>Ga0209456_10000247_pt1 | contig 30383 bp, 27 predicted proteins | sample COG_11_FD_184755 | JGI IMG/M metagenome (GOLD analysis project Ga0209456, IMG submission 184755) | Pelagic marine sediment microbial communities from the LTER site Helgoland, North Sea, for post-phytoplankton bloom and carbon turnover... | ecosystem: Environmental > Aquatic > Marine > Neritic...
TTCTTCATCAACGGGGTTTTTCAACGGGTTTTTCAATGGTTTTTAAAAATCTGTGCAGGGACAGGGGCTAAGGGTTTTTTAGTTTTTTTTCATGGTTTTTAGCTGCAGCTGCAGGGGCTAAAGGGTTTTCAGACTAGCCTAAAAATAGATCCTCGTTGCAACCTCCCGCGGTGACATTATACCATATTCTTTCCTTTGGTCGGTACGGTCTGTGCATAGCAAAGACAGTGACAGTGTAGCTAGTTTACTGATTTTTAAATACACATATAAACTAGTGCTTTGTCACCTACGCTCCAGACCTTTGTCGAAATGTCGAAGAATCCTGTTTTATTACGACGTCGTGTGACGTCTTACGTCATAGAGGTTCTGATTTTCATTTTCAGTGCTAGATATTAACTTCGTTTATTGGAATCCGATGTTCATGGTTCTTACACGGAATCAAAGAGAAAAGCTCAAATATTTAGTGCGTATAAAATCATGAATATATGCATTACGTAACACTGCCCTATTAATGACCTCACGAGGTCGACCATGTATTGGTACAGTTTCAACCACTTCAATCTATAGCAGGTTCCACCGTGAGGCTGTACCTTCGGCGCTGTTTTTTTATTAATCCACTGAAAATATTGCAGCTTTGTAACCGACGATATTTTTAATTTGCGACGACGACACAAGATCGATCTGGTAAAGCAGTACGACGAAAAACGTAATCTTCGAGGATGACTAAGTTTGTGGCTGTTTTAAAGCTGCAAAGCAAATGCAAAGCATAGTCGAAGTCTTTGGAAAACAATTAAGCGTGAGGGAGAGATTCTACCAACCCACAGTAAATTTTATTAAGTGTTTTCTTACCATTGAAAAGAGAAGTGAAGCACAGGTGTTTCTCAACAGGTTTGGGTTCTTATTTGTCCCACATCGCAATAAAGTGTAATGCTTCGCCGCTTGAAATGACATCATGGTGTCGCCATGTGCCGCAAACCACTTTGGACAAACTCAAATCGTTGAATTTCGATCTTCGGCACACTGTGCACAGTTCCCCCTGACTTGAGATATAAAACTTTGTAATACATATATATTCTAAAGGTATTGTAGATTTTGTTGGTGCATTTAAAATCATTAGGCCTAGTGGTGTTCATATCAATGCGTACCAGATATTTGAAAAAATGATAGGCGTGACCAAACAAGCAGCTTAAAAGATTACGTTGACGAGTGTGTTCCTTTGAATATGTTTCTTTGGTGGCTCATCACGTGCCACGACGTGCACTGTTTTAATCGATGCTCAATCAAATCGTCTAGATGGTAGTAAAGAGCCGGGCACGCCGGGCAATGATATATTTGTAAGCTTAACAACCTCTCTTGTTCCTTAAAGTACCTTTGAACGTCTTGAATAAAACAATTCGTTTGTTCCATGAATCTTATGAGAGAATCCTGTAGGAAGGCGTAATTTTGTTGGAATCCCTGATTCATTTTGAAGAAAGTACTAACCTTATGTATAGTCGATGTTTTTCCGTCAAGTTATAGAGTCCAACTGACTCGATAAGAATTTATATCAATGCGTGTGAAATGTTACCCTTGAGGCTCCATTCATGTTTTTCATTCATAATTTTTGTCAATGAGTAGTACCGTAGTAGCCCGCGGCTTTTGCTAATTTTGGCCAATGAAATACGATCTGTGTGTAGGTGGGGCCCCATTCATAAACTAAAATAGCTGGAGGCTTATTTGAAATATCGAGGTAATGACGTTTGATGCATACGGCTAGGTGTAATATCCTAGGGTTATCCCTCCAAGCATACAGGATGGCGCAAAAAATTGCGGTCACCACGTTATCATGTTTCCTTTATGGGCTAATATTGCAAGCAGTCGCTGATAATATCCCGAGTTTAATATTTTAAAAAACTCATGACATTCCTCGTTCCGAAGCAAGAATTTTTCTTCTCTCTTCTCGAGATTGTGTTTTACAAATAAACACATCTTAAAGTAGCGAGTGTCTGTGTCGTCAAACGCCAAGCTCACGTCTCGAATAATGGAATTAGGAAGTTTGTTGTGGAAGCCCGTCTGAACTAGCCTATCGAATTCCTCTATTTCTGAAAGCGCTCGTTCCTCGTTGACGTATACAATTTGTCTCCAAAATTTACTGGTATTAAGAAAGTCATCCGTTGGACAATCTTCAACGACTTGGCAAATGCGTTTAAATAGACACTTCCGCAAGACGAACGTACAACCTCTTTTTAAGCTTGCCACTTCGCTTTTTTCGCCTTCAAATAAATTTACCACGCTACGGAAATTTTTCAGTAGATAATTGAACAGTGATCCCCCTTTTTGTCTCAATTCTTCGTGATCTATTTCCATTAGTCTTTTCAAATTTTCGGAACACAATTCTGATTTGAAAAATTCGTCTGCATTTTTCTGAAAAAAGAAAAATCTGCGTGTGTGCTTGTCTTGAAAGTTTGCGGGCATTTTGTGTCGGTTCTATCTCTACTTAGGCACGTCACTCGTCACAGGGCTTTTTTTTTTTTTCATTCCCGCATTTAGTGCCTGAAGAGCTCTACGCTGAACAGTTATAACAGTATGTTCGCAGTACGTTTATACGCATCACAACGTTCAGAAGATGACTATTTCTAGGCGCTCATCATGCCTGTTCGGAAGGATGGTCTTTTTTTTCAAGAATTTGATACAATTGTTGCAAGATGTCTGTCATATTGATTCCATTTTCTGTGACCGATCGCGGATGCCTCTCGCGCAACAGGTCTCGGGCCAAGAAATAATACATCAACGCCGTTATTATCATGATTTCCTCAAAACCTATTAAACCAGGAACTTCTTTTTTTTGCCCAGTGTAGATAAACGGATCTGTAGGTTATGATATGCAAATTTGGTCCTTGAAGAGGAATATACTTCACAGGTCACAGCACATTTCTTCTTTGATCCTTGCAAACTATTCATTCATTGACAATTTTCAGTGACTGCTCGCAGGGCGTCAATTTCAGTGAATTTTTACAAATGGCGACTTACGGGATAGCAATTCACATTGCAATGACGGAATGGTAGCAGTTTTTTGATGCAATCTATTAACCCTTTCGCTACCAGATTTTTCTTTCAATTTTGACGCTGAGGAATACCGGGTTTTTATAAATAGTATGGCTGAGCAATACCGGGTTTCTTTTTTGAAATAAAAAAAAAAAACAACCACCTTAATTTCAGACTTAAGTGTCTTGGAAATGATAAATATTATCTATTTGTTATGCATATCAATGTTGTAGCATATTGCCTGTACTATAAGTCTCATTTATTATCAATTGTATGAAAAATATTTTTGGGGTAAAAATGTGTTTTTCATGCAAAATGCAAAAATTCTGCGGATTTTTTTCCAAATAAATTATTTTTACACATTTTTTTCCAAATAAAGTTTTAGTTTGTTAGATCCATTAGAAACACCTAAGTCTGCATCCTAAAACTATCCTAATACATATTCTACCGTATCTAGGTTTTATTTAACGATTTTGTGGAGATAGAAATCGAAAGTCAAAATCAATGCAAATTTTCACCTGCATGAAACACCTATTATTTGTTCAGCAATCCTATATATTATACACCAATGGAAAGCGCATAATCCGAGCTTTGCGTTGAGACTAGTGTCTAGTCAATTGAATACTTGGCGTAGCAATAGTTGATATATCAAAAGGGGGAAATCTGCTCTCGCAAATTTTCGAGAATGGTATTCCTCAGCTAAACATTGCTTCTCGCAATTTTGCGAGAACGGTAGATCTCAGCCATGTATTGCTTCTCGCAATTTTGCGAGAACGGTAACAAGAGGGTTAATCTAATTTCTACCTCCTTCACACTCGAACACTTGCGTGGCAATTGCGGCAGAAACCCTGCACGGGAAATAGTCAATGGAGCACTATTGTATGATGCATTTAGTGTTAGCGAATGGCCAATGACATTACAAAGCTTCTTTAACATATATTTACCCCGAAGAAAAAAATGAAATTCATACTTTCAACTTCCAGACGTTCTGGGTGAAGACATGTCTGCGCCACAGCTGAGAGCGCCAAAATTATTGCGAGTTCAAATATGGCGTTCAACCCGTTCTCTCAAGGTTTAATTTCCAAAGAACACAAATACGTTCATATTAGGCGAGAATTTTCAAATCAGTTGGCTCTCGTGCCCTCCCACATTGCGAAATCATGAATGCGAAAGAATAAAATTATTTTTTCTTTATTTTTCGCTGATGTTCTCAAATTCTCCGAGAAGCAAAATTTAGCTTTTTTTCAGAGTTCCCAAGGCATTCCTAATTTTTCCAAAAATTAGTGGCAATGTTCACGTTTCTGACCGACCTGAACATTGTCAATTGTAGATCATACCTCAAAAAAGTTATTCCCCAGCCATAGATCAAGAATGGGTCAGTTTTTGTGATTACCCAATCCCATATGTGTTCAAGTTGAAAGTATAATTATTTTCAGAAAATATTTTTTTTATTTTCTTATTTCCTCCGACATGCTTATACCACCAATCAAAATTGAGATTAAGGGAAATAAAATTACTATTTCTTTATATTCCCCCTCCCCCTTTCAAAACGAGGGGTGAAACACTAAAAAACCTCTCGTCTTGGTGTAATGCGTAAACGCAGGGCGTTCCACGTTATGAGAACATGTTTTGGTTTTTTTTTTTATTTTCATTCTGATATATATGTTCTCATCATAGCCCTCTCAAACCGGTTTTGTCTTAGAAATTCCCACCACGTTCGGCTAATCGTCCTCAATTAACTTTTTAAGATGTGCTTTTGTTTTCTCAGGTAAAGCTTGAAAATCGAGTTTGATTTAGTTTCGTGGTGTAACTAATGTCTAAGCTACTATCGAGAGGGCGATAGAGGTCCTTAATGGAGGCACGTAAATTAGCCGTCCTGTGTTTTGGCTATTGCAGTGTTCAAATCCAACGAACGGTTTTGGAGATACAGCCAACATTTGACCTTATTCAATATTAACACAGGCCGCCGTTGAAGTCGGTAATTTTGTGGACAAGCTTCAAAATTTAAAAAAAAAAAGGTATATATATATATATGTTTATTCGTACACTTCGTACAATTCATAGTGCAAGGGTGCATTACAAGACGGTGGTGCATAACAAAAAACAGCTATTTACAATTTGAGCGAACATGTCACAAATCTATATCAACTGGAAAACATTTTAGTTTACACATAATTATACATTACATATAATAAATCAGAAATGATAGTTTTGACCCAGAGTGTTAATGTTTTGCCTGAGGCTTTCGCCATAATCACAATGTAGGCTGTTTGACCTTGCGCGAATTTCCTCAGGCGAATTCGAAAAAATAACCTTCGATTCATTTAAACTATTATTCGATGATATCGATTTAGTTCGTATATATACAATTGAATGATGGGAGCCCCTGGTCACATTGGATAACCTTGAAATCATAAGCAGTGAGTTGAAAAGTTCATCGTTCATGGCACATGTAGTAACAGTTCCACATATGTTAGATGCGTGTTACTTCACGCATAGGCCTAGTCAACGCCTTCCTAAATCTTGTATTAAAGGTAAAAAATATTTCTATAAGGCAAGAAAATTCAGCCTGAATATAATCTATCTCTTTGCCATCGGAATAAGAACACAATACCTTCTTGGCGATTTTTCAGAATCGATAGAGTTCGCGCGCCAAAACTTCGCATTATTGGCCCCAAAATATGTAAAATATTTCCAGAATATTTCACGTTTCTTTCGTAATCTCAAAAAGAGCACAAAGCCGAACCTTCTTTATTTTTCACTTGATTTAAAGGAGACGGCATTTCTCGGAACTCGCATTGCGAAACACTTATTCAGAAGAAGACTGTATTTAAAAAAAGTCTTGCCAGCTTCTTACGCGTCTTTTAGTAGGCTTGAAGTAAAATTTCCTGTTCGCCAAATTTCTATAAAACGCTGTGAAATTAATTCGCCCGGTGCAAAAAAAGAAAAATACAAAGAACAATAGAAAAACAACAAGCCCTCTACACTTAGACGGGCTAAGTTATGCGTCTATATGTTGTCCCTTCCGTGCGATGTTTGTATATTTGAGGAATGTAAAATTGGATTAGCCCGTCTTAGCTATAAACCAATTTTGTACTTGCGTAATAGTGCTGCTTGGCCCAGTCAGAAACCTAGTTTCGACTTTTCGATTCTTGGTGAAAATCTGTGTAGTCCCTATCATACGTTCATACGGAGAAATGGCTATTTCACTTTTTTTAACTCCGCTGGCCTAACTTTGCGTGTTAGTAAACATGGCTTCATTACAGTTTTTTTGCGAGCCAGTCATCTTCCGTATTACATATCTCAGCGCGGTTTTCTCCATTTACAATCCATGCTAAGAAGAATTTTATGGCCATGCTTTCTCGATAGAACTTTTGCTAAATACTGTTCTTTGCGCTTCAAACCTCGTCTGGAACAAATTCAAATTTCTCTGCAAATTAACGCTGATTATCTAACCTTAGTTCGTACATTCGGTAGGTCTAATCCCTATCTTTTAGCGTTAGCTCTTGAAGAATTGTGCACCTTATCTTCTGACTGGCGACTTTTGGAACCGCGAATCAAATTTTCAAACTCGGACCCGGAAAACTTCTTCGGCTCGCGTGGTCTTAGCACAAATATTTCTGGGAAGAAAACGTTAATTCGCGTTTCAGCAAATCTAGGCCCACAGTTGACAGGCGTCAGCCCTTCTTTAAAATGTCTTGCCAATGCGAAACTTAAATTCGTCGAATTTTGCCAATTTCTCCACGAGCAAATTCCAAGACTAGAAGAACGGTATAACGCCTTAGATTCGCGGGGATTTCTTTGCAAAAGATACTTTTCATTTGGTGGTATCAAATACTGAAATTCGCTATGGGTGACCTCAGAGATACTTTTTTCAAGCTTTGCGATAACCTTTCAAAGAGAGGCATTTTCTGTGATATGGAATATTCGAGGTTGTATAATTGTCTTGCAGACGCAAAAGAATTATCTTGGGGTCAATTTGCCCACGATATCCACGTGCGATTTCAACAAACGCAAATACTAATCTGGGATGAGGCTAATGGACTTTGGTTGCCCTCAAACCAGAGTTATTACGGAAATTCAGTACGCGTTGTTATTCTCGCAAAGGCAGAACCTGTTATATTGAATTGTCTTGTGAAATTGGCGTGTTTAAATTCGTTCGATGTCATCGGCTTTGATAGAAAATTCACCTCTCTTCTCCCTGAACTAGGATTAAGTTTGTCTGTTTATTTTACAAATATCAGACCGACATTAGACATATATTTCAAGAACAATGATCACCAATCTTACTTGGATAATTGGATCAAGCTGGTTAATAAATTTTTAATGAAAATTGTTTTGACAGACGAAGTTGAAGGTATCATGTTCGATCACGCGACAAATTACTCATCGGACCTCCCGTTATATTTGCTTTGGCTCGATCCGAAAACCGCCCTGCCTACTGCATTACGCGTGTTAAACATCGTTCCTCTCAAGGATGACAGACCGCGAGTTCCCGGAGAAATAGATGATCTGTTCGCTGAAGATACTTCGTGGGCAGCTGAATTAGATCGACAAATGGAGATTTTGAGTTGCTCATTGGCAACGCAGGAGCCTGCGATTTCTGAACCACAGAATGTCCCTGATAGCAAAACGAACAAGAAACGGAAAAGAACTACCGATTCTAAAGCCAAAAGCAAGGCTCACAGTGGTTGTAAGAAATCGAAAAAACTTTCCAAAGAATGTATCCCAAGGTTAATCCGCTCGCCCGATTTACCCCCGAAAAACGCTAGCGATATATCTGATACTGACATAGGATTTTCAGATGAACCTGCCATCGGCCAAGTTCTCAACTGTTTTGTTGAAGATGGTTGTCCTAATGATTTCGCAGAGCTTTTCGCGGAGGAAGACATCAGTACATTGAACGAAAATTTAGCCGGCCGTATTTCTTCGATTCATGGCGCTTTGACGTCTATTTTTGGCGCGAAACTTGACACAGCCGATGAAATGTTTGGGCAGAACTTGGATCGTGTTGCTAAATACCTTCCCGCCGACGATTATCAGACATTAGCCGTTTTATTCGTAAGTCGCGTCGTACGGGATAGGATATCGCAAAGTGAAATAATTCATAAGGTTTCTCCGTTTCTTTGGCGTCTAGCCGCCATCATGCGTAAGTCAAATGCCAAATTTTCTAAACTAGAAAGCTTCCTCGACGCCTCGCGATCGGCGGCTGAAATGATGCACGGTTCCACACTAGATGAGCTTCACAAATTGTGCACAACGCTAGACGAACAGATGAAAGCATCTCTGGTGCACGCAAGTGAAACGGAGAAGACGCTTACCGAATTCCGGACTAAATTTTCACAGGAATTAAACGGTGTTCAGAATGTTTTTATTCAGCGATTAAGCAAAGAATTAAATACAGATAGACCTTCCGAGGTAATAGGCCCCCAGGCTAAGGACATCTTCAAGAAGGTTTCTGTATTCTGGGAGGCCTCGCTCGATGTCGCAACGCTTAGCGTAAGCGTTTTTGAAAATTTTGAGAATCTTTCTACGCAAACCGGAGAATTAAAAAAGAACCTCTCTAGCTTTAAAGAGAAACTTTCGCAGTTAATTCAGGCTTCTGATCAACATCTGTTCGCGCCCATTTCGGACGCACGTGCTTTTGATGCGCCCGAATTTCGAAATTTGGTTAATAGTCTCCAAACTATCCTAGCCCCTATACAACTTTTTGCGGATCAATTCGACAACAGAAAACTTCACCCCTGGCAATTGTTCGAAGCGCAATTAAACAATGTAAAGTCATTTTTGAAAGGACGCCCGTCCAAACAGCCTCGCTCTGAGTCGCAGAAAAAGCGCGTTTCGAAAAAAGCCCTGTGAAGCTATTAATGTCCCTGATCGCTCCAATCAAAATGACATTAACTAACAGCGTGTAAATTGCGGGCACGCACATCTTCACTTAGGCCGAATTGAAGTTGTCCATCGCACAAATTACATGCATGATTTCAGTTACACATTATTTAAAGTGTTATTTTCAATTGAATTAAAATCAATATTGAAAACTTACAAAAAAATCTAAATTTATAAAAATGATTAAATTCTGTTAGTTAATCTTGTCTACAGAATAAAATGTCACTCCACTGCACACGTACGCAGTTGCCGCTAAAGAAAAGGATTTTGGTCGACCTAACACACGACTCTGCTGACGAGAATGACGAAGGAGCGATGTTATCGGACAGGATTCCGCGTCTCGTCATGAATCTATCCCCAGACCCTTTGAATGCCGTGGGAGAACCGTCTCCGCAAGGTACCGACGCGAATGCACGCGTGCCTACTCGCCCGGCCATTTTGGACTCGCCACAAGATTCGGATCACGACGCAATAGACGACGACGATGTCCTTATTCCGTCTCGACCCACAATACTATTCAGGCGCATGAATTTGGGCTGCCACGTACCTACACCGTTGGCTGACGGAAGTGGTTACCGCCTTTATAGCGCGAAGAGCTACTATTTGTCGAAGACGACGGCTAAAATGCGTCGTCGGGTAAATACTGGAATCACGGTATCGTGCCCCAGAGGTTATTATGTTGAATGCCACAGTTTAACGGATTGCCTAAAAATACGTCGACAGGTTTTTTTTCGTGGAAACATAAGCATCAAAGTTCGGCTTCCCTCAACGATAACGCACAAATACATTTTACGGGGGGACCCAGTTGCGCGGCTCACCGTAGGCCGCTGCACAAAGGCCAACATTTTAGAGGTTACACAGTAGTTACAATTTAGTTTCAGCACTAATTTCACCGACGAATCTGTAATGCTTAACACTTCACATATTTCACTTTTTTATCATTGTGCGATTTAGGCCTGTTCATTCAATCGGAAGCGAGTACCGTCTTCATGTTCGGAAACATCCTCCATTCCGCTGGACGTAATATTGTCATCGACGCTTAGTGCGTGTGTTTGTGTTAAAGAATATGGTGTACGTTTTCTTAAGCGGCCCCTTGTAGTTGAATATGCCTTAAAACTTAATCTTTGTTGTTTTATCTTACTGAAATTATTGGCAATCTATTTATTGTCTGGTGTTCGCTTTGTGTGACTTTGTGGACTTAACTTGGTCCTCTTATGGTCACGGCATGACCCTATAATATGCGGTCTAAATAAGTTGTAATTGAGCTATAATTATTTGAATCAAACAGGGTTCGAATACATTAAGAACAACAATATTGTCAGTACAGTGCCAACTTTTAACACGGTCTGACTACGATTATCCATGACTGACGAAAAGCAGTTTTTTTATCCTGACACTGACTATTCGCAAAGATTCACCGCTGATTTTGCGGACAAAATTATCGTTTACCTTCGAACCGAGTGTGGTCACGTCTTGTTATGCGCGTTCATGAGACTAGTCATGGATGAAATGGAAACTCTATTTTCAAGAGAACATAACCTCTCGGTCGGCGCCTGTTACGACCAAGCGTTCACGAGAGTTTCACCTATAAAACTAAGTCGTCACCTTTTAAAAACTTGCCAAGATTACGGGTTCGCGACCAGCAATATCGACCTCATTCAGACGCACCAACTCGCGCTTATTTTCAAATTCGACAACTGCCGATTAGCTAAACGAAGAATTCGAGCCATTTTTACGAGGCTATAGCTGAAGAGAATACCGGCGGTATGAAAGAGGTACTTTCGCTCTAAAAATACAATGTGAGCAGACGGAAGCCGCTGTCGCTTTGATTCGTAACGACGTATTTCATAAAGATGCCGCCTAAAAGGCTATCGAAGCATCTTACAAATGTTGCCCGACACACAGACTTCATTTCCGTGCTTCTTCGCTCGGCGAGGAAAAGGGTGTTACTTAGGAAACTTTTAGATCTGGCCAGCAATCAACAGGTAAACGCGTTAATAGACTGTTTCGAATATGTCTTCATGAAGGTGAATGACAACATGAGGGCCAAACGACTGGCAAAACACGTGTCTACTCTTCAGTGTTTACGATCGCGTAAACTTAATCTTCAGGAAAAGAAGAAAATTCTTGCGAAAACAAGACGGGATCAGGGTGGCGGATTCATTGGTGCGTTAGCGGCTGAATTACCAACTCTCTTACCCGCCGTTATAAAAGGCGCCGAAAAGGGCATTAAATTTTTGATTGACGCAAACACTATTAGCGCACCTGACCTTTTCGCAAAGATCAAATATTACAAAAAAAAGTTTGATGGGCGCTAACGAAAGGAAACAGGCCTGTGAACGGAGCTTCGGATCCTTAAAACTCACTCACCAACACTACAAGCTCTCGGTAACTTTTCATTATGTATAATCAAGAAGCCGCTGGTGCAAAGTTCAGTCAGGGGAGCGCATTCAATACGGCACGCGAAACCATTGAGATTTCTCCTCGCCTGTCCGCTAATGTGGTAAGATACCGCGAGCAGACTTGGTGTCATATTTTCGAAACGAACAAGCGTTCAAAAACGGTATCCTTTACTCCTGCAGATTTACGTTATTTCTTTGGAAAGGAATCGGCCCTTAAGGCCGCATGCAGACGAGCGTACGAGGCAGATAACGCACAACGTGCCCCAGCTGAACAAAAACGAAATGGAGTCGAACTCAACACGAAAGACGGCGGGCAGAGGAAACGACTTAGTAAAGAATCGTGTGCCACCGTTGGAAAAGCACGGCGCAAGAAAAACGACTGTCGAAGCGTCAGTTCATCCGACGAGGAGGAAAGTCCTGCCGAAATTTCTTCGGGATGGAATTAATCGTCTAAAAAAAGGCCAGGAGTCTTCAAAGGATATACCCGATGGGCATCAACTCGACATTGGGCTCGGCGATGTAGCATGTTACTGTTGCTGGCCAAGACACGAGGGGGCTTGAAATAATGTATTTCGTGTGTTGTCAAAGACGTAAATAAAAATGTTGTGAACGAGCACTCGATTGAAAGTATGTTGTGCAATGTTCCTTTTTTTATTATTTAAGAGTGCTTCGGAAGGATGAATTGGAATCCACCCGAATTCGTTAGACTTATTATCTGCGAAGGTAATATTGGAGCCGGCAAGACGAGCGCATTGGAATCTCTTATACGAAGCCACCACAGCGCATACACCCTTGAAGTTATACCCGAAGGGTTATTTAATTTCACTCGATTTGGAAATTTCAATCCGCTGGCGCTCAGCTACGAAAGCCCGGAGGAAAACTTTAGCGTCTGCCAACTTCACGTTATTCGTACGATAAACACAATATTCCGGCGCTATATTGAACATTTGCAAACGAAATATCGTGGTGACGCAGCACCTACACGGGAAAAACCGCTTTTTATCATAAGCGATAGATCACTTTTCGCGCCGTTGGTTTTTCTAAGTAATGCTAGAGCAAATGGGATAATTAGCGAATTCGTGTTCTCGTATCTTCACTTTGAATGCTGGACGGCGGCTTCTGAAAGCTACCGGTGGTCGAATTTGTACGTCAGAGGAATCTTTTTTGTCGACACGTCGCTGGAGGAATGCAAACGTCGGATCATGCAAAGAGGTAGATCATTTGAGAGGAATTTGAACGATAGTCTTTTAAACGGCTTACAAGCCCAATATTTGGATCATCTGTCCTGGTGGAGGCAAAACCCCGCTGTGATGCTTCGAGTCTCACCCGGGAAAAATAAAAAAGTGGTAGTAAACGACTTGAAATCAATGCTCGACGACATTATTCAAGAAGATCGCTTGTATTAATAGGCGTGTTGCGTTACAATGAGCAAAAGGACGAAGAAAAATGCTTTACTTTGGAACACCGGTGTTGATAGCGAGGATGACAATTTCAATTCGGAAACATCCTTTGAACACCAGTCTAAGCGTTGTATATGGTGTGGGGACTACAGGCGCTTAGTAGCCGGTGAAAAATGCTGTAAAAAATGCTTGGATGGAGCGTTTCGAGTGTGTAAACGTTGCAAAAGGCCTTTCCCGAGCGAAGAGCACTTTCAAATTGATGCCGAGCGGTGCACGAGTTGTGCGAAAAAGTTGGCCCAAGAACGCCTCAGACGATCAGAATTGAAAAAAAAGAAGGTTGAAAATCTTGGAACGGCTGTTAATCTTAGTACGCGGAAAACTCACAAAACTATCAAGGGTTTCTTTCCACAGGAATCCTTCAACGAAGACATCCCGCGGGCGCGTGAACAACGAAGACGGAAAGAAAGGTCGCACAAACACCAGTGCCCACCAAAAGAAATGCACGAGACGCTTAAGATTAATAAGAATCCCCTGTATATGCGTCTCTTTCGAATCGACGAGAGCTTGCCAACGACTGAAGAGAACGCGTACGTTGCATTTCCTGTCTATACTACGGTAAATCTTTCCGCCAAAGACGGCTCCGGGGTGGAAAAAGCATTCCCGTCGGACAGTAAAAAAGACGATACGTCGGGTGCTCAAAAAGAGCCAACACACGGAACAAGGGCATCCAAACTCCAGGTTAGCGACGGAGAGGAGAGTTCCAAAGCCAGTAGCTTAGCTTCCGCTCGATCACGCGCCGAGGACGACGAAGAAAACGGAAGCAATAGCTGGATCGACCCGTCTGAAGACCAAGAAATTTAGGTTAGCCTTTTTCATTCAAATGCCGTCCAAAAGAGATACTCTGCAAAAGATCTATTATGACCCAACGCATCCAGCCGGGTTTGGGTCTTTGCAGGATTTGACGGCTGCTAGCGGTCTACCACGAAAATTTGTTCGAGAATGGCTGAGCGGACAAAACACCTACACACTACATAGGCCAAGCCGGATTAAATTTCCAAGACGGCGTACGATAGTTTCGGGTATTGAAGATACCTTCCAGGCTGATTTGGTTAGCGTACAAAATATAGCTCGCTATAATAAGGGAATCAATTTTTTGTTGGTAGTTTTAAACGCCTTCAGCCGTTTTGCCTATGTTTTTCCACTCAAAAATAAGGAAGGTCGAACCGTAGCCAACGCGCTCGAACAACTATTTCGCGAGGGACACCGACCTCGGAAACTGCACACAGATTTGGGTACAGAATTCTATAACATTCACGTCAGGAAGGTGCTCAAAAAGTTTGACATAAGCTTGTACTCTGTCCATAGTAACACAAAGGCTTCTCTGGTTGAACGTTTCAATCGCACGATCAAGGGGCGCCTTTACCGTTATTTTCATAAACAAAATACATTTCATTACTTAGACGTTTTGCAGAAATTAGTCCACAGTTACAATAGTCGGAAACATCGAACCTTAGGAATGGCGCCGGCGGAAGTAAATAAGGACAACCAAAAGACCTTGTGGTTTAAATTATATGGCGATCAATTCCCGGAAAGGAGCGACAAATTTAAATATAAAGTTGGCGATTTCGTGAGAATAAGTAAAATAACGAACACTTTCGAAAAGAAATATGTACCCATTTGGACATCCGAGTATTTCCAAATAAGCCACAGATTGGCGACACGACCAGTTACTTATAAGCTTAAAGATAGCCGCGGGAAAACGATCAGTGGGTCATTCTATGAGCCACAAATGCAAAAGATTAAAGCACCGGACGCGGATACCGAATATCCGATAAGAATTCTGCGAAAGAAAAAACGCAATAACCAGACCTTCTACCTCGTGGACTATATTGGTTGGCCGAAAGAATATCAAGAGTGGATGAGCGAGAATCAACTGTCTAATCTCTAAAACGATAGCAGGCTTAAAATTTAACTATGGAGACCGCCTCGGGCACGAGTAAACTCGTACCTTTCGACGCGCGTCTCAAACTAAATTTTGGGGCTTTACTGGCCGGCCCACCCGCCTCGGGCAAGACCCACTTTGCGCTCTCTCTCATCGAGAACGCGGACAGTTTACTAGACGAACGTTTGGATTACATAACCTGGTTTTTCGGAGAACAGGGCGCAATTGAAAAGGTTCAAGCCAACGCGAAAATCAAGTGCGTAGAAGGCTTGCCGGACAATTTAGAAGAATACATTCGCCCGACGGATCCGCAGACGGGACGAAGATTACGCGGACTCCTAGTTTTTGACGACCTTATGAATGAGCTCGGTAAATCGGAACAAATATCCATCTTAGCAGCAAATAAATGCCATCACGCGGACGTTAGCTGGATAGCAATGCTCCAAAATCCGTTTTCAAGCGGCCGGCATAGGATTGATTTGAGTCGTTGCGCGCATTACATGGTCTTGTATAAGAACCCGCTGGACAAGTCTGTGGCCCGCTACATGGCGAACAAAATAATGCCACAAAAAACGAAAACCTTTATGAATATTTACGAAGCGGCAACAGCAAGACCGAATGGCTACCTCTTTATCGACGGAAAACAGGACACACCCGAATGTGCGCGACTCCGGACAGATATATTTCTGCCATCTAGACAAAAGGTATTCGTGCCTATTGGCGAAATGGAAAACAACGTTCATATCGTCAAATCAGGGCCATAAGTCTCATAAGTGGACCAAAATTAGGAAGGGCATATTCGGAGGTGCACAGCATACCAAAATATTGCTGTGAAACAAGCAGGCTTTCTTTCGAATTTGCTTAATGCGATTATACAGGATAATGCAAATCTCTACTCTTCATGTTCATCATATTCATAGCTTCTACATGGGTAAATTTCCTAAGCGAGAAGGGTGTGCGCACCAACAGAAAGCGAGGCTGCCTTCGAAGGCACCAGTGCGACCGTTGAAAGCAGTAGCTCACGCCGATTTTCTTTCACTTCTCGGACGTGCGAAAGCGAAACGCGATAGGGAAAGGCTATTGGCCCTGGCCGACGCGGGACAAATCGATGCCGTAATAGAATGCATCGAGAATGTGAATGAGAATATTGTTCCCGTACCAAAAGAAAAAATACAGAAATTACGACGACACAGCAAACACGTCCATGCTTTGCTAAAACCACGTGTGAGCCTTCAACGGAAAAAAAGTTTGCTAAATAAAACAGGCGGTTTTCTTCGATCAATTCTGCCAATGGTCACTGCAGCAATAGCCCATTTAGCTCACAAATAAATCATACACGTTGAAAAGTATTTTTTCGAAAAACTCTATAAGAATTGAACAGCAACTGCAAACGGCAAAGTTTTTTTTTTGCCAGACGATTGATGGTTTATCACCCAATAGAGCATGGGCAAAGTACGAACAAAAGAAGGGGTTAAGCGTACCTCGTCTAAACAGACTAAGGTACTTGGAAAAGTACGTAGTCCCTCGGCAACGGCATTTCAACGTATAAAAGCACTACACCATGCCGATTTTTTATCACTTCTCGGACGAGCGAAAGCTAGACGTATTAGGGAAAAGTTATTGGCTTTAGCCGATGCAAACCAGATCGCGGCCGTAATAGAGTGTGTCGACAACGTGAATAGGAATAACGTTCCCATTCCCATTGATAAAGTAAAAAAATTGAGGCGTCACAGCAAACTAGTGCACGCCTTGCTAAAGCCACGTGTGAGCCTTCGACGGAAAAAACATTTGCTAAATCAAACGGGGGGGTTCCTAAATACCTTGATACCGCTCATCGCTTCAAGATTAGGAGGTGTTTTTGATAATCTATCAGAGTAACTTGAACCGAAAATGAGAAAGGCAAGCAATAGAGCCACCGGTGCCGATTTTAAGGAAAGCGTCATATTGCCGCTGGATATGTATAATCAATTTTGTAAAGTTCCAGATAGGAACACTTTGCCAGTCGACTTGAAAGTTAAGCTAGGGGATCAAAAAGCATGGGCCAGACGACAAGTGGGGCAGAGCAAGCCAAAAATAGCGTACTTACAAAGCGACCCCAGTAAACGGAAAATTGCCAATCTTATGAGCAAAATAAAGTTTTCTCACCCCTTTCTTGAGGATATTTTAAGCAAGTATATACAACGCTATCCGGAACAAATCGACTGGCAGCCCGACACGTACGCAATTATACTAGACGGGCGAGTTGTACCCAAGTCAAACCTGTTGCGAAGTTTGCATTATCTGTTGGCTCCGGAAGCGTTCGATTACCGCCGACCTATCGGCGCGGGAAAATTACGCGAAAAGCTGTTGGCCGTCGGTGTTAATGAAGGTTGGCTCTACGACGAGCAATTTGAAAATGCGGGCAATACACGGCCGCCCAAAGTAGGCAAAACAGCGGCAAAAACAACAGAATTTGAGACGGCATTACACACACAAGCAATAAATCAACAGACACCCCAACAATCCCGTTACGGATTTGCCACCAACGACAAAGACTTCATAACGCCGACTACAGGCTGGTTGACCTCTCCAAGACAAAATGCAGACAATGGAAAAAGAACATCTCCGTCGTCAAAAGGACCCTCCTTTGGCAGAGGGAGGGGGCGAACAACGTGGTTATCGCCTTCCTCAGAGGAACCCTCTCATACCAGAGGGATAGGCCAGACTTCACTATCGCATTTATCAGCCGAACCCACCCTTACCCGAGGAAGGGGCCGGTCTCCGTGGCTGTCGCCTTCTAGCGAACTAGCAGGCAACAAAGGGAGAGAAACGCTGACTCGGAAACGAATAAAGGAGGCGAGCGATCGAGAAAAAGGAATAAAATGGAACGCTAGTTCTTCACCTTTATCGCCGATTTCCAGCAGAACTCGAAAACATAAAGGTCGAGTAAGGTTTAAGAAGAAGATTGATTGGGTCTCGCAATAAAACCAAATAAAACCGCCTCTGATGAATTATGTCTATGAGTTTGGCACTAATTTTCTTTCCGTTGTGCGCGTTCAATTTTGGAATATTTTTTGATAGCGCGTAACAAAGGACAAAATGCCGGGCTGTACACGACGGGTGCCCTTTGTAGCCAACCTAGACGCCTACCGTCAGCATTACGGGCAAAGAGGCGGTAACCTGCCTATATTTCGTGGACTTCCTCATCAGGACGGTTATGGCATTGGCGGCGGTATTTTCTCAAACATATTCAAAGCATTCGTTCCCATCTTGAAAAACACAGCAAAAACCGCCGGAAAAACGTTGCTTAAGACAGGAACCCGAGTTCTATCCGATGTCGTTTCGGGCGAGAGAGACGTCAAAAGCGCGCTGAAACGACGCGGTTTAGAAGCACTTGGCGAGGTCGGCGCGAACGTGAAGAAGCGTGTTGTGAATGATGTGTTTGGAGCGGATTCCACAAGGCGCGCTGGTCGGAGAAGAGGTCCCCCCAAAAAAAGGCTGAGGAAACAAACGGTGACGAGAGGTCGGCGGGCGAAGAACTCTAGACATAGGCAAAACGTTGGAAAAGGCAGGGATTCATTCTTTCAATAGAAACATACTACTTTAGCTAAAAAAAAGGATGGCTCTACTCGATCATGATTCCGAGATTGGCGTTAATGCGGAGCTGGAACTCTTTGAGCAAAAGCCGACAAATACGTCCATTCTAAAATATCGAATAGAAGAAATAAATCCTCTGGTGAGCATAGCGCAATCGGAGACATTAGAATTTTTAATAAATGCCGGTGAATCTGAGTACGTTGATATGAGTCTGACGACTCTCTATCTTCGGTGCAAAATAGTTGACTCAAACGGCGACGCCTTGGATGAAAAAAAAGCGGATGGTACGGACAACGATGACGCAAAAGTCTTTCCCGTAAACTACCTTATCGGGTCCCTCTTTAGCCAGTGCGAGGTATTTCTCAACAACAAACAGGTTGGCGCATCAAGCAGCCTCTACCCTTACAGAGCGTATCTGGAGACGCTGCTTAATTACACTAAAGACGTAAAAGATCACCAACTCGCCGCGAGTGGTTACTATAAAGATTCAGGAGAAGGCTTGATGGACACTACCGCGGATGCTGTATTTGCGGGTACTTCGGCGAACAAAGGAGCGGTAAAGCGCTTTAAATGGGTAAAGTACAGTAAAGTTTTTGAATTGGAAGGAAAGCTGCATAACGAGATCAGCAATCAGCATAAGCTGGTACTCAACAAAGTTCCTATTTATGTTAGACTTCTTAAGTCTAGACCGGCATTTTGTTTAATGTCAAAAGTAGCCGCAAAAGAATACAAAATCGTCGTGGAAAAGGCTGTTTTGAAGGCGATGATTAAAACAGGCGCGGATTATGTACGCGACTCATTGACACAGCGATTATCGCATACAAATACCAAGTATCCGCTTACGAGAATCGAAACCAAGTTTTACGTCAGAGCAGCGGGCCTCAGTGATCTCTCGGAGCCCAATATTGTAAGCGGCTCAGAATTACCGCGAAGAGTAATAATTGGCCTAGTGAGCAGCAAGGCCTTTAACGGTTCGCTTAGCGAAAATCCTTTCAACTTTCAACATTTCAAGGCGAGCAACATAAAACTTAGAGTAAACGGACAGGACTCGCCCTACGGAGAACTTAAACTTGATTTCACGGACAACAGGGTATTGGAAGGATACATGACGCTTTTTCGCGGGTCAAACTTGTGGGGAACTAATCGTTCAAACGATATCAAGATAGATGATTTTAAAAACGGCCACGCTCTATACGCTTTTAACTTAACCCCGGACAATTGTAACGGCTGCAGCTATCAGTTGGCGAAGACCGGCACACTGAGCTTAGAAATCAGACTTAAAGAGGCCACAACAATTGGTGTCACCCTTCTGTGCTACATGGAATTCGACTCTTTCTTGGAAATTAATTCGGACCGGCAAGTGTTTTACAACGAAAATTTTGCCGCCTAGTGATGAACAGCGGTCAATTGAGAACAGTTTTAAGGCAGCACTTGGAGTGTAGGGCTATATTCGTAGACGTTTTCGCCGCGGACGAACACCCACGTGAGGTCCGCCTGAGAAGACCTTGTTGCTACGTGGTGAATACAGATGTTGCCTCCGAACCAGGTGAACACTGGGTTGTCTGTTACTTCAACAAAGAACCTACGCCCGGCGAATATTTCGACTCCTTTGGTAAGCCACCGCCGCGAGTTTCCTTGAAACGATTTCTCGGTAAAAGGTTTAAGAGTAATAAAAGAGTAATCCAGGCATCCTTCAGCACTGTATGCGGACAGTACGTACTAATATATATCCTGTTAAAAAGTCGAGGCTACAGCATGAACGAAATTTTGGACAAGTTTAAATACCGAAGGAAAGAGGACAATGACCGCGCTGTCGTTCGAATGGTGCAGCGAGAATTTGGCATCAGCTTGCCAGTTATGGATATGAGGTTTATTAAAAGACAGATCCTGCACGAACTAAGCACTAAGCATTATTAAACTATGTCACTAGAAAACAAAACAAAAAAATGACAAAAAAAGTAATCGTGTGTAGTGAATGACTATCATTTTTATTTTAAATTTTCATGTCAGTTTATGCTCAAAAAGTCGTAGACGTTTGTTTATCAGATCTTAGACTGTTGTGATCTTGCGTAACTTAAAGTCTTCGTGTACAACAAGAAACGTCTCTGAGGCGTTGTCTAAACAGATTCTTGTATGAAAAATGATTTAGTGTTCCGACGTTTTATGTGGTGTATTAGGTGTTCTACCGCTGTTTTGCTGTTGAACGATGTTTTTTAGGCGTTATGACGGTGTTTTAGGTGTTCTAGTGCGTTCTAGGTGTTTTGATGTTGTCGCAGGCTCAAAGAAAACATTCGTGTGACGTATCAGACAAATTATTTTAAATTTTGAAACAATCGCTATAGCATTGGAGCTTTGCCATAATCCTGTCAACGGGACCATATTTCGGCAATGGATTCTGAGGTGCGCATGCGACCTCCCGTCCGAGTCATTAACATAAGAACACTTGGTATATGGAATTTAGAAAAATGGCTATTGAACGAAAACCATATCTATATCGGGCGCAATTTGGAAAGGTATGTGAAAAATGCCAAACCCGACGACAACAAATGGGGTAATCCCTATACACGAGGCGAATATACGAGAGTGGAGAGTTTAGAAAAATACGAAACATATGCACGAGCAACACTGATGGAACAGATAGAGGAACTGAGCGGAAAAACTTTGGCATGCTGGTGCCACCCAGTAGCATGTCATGGTCATATCTTGATTAAACTCTTTAAGGAGAAGCATTGCCCAGTAAAGATTAATATTGGCCTTGAGCGGTAAGAAAACAATTGCCTAAGTGCTATATTAAACCGTTGTGAGACTGTTGAAAGACGTTTGAATATTAAAATTGACATGCACTAAACTATAAACACGTGGTAGGCGTGGAGAAGCAAGTGGTAGAAGTTGTTTTTAACTATATCGCGGTAAACCGACTTGTCGGTTTTCGAAACAGTAAGTCTCTGCGGCGGTGAAACAGTTTCAAAATAATGTAACAATATGGCCAACGCGGCTGCTGATAGTTTGGGAATTGTCGAAATCGGTTACATGGTGTTGCCCTCAAACGTGCCCTCTAACCATGGTCGAGCGCCAAATAAAACAAATCATTATATCGTTAAACTTCCACGTGCACTGGATTTATCAAACATGAGCGGAAAACAATTCGAGGTGGGCTTAAGCGAAATCGCATATCCGCACAGTTGGGATGGTAGTTTCGAGGCCAGTCGTTGCATGTACGAGATAGCACTTGTAGATTTGCGGAGGACATTAAAACCGGCCAGGAAAATGAAGGCCTGTTTACCGGAGAACGTGCCAATCAGAAATTACTTACACGTTGAAAGTTTGATAAAGGGCCTAAACGAAAGAAAGCCAAAAAGGTTTGTCGGTAGTGAAAAAAACATACAACAGGGTGATTGGGTGAATGAGTGGAAAGGGGAGTTTAGAGTTAAAAAGCAACGTGCCCAAATTATCTTGTGTCAAGGCGACGCTATTGAATTAAATCGTGATTTGGCGAACGCCTTAGGATTCGTGAAAACTGTGTATTTCTTTTCAGAAGGAATCGAGTTAAAACGCAAATGCGGCACAAGTCTAGAAGAAGATAACCAAGCAGAATTTGGAAAGCTTCAAGAACTTGGGGCTACGAAGAAAAAAAAAAGATCAGGCCCTGTTGAAAGCCCTACTTCCTCTCCGAAACGAAAAACGGACAGCCTGGTGAAACGATCGGTTGAGATTATCAACGGCGATGGGCCTGCAACTGATCAGGTAAGGGATCAGAGCGGAGATCAGACTGTTGACGTTACTAGCCAAGTGAAAGGGTTCTCTCCAACCGGAACCGAACATCACGAAATTTCGACCGACACGTCTACGACCAAAGTAGCACAGCGTCTACAGAAAACAGAATCAAGTTTAGGTACGACTGGAGAAAGAGACACTGCTACGAACGCTGACACGGGTGGGCGATTTCCTATTCCAGACAACGAGTTTTATCCTCCACCCGGCACAGATTTACACATCTCTCTCCCCACGCGCGAAAGTGAGCAGAATAGGGACGACTTACAGGCAACAGCGCCTAGTGCGCAGGGGGTGGTAGCTAGCGGGCAAGGGGAAAAAGTGTCGGAGTTGGTAAAAAAATCACTTCCCCCTATAGCACAAGTCCCCCGTTTCATGATACGGGCCGAAAAAGAACCGAATTTACAGTTTGACAGACACAATATATTCGTTTATTGCAACTTGGTGAAGTCAACTTTCTGCGGGGATAATTTCTATCCGCTGTTACGTACCTTGGCGGTAGATGCAGATAAGAGGGGTAAATACGTCTCTAAAACATTCGAGCGTATTCACTATTTACCACTAACAGGAGATTTTTTCAACGAGATTGAGATTGACCTCCGTTTTGAAGATGGTTCCCCCGTAAAATTCCTTTGGGGCAAGGTCGTGTGCACCTTGCATTTCCGCGAAAGAGCTACAAAGAGAATATGAGCAAGGTGCTCATTTAAATTTCTAGCCTTCTTTTTATTTTACAAGTACGAAATAGAAGCCCAAGACGTACGTCGCTTACACCACAATCCAGGGTTGAGGAAGCTGTAAATCGTTTGACACTCCAATCCGAAGCAGCCAGGTCCAGCGTTCGCTAAGGCAATGGAAAATATTGTTGAGGACAGAGAAATGCTGGTGCACATCGGCGATTTGGGGGAGTCTGGTTATAATTCTCTAGAAGATTGGCTCTTAGCCTCCGAGCGTCACCTATACATAGGGCGGAACCTTGCACAGTTCCTCGGGAAAAGCGAACTAGCGGAATTCACGCACACTCGAAAGAGCCCATTTGTCGACGAGGGACTAGTTAAGGACATTGGCTGCCCAAAAAAGCTTCGCTTGATCAAAGCGATTCAAGCTAGTAGGTTTTGGGCTTGTCCCTACAATAATGACGGAGAAAGAACCGACGCACTCACACACTACAAATCATTCGTACAGAGAACCGGGAGACGACGATACGCTAAACTTTTAGAGGGCGCAACATTCGCATGTTGGTGCAAAAAGCCGATGGCCTGTCACGGTCAATATTTAATTACAATGGCCGAGGAAAGTAGGCAGGAGCATCGAAACAGCCTGGCTCACTACTTCAGCAGTCCGTACGTCTTTATCCGCCAAAGCCAAACCTAATGCTCGTAGTACAATACAATAATAGTCTTAGTGAAGCCAACACGAGAATACCAAGGAACGAGAAAGCCCAGGAGGAACGATGATTTCTGTCGGTGTTTTTTTTTGTTGTTGTTGTTGTTGTTGTTGTTGTGTTAAAAAAGAGGGGACCCACTCCATCGGTTTGTGAAAACATTCCTCGTAAATCTGACCGAGGTGTTTCTCAACACCGTTGGTGGGTGGTGTTCACATAAAACAACAGAAGCAACGACAAAGTGGAGCTGGTTTGACTTAGGTTAGGAATAAAGTTAGAATTAGAAGGGGTAGGACCCTAGAAGCCCTGTCCAAAATGCTTAAAATTCTGGTAAAGCCCTTGTGAGCGAGATGTTTATTAGAGGAGTTACAACGGATACTTTATCAAAGGTACTTCGTTAGGGCGGTAAAATGGAACGTGTGCAACACTTCGGGGAGCACGGAGCAGGTGAAAAATATTTGTATCACCCTAAGCGACACGAGCGAGACCTGCATAAGTTTTTAAAACGCGAAGTGCGACCAGTTGTTACAAAGCGCATTAAAGATTCAATGAGGTTGGCCCGAAAAGACGGTTTAGGTTTGAAATTTCACTTCGAAGTCCAAATCGAATACGTCAAGATTGTAACCGATGGAAACGGTGATTATCAGGAACGCATCAGTGAGCCTTGGTTTATCGGAAATATGGGCAAGGTATTCTTGCGGAAAGAAATCAATGGGGCAATCCAATCCTTGTTACCCGGTCTTGCCGAGCAAACAGAAGTATATCTACACAATGGCTCTGGCTGGCTATTTAGAAAGGTGCTAAAATTTAATTTGGTGTTAATTCGGTTTCGGCCATTCTCCGGGGGAAACGACAAACGAGGAAGCGTAAAATTACCCCCATTTATCGCGCGCAAAAGAGCCTGTATTACTGTGAGGGACGGGCTTAAATCAAGCGATAGTTCGAAGTGTTTCCTACATTGCTTGTACATCCATCGATTGCTAAGAAAGTCAAATGGGAGGCAAGTAAGCCCAACAAAAAGAGGATTTGAGAGATGGGAAAAGAAAAATTCGCTGGACACTAGTTGCCTTTCTTTTCCTGCTCGTCTTTGGCAGATAAAAAACTTTGAACAGCGCAACGGCATAGCTATCAATGTTTATGAAATAAATGCACAAAAGAGCGCATCTTCCGCGGGCATAAGGGTATTGCAGTTATCGAAACATCTCAAAAATCGAAAGGAACCACCGACGGATACCACCTGTGTTGATTTGTTGTACCACGAAAAACATTTTTTCCTCATAACAAATCTAAGTCGACTAGTCAAAAGCCCAGGTAGAACTGGCCATAATAAAAAACACATATGCCGGTCTTGTTTGTGCGTGTATAAAACAAATGAACACCTACGAGAGCATTGGAATTCGGGATGCACAAAGAACGGGTTGGTTTACGTATTACCCGAAAAACGTAGTATCGCCTTCGACAACTTTTCAGCCAGACTTCCGCGAAGGGATGTGATATATTACGATTTCGAGACCGCCTTAGTGCCCGTTGAAGAGGAAGGATGTGTCGACAAGGGGAAAACGAAAAACCACGTCCCGATCGCCGTTGGGGCCATAAGGATCTGCCACACTAATTGGGAAATGAACTCGGGCCTATTGCTCTACACAGGCCTCGACTGCGTGGAAAAGTTCCTCGACTGGCTGGAGGAAGAAAAAGAAAACGTCCTCTTTCAAATTACCTGCCAAAGCCGCGACTTAGAAATGAAAGCGGAAGACTATGAGCACTTTTTAAAGCAAGACGTCTGTCAATTGTGTAAATTGAAATTCGACGGCTTCAACGTTCCATATAGAGATCACGACCATTGTAACGGGAAATACCGCATGGCTCTCTGCAATCGATGCAATCTGCGGTACGCAAGTGAAAAAGACATCAAAATTGTATGCATAGCACATTATTCAAGTCATTATGACCAACACCTATTTATCAAAGAACTAGCCGCGCGAAATAGACGAGCCAAACGGAGGCCACCACGCGTACTACCGCAAAATAGCGAGCACTACAAAGCTATCTTCGACGGTATGTTCATTTTTCTTGATAGCTGCGAATTCTTGCAATCCTCCTTAGAAACCATGGTGGAGAGTGTCAAAGCGTCAGCGACAGATAACCAGCGAGAGGTGTCATTTCCACTACTCTTTCGGCACCTTGAAGGAAATGAAAAAAAGTATAATCTGCTCACAAAAAAAGGCGTCATGTGCTATGAGTACATAGACAACATAGAAAGGTTGCGAGAGAAAAAACTCCCGCCACGCTTTAGATTCTTCGACCATTTGAAAAATAGACACATAACCGGCGAGGAATATGCACGCGCAAAAACTGTGTGGAAAAGAATGAACTGCAGAAATCTAGAAGAATATCTGGCCGTCTACTTAATGAGCGATGTGCTCTTATTGGCAGACTGTTTTGAAAATTTTCGGAGAGTGTGCCAGAAAAATTTTTTGCTTGACCCCGCGCGCTTTCTGAGCCTGCCGCATTTGGCTTGGAACGCGTTACTCTTGCACACCAATGTCAAGTTGGAAATCTTACCGAGTACCGACATGTACTTTTTTATAAAACGCGGTATCAGGGGCGGAGTAGCGTCGATCATGCACCGATTCGTTGATGATATTAACATTCCCGAAATGGGCAAAGAATTTCAGCCAGACAAGGCGCGGAAAGAGATAGCCTCGTTCGACTGCACAAATTTGTATGGCTTAGCGCTATGCAAAAGTTTGCCATTGCGAGGTTACCGTTGGTTAAGCGCCGGTGAAATCAATGCGTTCGAAATCGAATCTGTCAGTGCAAAGTCAGAGACCGGGTACATCCTGAGCGTTGATTTAGAATATCCTGATAGACTGCACGACGAGCATGACATGTTACCCCTCTGTCCAGAGAAAGTGACCATACCGCCTGCGGAATGGTCAAATTTTAACCTGTTGAGAGGGGCCGACTTCGGAGAGTTCAAATCAACAGAAAAACTAATTCCGCATTTGAAAGGGAGAAATGATTATGTTATCCATGGCGTACACCTGAAGTTTTGTTTGAAGCAGGGTTTAGTCTTGAAAAAAATCAGACGGGTGTTGGCATTCAAACAAAGTTGCTGGTTAGCGCCATTCGTAAACTTTGTAACGGAGTTGAGAAAAAACGCAAGTAGTGAATTCGAGGACTCCATATGGAAAAAAGTGGTTAACGCCTCTTACGGACGCCTGCTTATGGACAAAGAGAAGCATGTCAACATGAAGCTTATCACGGACGAGCCAAAGTTTTATGAGGAAACCGGAAAACCTACCCTGAAAACTGTCACGTTCTACAATGAGCAGCTAGTCGGAGTACAGCATAAGCCATGGAAAATTGTACTTGACAAACCGATAGCGATAGGCTTTAGCTGTCTAGAACTATCGAAGTTGCACATCTATAAATTCCACTATGGCTACATTAAATCAATGTACGGAAAAGATTGTCAACTTTTAGTAACAGACACGGATTCGCTGACATATGTGATAACAAATCACAACGTAGACAGAGATATCTGGGCAAATAGAAAATTCTTTGACCTGTCAAAATACCCGAAAGATAGTCCAATGCATTGGGAGAGAAACAAAAAATTGCGTGGGACCTTCAAGCGAGAGTACCCGAATAGGCCAATCGTGGCTTTCGTTGGCCTTAGAGCGAAGATGTACGCCTTTCGCCACTTGTCAAAGACAGCCAAGAAAAACGACGAAACACGCAAAGCCAAAGGTATAGCAAAAAGTGTGTTGAATGATATACGTTTCGATGACTACAAAAGCGCGCTTTTCGAGAACCGGGTAGAGAAACAAACGTTCCTTTCAATTAGATCGAAAAAACACAACCTTCAAACGATCAGCCAAGAAAAAAAAGGTCTTTCTAATTTCGACACCAAGAGATGGGTGTGCAACGATGGGGTGAAAACGTTTGCCTACGGTAATTACAAGTTGCGTGGCATAAAAGAACAGTAATTTCACGGGACAGCTCTGGAGCTACTTTGCTCAAACAAATGTTGCTGTGACCGGACAAGAGAAGGGTACCGACACCAAGCATCGATAAATTAAACAGGCAGCTAAGAGCAATAGTAGCTATGGCGGGTGCGCAGATGTACTTCAATAATGAAGACACCTCAAAAAACGAGAACCCCTCCGACGCACGAAAGTCTTTGCTGGGTACTAGTCGAAGCCAGGAACTATGCGAGCAGCTATGCTATTTCCAAAAAGAGTCACTGTATTGCGATACAGATTTGCAGTCATCTGACGGCGAGCACTTTCCGGCGCACAAAGTTGTGCTTGCAAGTGCGGGAGAATATTTCCGTGTATTGTTCGAGCGTTGGGAGGCGACAAAATTCCATCTTGAGCTTACGGAGATGAGTAGTTTTGCGATACGTGGGCTGTTGGAATATGCCTACACTAGAACGATCAAGCTAAGCACATATGAATTTGCGGAAGTGGTGGAAATTGTGCAGGCTCTAAGGTTTTGTTCTTGTCCCGAGCTTATAATTGCGGAATGCGTGTGTCATTTGGGACGCAAACTGCAACGGGAAGACTTTGCGAAAGCGGCCCAATTATGCGACCAGATCGACTGCAAAGTGCTGGAAAAAACTTTAGCGTCGGAGTTCTGGCAGCGAATGGTGTTTGAAGCGGGCACAAGAATTGAAAAGGAACTGCCTGTTTCCATAGTTTCGTCGATTGTTTCAGAATACGTCGAGCAGAGCCCCTACGTACGACAAGGGCTAGAAGCCGGAGCACTAATCGAGGAACTCGAAGAATGGGCGGGAAATACGGTAGCGAGTGTGGAGGAGGAAAAAAGCGTCAAGCCCCCGACCGAGTGGAGAGAAAATGAGACAGTAAACAGGGAGGTGGTGAAAAGAAAGCAAGAACTGGTCGAGAGCTGGAAAAATATGCTCGTTTATGACTACAGTGATAGAGTTGAAGACAAAGAAAGTAGCGAAGAGACTGCAAGCAAGGAAGAAAGTCACGAAACACCTTGCATTCTTCTCGTCGGACAATCCTTCTTTAATGACCTGATCGACGGATGCGATTTGCTCCTACTCGCTGCAAGCGTCAAGCAGCCCACCACTTTACGAAAGGTCGTTGGTTGTATGACTTGTACGTCCCGTGAAACGTTCCCGTTGTGGGCAGCTAACGTCTTGGTTGAGGGGAAAGTGTTCTATTCGTTCGGGGGTGGAATACGGATTAAAGGGCAATGCCTACTGGAAGCGGCGAGAAAGTCGCGAAAATACGAAGTGAGCCACGGTCGTTGGACAAACTTAAAACCTATGCCTGAAGAAAGAGTTAATGCAACCGCCACATATCTGAGTGGAAAAATCTATGTGATTGGGGGATCATGTCTTAGGGGTCGGTGCAAGACCGAGCACAGCAGCGCCCTAATATACGATATAGCAACAAACAGTTGGAAAGAAATTTCATATAATCTACCTCTTCATCGATGCAACCATGCTGCCGTGGCAGACCCTGAAAGGAACATGATTTACATCAGCGCAGGCTCTGTACAGAGGCCATGGCGACACCAGAGCAAAGAAAATTTCGAAATAAATATGTCAACCGGGGCGTGTCGTACACTGCCAGAGTTTCGGAGCACACGTACTAAGCATGGTGTGCATTTGGTCGTCTTTGGCAGACACCGCTGGTTAGTTCAGATCAGGGGCATCGGTGGCGCATACGACGATGGCAAAGTAGCAGGAGACCTAGAAACACTTTGTCTAACGGCCAAAGGAGAAATGGGACAAAAGTGGGTTGACGTTGAATTGGAACGATTGAAAAGCGATCCGTCTAGGGGCCTTCATACACTAGGCGTCTCCTCAACCAATGACGGGAAAAATCTAATTTTGTTACGTTGCGAAAAGAAGCATTTAATGAAAGTGCACGACACAGAAACAATGATACTGGTTTTAGACCAGACTACAGGTAGTAAAACGCAAAAGCAGAATGGAGCAACAAAAGTGAAATGGTCTATAAAACGACTGTCTCGATTCAAAACGTCTACTCGTTTTTTCATGCATACCAAACCAAACCTATTTCCATTGGTGGAAAAACCCAAGCAACGCATAACTTCCAACATGCTTAAGTACGAAACGCTAAACGAACACCGGGTGGCCGCTAATAGAGCGGAAGGCAAGAGACAGAGAGACGAAAACAGTGAAGACGAGTTCAGTGAAGACAAAGAGGGCGAGTGGTATTGGCGTATAGGTGGTTCCACTAGCTTTCTTACTGAATCTAGAGCATTACAATAACTGCATTAGTTAAATGTCTCTATGTTGTGAAAAAGAAGGGACTCATCTGGTGTGCGAGGCCGTGCCACCACGTAAACGGAGTCCCGTTGCTCGGTGCCGTTCCCACCATACAACACCGCGATGCACAGACTGTTACGGCCAGAGGAACCTGTTGCAGTGGCCAAGCAAGTCTTATTTTTTTGTCTATTTTTAGGCTAGTCTGAAAACCCTTTAGCCCCTGCAGCTGCAGCTAAAAACCATGAAAAAAAACTAAAAACCCTTAGCCCCTGTCCCTGCACAGATTTTTAAAAACCATTGAAAAACCCGTTGAAAAACCCCGTTGATGAAAAACCGTTGAAAAACCCTTTGAAACGTACTAATGCCTACTGCAGTTTGCAGGCTAGCCTAGCCTGCTTTTTTTGCCTGCGCAGGCTGAAAAACCCTTTGAAACGTACCAATGCCTACTACTAGTGGTTCAGATATCAATGAAAAACCTTTTTTTGGCACATGGGTGGAAATGAATATTTTTTAAATTGTTTGTTTGATTAAGATACCATTCATTTTCAGGAGACTAGGTAGGCAGAACTAATCTAAAAACAAACCTAAAAAAACTATGAATCAACTTTATTCTTTTCAAAATAAAAATATTGACCTACCCCAACTTTTTAAATTTTAGCCCATTTTCAATAGTCTGTGATGTAAAATTATCGCTCTGCAATCTGCTTCCTGGAAGACCGCTTGA
>Ga0209456_10000249_pt1 | contig 30283 bp, 20 predicted proteins | sample COG_11_FD_184755 | JGI IMG/M metagenome (GOLD analysis project Ga0209456, IMG submission 184755) | Pelagic marine sediment microbial communities from the LTER site Helgoland, North Sea, for post-phytoplankton bloom and carbon turnover... | ecosystem: Environmental > Aquatic > Marine > Neritic...
TAAAATCATCGGCGGCCGCGGCCCGCGCGGCGGCCTTGATTTCGGCATCGCCGGCGGTTGGACGCCCGTAACGAATATTCTCCTTCGCCGTGGTCCCGAATATTATCGTTTCTTGCGGTACCAGTCCGATCCGGTTGCGAACAGCCTGAGGTTCCGCGAGACTGATGTCGATGCCGTCAATGCGGATCATGCCAGACTGCGGGTCATAAAACCGCAAAAGCAATTGCACCAGCGTCGTCTTGCCGGCCCCGGACGGGCCCACAACGGCCAGAGTTTCCCCACGCGCGACGTCGAGGGAAAAGCTGTCGACGGCAAACGTGCCCGGCCGCGATGGGTAGCTGAAAGTGACGGACTCGAATTCGATTCGGCCTTCACTCCGTTCGGGTAACGCGGCGGGTTGCGCGGGTGCGACGACGGACGGCTTGGCCTCGAGCAACTCCTCGAGACGTTCCATTGCGCCGGCGGCGCGTTGAATCTCACCCCACATTTCACTGAGCCCGGCCGATGATCCTGCCACAAACATCGCATAAAGCAGAAACTGACCGAGTTGACCACCCGTCATCTCGCCGGCAACGACGGCCTGGGTTCCTATCCATAAGACAAACGTAACGGCACCGAGTATGAAGACAATCGCGATTACCGTGAGCAGCGCCCTGACGCGGATTCTCCTAACGGCGGTGCGAAACGCCTCGAACACCGATTCGGCGAATCTCTCACTCTGCAGAGTTTCCAACGTGAATGCCTGTATGGTCGACACCGCGCTGAGTGTCTCACCGGCTAGCCCGCTGGTGTCGGCGACCCGGTCCTGACTGGCGCGAGACAACGTGCGGACGCGCCGACCGATCAGGATGATCGGTATAATGACAAGGGGCATCAATACAAGAATCATGCCCGTGAGCCTCGGGCTCGTAACCGCCAGCATAACCAATGCCCCCGCCAGCGTGACAGCGGAGCGCAGCGCAATCGACAAGCCGGCACCGGATATGGATTGAATAAGGGTCGTATCCGTGGTCAATCTGGAAAGCACTTCTCCAGTCTTGGTCGCCTCAAAGAATGACGGGTCGAGTCGCACGACATGGCTATAGACCGCATTGCGCACATCGGCTACGACGCGCTCACCCAGCCACGTCACCAGGTAGAAGCGCAGTGCCGCGAACACCGCGAATACCACGGCCACCGCGAACAACGCGAGAAAGTAGCGATCGATGGTTTCGACGCTGTCGCCAAGAAGCCCCTGGTCGATGAGGTGGCGCAGCGCGACCGGCAGACTCAACTGCGCTGCCGCGGCCAGCAACAGGGCGCAAAGTGCCAGAACCAGCGTTCGCTTGTATGGGGCAATGAACGGCGCGATGGCCCACAGCGGGCTGAGAGAGCTGCCCTTGGGGCGGTTGCTATCTTCTGGCATCATGATTCCTTGCCTCGTCTTCTCCCATCTGCCAACCGAAGGGCAAGCCTCCCGGTTACGAGATCTTGCCGCAGCTGGCTGCATACTAGCAGCAGGAACACGATACATAGCAACGGTTTGAGCCACATGGTGGGCTCGCCGATCAACCATTTCCCAATGCGGTTACTGAACAGGTACAAGAATATGATCGCAAGGTAACTATACCCATAAGCGCGCCCGGCCGATTGGAAAGACCAGGCTGCAAACACCCCGAGTGCGGGAGCCAGCATGGCATAGGTGTTGTTCTCGGTTCGCGGATTGAACAATAAAAGATAACAAACCGATAGCGTGTATAAATATATCGCAAAGGTATGCGGTGTCGATCGATGCTGGATCCACCAACACACCCCCAGCGTGAGCAGCGCGAAACATATCCGTATAAGAAGCTGGACCGTTTCCGGTGTCGTTACACCAAAATCCCGCATCATCCAAAACACCTGGGCGAATGGATTCAGGTACTGTTCTCCAACCGTCGACGCCTTTGACAGCATAATAACGCTGGCCTGATATTGTTCCCATACATAGCGCGGGTCGTGCAGCAGGAGAGGTATCAGCATTAACAAAGCAAGCAACGTGATGAAGGGAATTATGGTACGCGGGTACAACACGCCTAGCAGCAAGATCAAGACGATAGAAAGCGGTTTTAACGCGAATGCCAAGACCAGTAAACATGCCGTCAACCACCAATTGTTTTTGGTTACATCCACCAGAGCGAGCATCATCAATCCAGTGATGATGAGATTCATCTGTCCAAGCTTTGCTGCGCTTGCACCCATTAGAACAGACAAGATGGTAACCGGCAGAAAAACCGACTCCCGGTATCGATGACTGGCTAGACTGGAAATACCATATGCCCCCACAGCGAATACGCCGATATTGATTGGCCGCCACAGCACGATGCCTACGGATTCCGGTAACATCGCGAAAGGCGTGAAAAGCGCGGCAGACTGGGGCAGATAGATGAAACCATGGCCGGAGTCATCGTACTAAGGGCGCCGCCTTCAGCCATAGCAATGCGCCATCCCGGTAGATCAGGAAGACGTTGGAGTAATCGACTGGATCCAAACCTTTTTTTATCGTCACAAAGGCAATAAACAACAACCACAGCATCCAAGCCAACTTGTCAGACGAGATGGATCGCCCCGCATACGCACTCTGCCATATTTTCAATGTTGCCGGGTCCTCTCGCTCGAGTGATCAGTGTTAATCAGCCGGACCCCATTCCGGTTGGGTACGAATTAAAGCCATGTCGAAATGCGGGCTAGGATCATATCGTGAAAGCTTATGTTTTGTGAACGCCGAAGATCTTGGTTATGGAACGAGCGTTATGGTGCGACGCGGCAACTGCGGCCGGAGAGGATCCGATTCGATACCTTTTGGTCGAGAAAGGCCGAATCATCGAGAAATCGTAATAGACGACACGCTGTTTTGAAATTTCTGGTCAGAAGGCGTATGGTATTTAATGCAAAGTAAAAACGCTGATTTCTTTAATGGGCAGTATAACTATGCATGCATGGTTGGCAACGACCTAATCAAAATGATGCAAAAAACTCACCTTATTGGTTCTCTTATTATCTTGCTAACCATTGCGGCGGGTGGCTGGTCCTCTCAGATGAACGCTGCAGGCTCGGATGCAGCGGAGAATGACACGGCCGGCCCAGAGTCAGGAACGGGGCCGCTTGATGGCATGAATTTTATTGGTGCCCTCGGACCTGACGGCAAACCAAAGGACGTTAAGGATTCTTTTGTGTTCGAAAACGGCACATTCGTTTCCAAGGAGTGCGAACTTCGATGTGAGTATCCCGCGCGCCCCTATTTTGTCCGCCAGAATGGCACGAAAACCGAATTTATCAGCGAGACGAAATGTCCCTACAAGGACGCAAAGATCATTTGGCGAGGCACGGTGGAAGGCGATACTATCAAAGGCAAGTCTACATGGGTCGTCAAACGCTGGTATTGGACCGTCGAGAACACGTTTGAGTTCGAGGGTAAGCTAGCCGAATCATCATCCTCGACCGCAAGTTCCGATTAACGCGGACCCGGACAGGGTACACTAGGTGTAGTGCGAATCGAATTGGTTGGATGTTGGTCTATTCAATGCGAGCTGTATACTCGATAGAAACCGCGCGGTAAGTGATTTCTTTGTTGAGTAGGTGACTTCATACAATCTCATTTTCTTGCTGGCGGCAAGTAAATAGTCGTCGCTGGTGGATATCTCGTCCACCAGTCCCAGTTCCAGTGCCCGGGTCCCGTACCAGTGCTCTCCCGTCGCGATTTCAGTCATATCCAGACCGGGCCTGTTCCGCGAGACGAAATCCTTGAACAGCGTATGGGTATCCTCGATCTGTTCCCGAAGCTTCTCCCGCTCTTTCTCCGTATTTTTACCAAACATGGTCAAGGTGCGTTTGTATTCTCCGGCGGTTTCCTGCTCGAACTTTATCCCTTGCCGAGTCAACAGTTCGTGGAAATTCGGAATTTGAGCGAGTACGCCTATGGACCCAATCACTGCAAACGGAGCGGCGATGATCTTTTGCGCTACGCACGCCATCATATACCCGCCGCTTGCGGCCACTTTGTCAACGACCACGCTGAGCGGTATCCCCGCTTCCCTCAATCTTTGAAGTTGAGACGCCCCCAGACCGTGTTCATGGACGATGCCCCCAGTATTTTCCAGTTTTACCAGCACCTCGTCCCGTTCGTTGGCCAGGGTGAGAATCGCGGTTATCTCTTCCCTTAGCGAGGCCACGCTGGTGGCCTTGATGTCTCCGTGAAAGTTGATGATGAACATCCTGTTCCCTGCATCATCTTCCGGCAGTTTCTTGCGCGCTTTCTTTTCCGCTTTTCTTTTTTTGGCCAGGCGCTTCTGTTCTTTTTTCGGCAGGACCTGGCTTTGCATAGCCGCAGCAATGGCGTCGTATTTATCGTTGAGGCTGAGTACTTCCAGCTTCTCGGGCGTTTTCGCCTTCCTCGACAAAACCACGCTGCTAGCCATTACGACTAGGACCGCAATCAAGACGGTCAGGGTTTTTGCCAGGAACAGCCCGTATTCTGCGAAAAATTCTGTCATTTCAAAATATCGTTGATTGCAATCCGTTAAAGGAACAAGTCCATGTCGAGAAACCGAGACCCAGCGCGCCTATTGCAAAGGGTCCGGTTGCATCGTACGGCCGTCCACCGTGGTGCAGCACGCAAGCCGGTCAGTTTATGGGACACCCGGAAAGGTGTCTACGGTTACGTGCGGTTCCCCTGAAGGTAATTATGCATCCCGACCGATTACCCGCTCAAAACAGCGTACGAAATCAGCACTCAAAGATCGAGATGCCGCAGTACGTCATGAAGATCCCTCGCCTCGATGTCGGCTTTTTGCGAATATTCCCAGGCGTCTCCGCGCCGATTGAGCCATACGGTTCGCAGCCCGGCATCCGCAGCACCCAATACGTCGTGCTCGGGGCTGTCGCCGATGTGCAGGACTTCCCGGGGTTCGCACCGAAGAGCGCTGCAGGCGGCATGAAAAATGTCCCGGTGGGGTTTGGCGACACCGTGATCCCTGGCGCAGATAGTGGTCGTGAAGTGGTGCCCGATCCCGATAAGGTTCAGATCCGCGTTGCCGTTAGTGAGGCTGGCGAGCGGGTAGTTTTCCGACAGCTTCGTCAGCGCCGGTAGTGCGTCCGGAAAGAACTCGACTTTATTGCGCAGTGCCATGAACTGATCGAACACCTGATCTACCCGGGTTTCTTCATATCCTGCGGCTGACAGAATCCTCTGGAAGGACAGCCATCTCAGATGGCTCAGGTCGTGTGCGTACTGCGGATACTCCGCTACGATTTCTGCGCGCACCTGCTGTATATCGGAGGCGCTGAACCGCTCGGTGACACGCGGGCAATTCGTCGACAGCCACTGGTATACGATCCGCTCGGCCTGTTCGATGACCGGGCCGATCTCCCAGAGGGTATCGTCGAGATCGAATGTAATGGCTCTTATGGACATCATCGCGTGCGGCCCGGCGTTTTCCGCCCGGGCACCGGGAGTTTATTTCGAAGCTATCTCTTCGAGCTTCCTGGCCTTGATGATGTTTCCATCCAGTCCGGCCTCCCGGGCACTGCCGCCATAGGATACCGTCAAAAGCTGGCTGTAGTAAGTGACGGGCATGCTGAACTTCGTGCCGAATTTCCTGTTGATGTGCTCCTGGTAGATCTCGACGTTCAGCTGGCACACCGGGCAGGGCGTAACGATCATGTCAGCGCCTTGATCATATGCGGATTCCACGATGTCCTTGATCTGTTCCTGACTTTTGTCGGGTTCGGAAAAAGCCAGGGCACCTCCGCAGCAGGTGACCTTCTTTTCATAGTCGGTGATGGCCTCTCCGCCAATGGTCTCCACCATTTTGTCCAGATACATGGGGTTTTCGTAGGATTCTCCGTCAATGCCGAAGGGCCGGTTGGTCTGGCATCCCACGTAACCCGCGAACTTGATGTTGTCCAGCGGCCGGATCACCGGAGCCTCGAGCTCCTCGTAACCCACATCCTCTATCAGCGCTTCAACCATGTGGCGTATGGGCGCTTCGTTCTTCAGATCAATATCCAGGCCGGCTTCCTTGAGGACATCTTTCGTGTCCGCCAGCAGCTGTTCCGATGCGCTCAGTCTGTCGGAGGTTTCCTTGGTCCCGAGCCAACATGCGGCGCAGCTCGCCACGATATCCTGTCCCCGGTTGTGTTTCTCCGATAGGGCAATGTTGCGGGCGTTCATCACATGGCGTGGCAGTTCACCGCCTTCCGCGAAACCGATGGATGCCCCGCAGCAATTCCAGTCGGGTATTTCATTCAGTTCGATATCGAGTTTCTTGCACATCGAATCAACCGAGACCATGTAGTTCGACGCCGACGCTTTGCGCTCTGAACTGCAGCCTGGATAAAACGAATATTTATACTTGCTCATGTCGTCTCCTAACCTGAGTAGCCTTTCCTGCGGGCTTCGATTTCACGCGCTTTTTTCAGCATGGATTGAAGCTGCTTCGGGTTTTCTATGCCCTTGTAGCTAATCAGCGCGAGTAGGTTAAGGCGTTTAGTACGGAACATGCCAAGCCCGGTGTTTGCCATTTCCACGGCCTTTTTAACGCCAGCGGAATAACCGTCCATGAAGTACAGTTTTATTGACAGCGACGTTTCGTTCACCCGTCCGTTCTTGCTGATGTTGTCCCAGAAAATCTTTGCAAAACGCCGGGTGGGATTCATTTTTGGTGCCAGGCCAAGACGATGGGCATAGTTGGCCAGCCCGTGCATGATGTGGGTTATTGGTATTTCGCGGGGGCACCGGACTACGCAGTTGTAGCATGACGTGCACATCCACATGGACTCCGTTCCCAGCACGGCTTCACGTTTGCCCGCGCGTATCATCATGAACAGTTCCTGCGGGGGGTGCTCCCAGTGCGGTCCGAAGGGGCACGATCCGGAGCACACGCCGCACTGCATGCACATCTTGACCCACTCTCCCTGTTCTACGTTGTCCTCGACTTCCCGCAGGAAGCTGTTGCGATACTTGTCGATCATGGCGGTGTTGGTGTCGTTCATCGTATGTCCCGGAAAGTGGCGAGGTCAAAAGCCCTTGAACGGGTTCATGCCTATTTCGTCGATCTTTCGGCTGTATTCGTTGATCAGGTCCACCACCCGATCGACATCGGTAATTTCGATCTCATAAGTTTGAACACGCTCGGTTTCGAGCTGCAGCTGCTGAAGCGAGTCGTTGATCTTCCCCATCCGATCGTGAGCCATTTCGGACCCTTTTACGAAATGACATTGATAGTCATCTCCCTTTTTGCAACCCATCAACATTATGCCGTCATACCCGGCATTCAAGGCGTCCGTCACCCATACCGCGTTCACCGATCCCAGGCAGCGGATGGGAACTACCCGGACGAACTGATTGTATTCCCGGCGTTGATGCGCCGCCATGTCGAGAGTGGGGTAGGCATCGTTCTCGCAGGCGAGTATCAGGATTCTGGGCTTTTCGTCGAACTCGTCCGGCATATCGACGGCTTTTAACTGCTGGCCCACGGTATCTATCGAATAGTTGTCGAACGATATAACCCTCACAGGGCACGCTCCCATACAGGTTCCGCAGCGCCGGCAGCGCTCCTCGTTGAAGAGCGGGTATCGCTGCTCATCTTCGTCGATGGCGCCAAACGGGCATTCGACCGTACACCTCTTGCACTGCGTGCACCCGTCCTTGCGGTAGCTGGGAAAGCTCAGGTCCCCCGAACGTGGATGCGCGCCACGGCCCAGCGCCGCGTTTTCGACCGCTTGGATGGCCTTGAGCGCGGCACCCGTGGCGTCGTCGATCGCCTGGGCGATGTCCATCGGCCGCCGCACGGGACCACATGCATAGATGCCGGTCCGCCTGGTCTCGTAAGGGAAGCAAATGAAATGTGAATCGCTGAAGCCGTTACGCAAGTGGGGCAGGTCTGGACCCTGCCGATACGTGAGATTCAGAATTGAATCGACGGGGATCTCGGCGGTCTGATCGGTGTCTGGCGTTTTTGCATCTCTATCCGATTCTTCTTCACCGTCCTCGAGTTCGATGCTGACCCCTGAGTTCGGAACCTGGCCGGTAGCCAGGACGACGAGGTCGACGTTGACCGCGGTTTGCTCGTCGAGGATGAGGTCTTTAAACGATACATTGAGTTGGTCAGATTCCGGCGAAACGGCGTCCACGCTACCCTTCGTAAAGGTCACACCCTTGCGCTGGGCGGAACGATAAAAATCTTCGCCGTTTCCCGGTGTACGGAGATCGGTATAGATGATATTGGTATCGATCCCGGGGTCGCAGTCCTTGAAGTACATAGCCTGCTTGATGCTCGTGTTGCAGCAGAATCCGGAGCAGTAGGGCAGATGCCCCTCTTTCTCGGAGCGTTGTCCGGCGCATTGGATGAACACCACGGACGCCACTTCCTTACCGTCCGAGGGGCGCTTGATCCTACCGCCGCCGGCGCTCCGGGCAAGCTCCTCCAGTTCATGCTGATCCACGACATCCGCCGAAGCCGGGTAAGAGTACTCCGACAGGATGTCGGCATCGAACCGGGTGAATCCGCTCGCCTGCACGATTGCACCCACGTTCTCGGTCCGGGTGCCGCCGGATTCCTGACTGATGTCGACGCTGAACCGGCCGGGCGCCCCGCTCGTTCTCGAGATCGCGGAGTTCAGAAAAGTTTCTATGTTCGGCTCACGCTCGACCAGATCGATCAATTCGCCGGCGCCCGTGTCCTCGGGATCGGAGAACGGCTCCCTGGTCGGCGTCCTCTTCCACAAACTCGCGGCCGTTCCACCCAGCCTGCCCCGCTTCTCTACCAGAAGGATCCGGTGTCCCGCACGCGCCGCCTCGACGGCCGCGGTCATACCCGACATACCGCCACCGACAACCAGGATCTTTTTGTTCGAATCTTCGGACCTGTTTACTTCGGGTTGCTGCATGTACTGGATCTCGGCGCCGGCCATGCGCAAATAATCGTCCGCCATGTCTTGGGTCGTCTCCTGCATATCTTCGCTATCCGGTCGAACCCATATGACGCCCTCTCGCAGGTTGGCCCGGGTAAATGCTATATTGTCGAAGGCAAAGGCGCCGGTTTTAGCGCGGCGTGAACACGCCGCGATGACCACGTGGGTGACCTGTTCGTCATCGATATCCTTGCGGATCTGAGATACGCCTTCACTGTTGCAAAGAAAGTCGTGCGTTCGAACGATGTCACTCTTGTTTTCACTTCTGGCGATTTCTTCAAGCTGGTTCAGGTCCAGACGATCGCGCAGTCCGCAGCCGCCGCATATATAAGTAGCAATTTTTCTGTCCGTCATGATCCGGCCTCCATCGCCGCGATGCCATTGACGACCTGGATGGCCCTCAGCGCTGCCGCGGTAGCGGACTGTACCGCCCGGTTGACGTCGAGGGCGTTCGCGGCACATCCGGCACCAAAGATCGCGCCGTTGGTTGCATCGGCCTGGATGAATCCGCTCTTATCCCCGGCAATTCCGCGGCCGACAGCGTCCGCGCGGACGCTGGGTTCCATACCGATTGCGAGTACGGCGAGATCGTGCTGATTGTCGTAGCGCTGATAACCTTCGGTATTTACACCATGAAGAACGACGTCGCCGGAATCCCGGTCCTCGGTAATGTTCGCGACTTTGGACTTTATGAACCGCACTTTTTCGTCGGCCTGGACGCGTTTCTGGAAATCTTCCAGCCTGTCGATGGTTCGAATATCGATGTAGTAGATGGTGGACGTTGCGTCGGAGTCGATACCGTACTTCTCGGATATATAGGTAGACTGTTTGAGTGACGCCATACAGCAGATGCGGGAGCAGTGGCTGAGATGATTCTGGTCTCTCGAGCCCGCACATTGTATGAACGCGATGCTGCGGGCCTCCCGGTTGTCGGAAGGCCGCAGGATTCTACCGCCGGTAGGCCCCGAGGGATCCATCATGCGCTCCAGCTCGAGACTGGTAATCACGTTGTCGTAGCGGTCGTATCCATAGGGCTGGATCTTGGCCGCGTCGTACGGATTCCACCCCGTGGCCCAGATGATCGCACCCGCTTTTATTTCGACAGTTGCCTCATCCATGTCGAGTTCTATGGCCCCGTATTGACATGCCTCTTTTGCTTTTTGCGCGTCGTCGGTCCCGATGATGGACGGATCCAGCACGTAGCGCTGCGGATATGACAGGCTGTATGGAATGTAGGCGGCTTTGACAGCGTTCAGATTCAAATTGTGCGGATTCTTTATTTCCGCTTCCACCGCGTCTGCACACGCCCCGCAGGCGGTGCAATTTTCGTTGACATATCGCGGCCGGATCCTGATCGATACATCATAATTCCCGGCCTCGCCTGTCACCGATTCGATCTCCGCCATGGTGTACAAGCGCAGCCGTCTGCTGGCGTCCATACGCCGCTGATTGATTTCCTGCCCGCATAATGGGCGGCACATTTTCGGGAAATATTTGTACAGCTGAGCGACGCGTCCGCCGACGGAAGGGCTTTTCTCCACGAGGACGACGTCCTTGCCACACTCCGCCGCTTCGAGGGCAGCCGTGACGCCGCTGATGCCTGCGCCGACAACCAGTATGGTTTCGTTGGTTGGAACCGCATCGGTCATAGTGGAATCCTCGTGAATACTGGCTGTTCGAACTTTGGTTGGCAGGCGGCCAATTTGGTGAAAACGGTCATACTATAGTCAATTCGCCGATTGTTGAATACAAATTACGAATATCAACATATATCATAGTAATGGTCATGATCCGAATGCACGTGCCGTATAGTCCGCATAGTTCTTGAAGAATGATCCCACCTCAGCGACCGGAGCTCTCGATGTGAAAAAGTCTCTTGTAGAGCAAGAGCGCGATAACCAACCGCAGGCAGGCCCCTACCAGGAGCAAGGTAACTTTGAATACCAGCAATGGAATTATAGAAACCGCAACTATCAAAAAGACTGGTGCATGTTGCGCGAAATCGATTATTTCCCACGGGATACCCGTTTTGTAGAAGCGACTGTTGAAAAGTACGTCCGCCCTGCACCGCGGATGCGTAAGTCGTGCGAAGCATGCGCGGCGAGGAAAGATTGTTGAAGCGGCAGAAGCAGCGCATCGATATCGATGCGGTAGTGGCGGCTTATGCCGACAACCATTTTTTTGAACAAGTGTTCGATTTCAAAAGTGTAATTCGCGTAGATTCCAGAACGTTAATTTTTGTCATTAAAACTTGACTTTTTTACTTGTGTGCATATATTTGGCTTTGATTTCGAGGTTAAAGTAACAAATATGTTTACAAACCTTTCTATTAAGGTTTCGAATCGTTAGAAACGAAACCTGAATTGGCGAGTGTACAAATAACAAAATTACATAACGGCAAGCCCCGGGCTTGGTCGCAACACTTATGATTCTGCATCTCACTCCACCACAGATTTTCCTTCCATGTTTCCATTTAACCGCTTGTTTAGTTTTTTATTCAGCGTTTTTGGCGAGGATGCATGGAGGGAAATTTCGTTGTACAACGTTCAAGTAAACCATTAATCCCTAAACTCTTTTAGAGGAGACGCGTCATGGCAGTAGCCAAAAAGAAAGCAACCAAGAAAAAGGCGACCAAGAAAAAGGTCGTCCGGAAAGCGCCGGCAAGAAAGGCGACCAAGAAAAAAGCGACCAAGAAAAAGGTCGTGAGGAAAGCGCCGGCAAAAAAGGCGACCAAGAAAAAAGCGACCAAGAAAAAGGTCGTGAGGAAAGCGCCGGCAAAAAAGGCAACCAAGAAAAAAGCGACCAAGAAAAAGGTCGTGAGGAAAGCGCCGGCAAAAAAGGCAACCAAGAAAAAAGCGACTAAGAAAAAAGCGACCAAGAAAAAGGTCGTGAGGAAAGCGCCGGCAAAAAAGGCAACCAAGAAAAAAGCGACCAAAAAAAAGGCGACCAAAAAAAAAATCGTAGCTAGAATAGCGGCTAGGGAGAAGGCCGCGAAAAAGGCCGTGAAAAAGGCCGTAGCTAGAGTATCGGCTAGGGAGAAGGCCGCGAAAAAGGCCGTGGCGAAGAAGGTGGCTAGGAAAAAAGCGCCTGCCAGAAAGGCAACGGCAAAAAAAGCTACAAAAAAAAAATAGCTAGGAAGTCTGCTAAAAGGAAACCGGCCGGGATGAGAATCGCCCTGCCGTTCTAGTGTATTTCATTGATAAAGGCCGCTTACCGACTGGTTGGCGGCCTTTTTTATCGCTTTACGCCGAATCCGCCCCCTCCCGGAGTTCGAATTTCGAAAATGTCGTTCGCGGACATTTCCGTTTGGTCGCACCCGCGCAGGCCCTGGACCTCGCCGTTTGATCTTTTTACAAGGTTATTTCCCGCGCGTCCGTCCGCCCCACCGCACAATCCGAACGGCCGGGTAGACCGCCTGTTGGAGAGTATCGATGCGGTCATCGGTTCCAGGAAACGAATCTGCCTGACCACACCATCACCGCCGCTGTGCTTGCCGCCGCCGCTGCTGTTTTTTCGAATGCAGAACTGATCAAGCCGGACGGGGAATCGCCATTCGAGGACTTCCGGGTCGGTCAGCCGCGAGTTGGTCATGTGTGTATGCACGGCATCGGTACCGGAAAAATTCTCGCCGGCGCCTTCACCGCCACAAATCGTTTCATAGTACTGGTACTGATCATTGCCGAACGTGAAGTTGTTCATCGTGCCCTGTGAAGCCGCTCTGATTCCCAGGGCGCCATACAATGCGTCGACGACTATCTGCGATGTCTCGACGTTTCCCGCGACCACGGCCGCCGGATATTCGGGATTGAGCATGGATCGTTCCGGGATGATGATGTCCAGCGGTTTGAGGCAGCCGGAGTTAAGGGGTATTTCGTCTGCGACCAGTGTGCGGAAGACGTAAAGCACCGCGGCCCTGCACACGGCGGATGGTGCATTGAAATTGCTTTGCCGTTGCGCCGATGTCCCGGTGAAATCGATTCGGGCGCTGCGGTTGGCGTGGTCGATACTTATCACCACATGGATCGTGCTGCCGTCGTCAAGCGGGCAGCTGAACTCTCCGTCGCTCAGAACATCGATGACTTTTCGGACACTTTCCTCCGCGTTGGCCTGGACGTGGGCCATGTAGTTGCGGACCGTTCCGAGCCCGTACATGGAAATCATTCGATGAAGCTCTTCCGCACCCTTGGCATTCGCCGCGATCTGGGCCTTGAGATCGGCAATGTTGTGCTTCGGATTTCGTGCCGGAAAGGGTTCCCGGGTCAGCAGCTCATTGAGCTCCCGCTCGCGAAATACGCCTTCCCGTACTCCGAGGAAATTGTCGATAAGAATCCCTTCTTCCTCGACGTTCGTACTATTCGGCGGCATCGAGCCGGGTGAAATTCCGCCAATGTCGGCATGATGCCCCCGCGAAGCAACGAAAAACAGGAGATTGGATTGTCCCTTGTCGAAGACCGGGCTGATGACCGTGACGTCCGGCAGGTGCGTGCCCCCGCGGTAGGGCGCGTTGTGTATATAGCTGTCCCCCGGCAGGATATCGCCGCCTCGCTGTTCTACTACATTTGTCACCGTATCACCCATGGATCCGAGGTGCACCGGCATGTGCGGCGCATTGGAAACGAGCTGACCCGCGTGGTCGAACACGGCACATGAAAAATCGAGCCTTTCCTTCATGTTTACCGAATAGCTCGTGTTTTGCAGGGTGTGCCCCATCTGTTCTGCAACGGACATGAACAGCTTGTTGAAAATCTCCAGCATGACGGGGTCCGGCTTCCCATCGTCGCGCTGCACCTGTTGACTTTTACCTTCGAGGCTCAACAATAGTTGGCCGGACCCGGTCTGGCTTGCAGACCACCCTGGCTCAACCACAATGGTGCTGTTGGGTTCGATTATCAGTGCGGGGCCGTCGATGGCATTCTCCGGCAGCGCATCGCGCTGGTGGACGCGGCACCGTTGCAGGTCTCGACCAAAATAAGCGTGGGTAACGGTCGCTCCCCGGGACACGCCCCGCTGGCGCGTCCGCGAAGTTTCGGGTGGTTGCATCGGCACGATCAGTTCGACGGCGACTGATTCGATGATCGCGTCTCTGGCGGAATCGATGAATCCAAACCGTTTCATATGCAGGTCTTCGAAGCTTCGGCGGAGAGTGGCGGCATCCCGAACGTAAGCCGTTTCCAGCGCCGTGTCGGTGCCGGAATATCGAATCATGGCCTTGTAAACGACGTTGCTCGAATCAAGGCCGACGCCCTGGTGGCGCAGCACTTGCGCGCCCTTTTTACAGAGGTCCTCGAAGGCGCCGTCCAGCTGTGCGGGGGCGCCTTCGCTGAGTGGCAACTCGACGGTGGTTCCCTGGATTACGCGGATGTCCGCCAGTCCAATACCGTACGCCGACAGCAGGCTGGCATGGGGATGTATCAGTATGCGCTTTATTCCCAGAGCCTCGGATACCAGGCATGCGTGCTGTGCCCCCGCGCCGCCAAAACAGCACAGGGCGTATCGCGAAACGTCATAGCCCCGCTCCACGGAGATCCGCTTGATCGCGGCGGCCATATTTTCCACGGCCACCTCGATGAACCCCTGGGCAACTTCATAACGGTTGAAATTTCTTCCCGTTTCTCCGTTAATGCGCTTCGCCAAAGCATCGAATTTTCGCCCTACGACCTCGCTATCGATTGGCAGATCGCCGTTGACGCCGAATACCTTAGGAAAATTTTCCGGCGATAATTTGCCCAGCATCACGTTGCAGTCGGTAACCGTAAGTGGTCCTCCACGTCGATAGCATGCCGGGCCCGGATTGGCCCCGGCCGATTCGGGCCCCACCCTGAACCGGGTACCGTCGAATCGGACAATAGATCCACCGCCAGCCGCCACGGTGTGGATGTGCAGCATCGGGGCCCTGATTCGCACTCCCGCGACCTCGCTTTCCAACGTCCTTTCGAATTCACCGTTGTAGTGGCAAACGTCGGTAGAGGTGCCACCCATATCGAATCCGATGATTCGTTCGTCGCCGTCTACCGTTGCGGTGGCGACCGCACCAACGACGCCACCCGCCGGCCCCGACAAAATACAGTCCTTCCCCCGGAATGTGACGGCATTGGTCAGGCCGCCGCTCGATTGCATGAAGAACAGGCGGGATCCATGCAATTCGCGCTCGATGCTATCGACATACCTTCTGAGTATGGGTGAGAGGTAGGCATCGACCACCGTAGTGTCTCCCCGGCTTACCAGCTTCATCAGCGCGCTCACTTCGTGGGAGGCGGAAACCTGATCGAATCCCAAATCGGCGGCGATTCGAGCGAGACATTTCTCGTGCTCCGGGTATCGATAAGCGTGCATAAGGACGATCGCGAGCGATTCGAAGCCGCGGTCACGAATCTCTGAAAGCATTTTTCGGCACTCGGAAGCGTTCAGAGGTGTGACGATATTACCCTGCGCATCGATGCGCTCGTCGACCTCCACCACGGCGGAATACAGCATTTCCGGCAGCTCGATATGCATAGCGAATATATCGGGGCGGTGCTGATACGCTATACGAAGTGCGTCTTTGAACCCTCTGGTGGTGATCAGCACCGTCGGTTCGCCTTTGTGCTCCAGTAGTGCGTTGGTGCCAACGGTTGTGCCCATCTTGATCGATTCAACGGCTTCGACGGGAATAGCGGCGCCGGCCGCCAGGCCAAGCACATCCCGGATGCCCTGAAGGGGGGCGTCATCGTAGCGTTCCGGGTTCTCCGACAGCAATTTGTGTGTCATGACCCTTCCACTCGGGTCGATTGCAACGATATCGGTGAACGTGCCGCCTCGATCGATCCAGAACTGCCACTTGCCGCGGGCTCCGCGTGTCGAATGTTCCGTCGTATTACGGTCTGGTATTGTCAGATCTTCATCCCTTTTTGTGTACTGATCGGAAACGCATCGTTATAGTATCGGGTTACTGATATGTTGAGTACGGACGCTAAATTTTCTAGCATGTATCAATTTCTTGTCAGCAGACCTTTTCCGAAAAATGACGGACAGCCAGACAGCCACCGATCTCTACCAGATTTCTGGTTATACCATCGAGCGCGAGGTGGGGCGAGGCGGCATAGCCATGGTGTATCTGGCCGTGCAGGAATCGCTGCAAAGAGAGGTGGCGCTGAAGATCATGGCGCCTGCCCTGACCAGCGATCCCAACTTCACCAGGCGGTTTCTCCACGAAGGACTGACGGTTGCGCAGCTGAACCACCCGGGTATCGTGACCATCTACGATATTTCGGTTGTCGGCTACCAGCATTATATCGCGATGGAGTTTCTCAAAGGAGGCAGCCTGAAGCATCGGATCCAGAGTGGCCTGCTCGTGGACCAGGCACTGAATATACTCCATCAGGTTGCCGCGGCGCTGGAATATGCCCATGACAATGGCGTGGTTCATCGAGATGTAAAGCCGGAAAACATAATGTTCCGGGATCCTTCCGGAAACGAAGCCGTGTTGACCGACTTTGGAATCGCCAAAACTGGCTCGCAGCAGTCGAACATTACCAGAGCCGGGCTGGTCGTCGGCACACCGAGATACATGAGTCCGGAGCAGGCTGAAGGGCGGGGTGCCACCACGCGCTCGGATATATATGCACTCGGGGTCATACTTCATGAAATGCTCACCGGCAGACCTCCTTACAAGGGAACCGAAAGCATGGCGGTCCTGTACTCGCACCTGAATGACCCTGTGCCTGAACTTCCGGCACGCTATGGTGTTCTGCAACCGTTGTTGGAGGACATGATGGCCAAGGATCCGGAACAACGTATTCCGGACTGTGGCACGCTGCTGGGCCGAATCGAGGAACATATCCCAGGTCCCGACACCACCTCCAGCGCCCAGATTAATGGGCAGCCGGCGCATCGTTCGGTGCGAGAACAGAAACCGAGCGGAAAGCGCATTGGAACGGTGACCTCAATCCTGGCCTGGCTAGGCGTCGCTCTGGCGGTCGTCATCGTTGCCGGAACCCTGACCTGGGAGCTCAAGGGGACGGAGGAGAGCGAGAAAGGTGAATATGCACTACCTGACGGGGAGCCGCCAATAATCATTACTCCCAAGAAGATCGATCTGACTATGGATGACCCGCAGTCGCAGACGATGGAACTGCAAGCAGATGCCGGGCCGGAAGGTGCTATCGATACCAACTCGCTCTTGCATTTGGCCGAGCAGCAGTTAAAACAGGACCGCTTGAGTACGCCTCCGGATGACAACGCACTCGATACCTACAACGTCATCCTGAAAATGCAGCCGGGCAACCCTGATGCGGAGCACGGACTGAAACAGATCGCAGCACGTTACGAAGAGCTCGCGAGGAAGAAATTGGATGAAGGAAAATTTATCGAAGCCGACGAATTCGTGCACAGCGGACTCGCCGCGTGGCCGCAGCATGTTGGACTCAACGACATCCAGAAAGAGCTGGCCGGACAGGTTCCCGATCGCTCAGGGGATGGCGCGATAACGTATTCCGCAAACGTGCAGTCCTTGATACATGGCGCGAAAGCCGGAAACTCCACGGTTCAGTTCCAGCTAGCGCTTGCTTTTGCCAACGGCGACGGTGTGGCAAGGGATGAGAACGAAGCTATGAAATGGTTCCGGGAAGCGGCGAAGGGCGGGCATGCGAAAGCGAAATACAACCTCGGTCTCGGCAGTTTATTTAGCCCAAGTCCGGATCCGGCGAATGCGGGCAGGTGGATGAAGTCCGCCGCCGCCGCGGAGTACAAACCGGCATACAGGGCGCTGGGCTGGATGTACACGACCGGCACCGGGATCAAAAAGAGCGCTAAAGATGCGGTAGTCTGGTCAGCCCGCGGTACGAAGTGGACCAAACCTCCGGCATCCGGGGAGGTGGCGCTGCCCTGGCAGGATGCGTTCGAGCAAAATTACAAGGAATCGATAATCGACGTCAGGGAACAGAAAATGTCGGAACCGGGGATCTTGAAATAGTGTACTTTTGACACCACTATAGTTCGTGTGAAAGATACACTAACCCAATTTCCGGCGAGCACGGCTTGGTTGCTGCACGTTTCTACGGATATCGTGATATTCACGATATGCGACGATTCGCTTCAGGTATTGCTCCGCCAACGTTACTCAGAGACGTTGAAAAAGAGCAGCTGGGCGCTGCCTGGCGGTTATCTTCGGCCGGTTGAACCGCTCGAAAAATGTGCTATCCGAACGCTCTACCAGCAGACGGGGATCGAGGACGTTTACCACGAACAGCTCTATACCTTCGGTCGTCCCGACCGTCACCCCAAGTCCCGGGTAATCACGGTATCCTACCTTGCACTAATGCGCAGCTATAAGGCCGACGAGGTCGTTCGATCGCCGAATATCCAGTGGCATGACGTCGCCCGTTTGCCCGCGCTGTATCTGGATCATGGAGAAATCGTGAAAATTGCTCAGCACAGGCTGGTTTCAAAGCTCGGCTATTCCACAATCGCTTTTCAATTGGCACCGGAACTGTTTACGTTGAGCGAACTGCAGCGCATCTATGAAATCATTCTCGATGAATCTCTGGACAAACGTAATTTTCGTAAACGAATCCTGGCTCTCGAGAACATAGAGGAAACCGAACAGTTCCGCCGAAACCGCGCACACCGGCCGGCGCGACTGTATCGCTATGCCGGATCTAATGAACTTCACTACACGAAGTAGGAATATGATCATGAAAACGACACACATACCCGATGAACTGCAACAGCGCATCGATATGGCGGCGCTGAGAGCGAGGGGAATCAAGCACGAAGCTCTGTCCCCGGGTGAGCGTGGGGCGCTCATCGGTCGTATCAAGCATCACCTCGATACACAGGATGCGGTTTTGGTCGCGCACTACTACGTCGATGAAGAACTGCAGGACCTCGCGGACGACACCGGCGGAATCGTTGCCGATTCACTCGAAATGGCACGCTTTGGATACGAACACCCGGCCTCCACGGTGGTAGTGGCCGGCGTCCGTTTCATGGCCGAGACGGCAAAGATCCTGAGCCCCGACAAGCGGGTGCTGGCGGTTGAACGTGAAGCGGAATGCTCTCTGGATATGGGTTGTCCCATCGATCAGTTCAGCGAGTTTTGTGACCGGCATCCCGATCGCACGATTGTGGTCTACGCCAACACCAGCGCGGCGGTCAAGGCCAGAGCGGACTGGGTTGTTACCTCTTCGATAGCGCTGAAGGTGGCCGAATATCTACGCGACCGGGGAGAGAAGATCCTATGGGCGCCGGATAGATTTCTCGGTGGCTACGTGCAGCGCATGACCGGTGCGGATATGGTCATGTGGCAGGGATCCTGCGTCGTCCACGAGGAGTTCAAGGCGGATGAACTTCGCCGTTTGAAGATCGAGCATCCGGAGGCAGCCGTGCTGGTTCACCCGGAGTCGCCTTCCGGTGTCATCGACCTCGCCGACCGAGTCGGATCCACCAGCCAGATCATTCAGGCAGCCCGGGAGATGGACAACGATCTGTTCATCGTCGCGACCGAGGACGGCATCTTCCACAAGATGCGTGAAGCCGCGCCTGACAAGACATTTCTTGCCGCCCCGACGGCGGGAGAAGGCGCAACCTGCAAGAGCTGCGCGCATTGTCCCTGGATGAAGATGAACGACCTTCAGGGTCTTCAAAGAGTGCTTTCCACAGGGGAGAACGAGGTGTTCATAGACGAAGCGATTCGCAGCCGCGCCGAGGTTTCATTGAAGCGTATGGTTGATTTTGCCCGGCAGCACATCAAACCCGGCATGTACGTTACCGGCAACGCATGATGCGCATCCGGGTCTATTCTTCATGAGCAAATACAGTGGGCAGGATCAGTTCCGCCACGACAGTCCCGACACCACCGGCATACTGATCGTCAATCTCGGTACACCTGACGCACCGGACCGTCCCAGTGTCCGCCGATACCTGAAACAGTTCCTGTCCGATCCCAGGGTGGTCGAGTTTCCGCGTTTGCCGTGGTGGTTCATTCTCAATCTGGTGATCCTGAACGTCAGGCCTTCGCGAAGCGTCGAGGCCTATCGGAAAGTTTGGACCGGGAACGGCTCACCGCTGATGGACATTTCGATGAAGCAGGCAGACGGCATCCGCGAATTGCTGATGGAAAAATATGACAACAGGGTGGAGGTGGTACTGGGCATGCGATACGGTAATCCGTCCATCGCGGCTGCACTCGACGAGCTGGCATCGTCGACTCCCCGGAACCTCATTGTTTTGCCGCTGTATCCGCAGTATTCGGGCAGCACCGTTGGATCGGTGTTCGACGAGGTCGCGGATTGCCTGAAAAAATGGCGCTGGATACCCGGGATCCGTTTCATTAATGCCTATCATGATCACCCTGCCTATATCGCCGCGCTTGCCGCCAGTGTGAACCGTAACTGGGAAGAGCAGGGACGCGGAGACCATCTTCTGATGTCTTTTCACGGCGTGCCAAAACGGTATCTGCTCGCAGGAGATCCATACCATTGTCACAGTCAAAAGACGGCCAGACTTCTGGCAGAAAGCCTTGGCCTGTCCGATTCGAAGTGGTCGTTGGCGTTTCAGTCCAGGTTTGGAAGGGAAGAGTGGCTGAAACCCTATTGCGATAAAATAATTGCGAAGCTCCCCGTCGAAGGCGTAAAGAACCTGGATGTCCTCTGTCCGGGCTTTTCCGCCGACTGCCTAGAGACTCTGGAGGAGGTCAATATGCAGTATCGCCGCTTGTTCATCGATGCCGGTGGAGAGCGGTTCAACTACATCCCCTGTCTCAACGACGGGCGTGAACATCTAGAGTTCCTCACCGGCCTGATCACCGAGCAGGCAATCATTGCAGAGGATGAGGACGCCGGGGAGCCGCCGGATTCCAGATTGGCGAGGGCATCCAGCATGGGTGCGGCGCGATAATCGGTATTGGCTAGCGGCGCGAGTGGTGGTTGAGTATATAAGTAAATGATGATAATCTATTCCTGCCCGGTTTGGGGTTCCGGGCACTATAAAGAATACATCGTTTACTTACGGGACTCACTATGACAATCAAAGGGTTGATCGATCGGTCTGCGCTGGTGCTCGCGATATTTATACTGAGCAACAGCCCCGCTTGGCCGACAATATTATTCTGAGATATCGGTGCTGCCGTGGCAGGCCCGATGTCGGGCCGATTTATCGCGGCGAGGCGCCGCTCCTACAATTTGAGACGACATTGCGGCGATCTTGTAGGAGGCCCGCCTCGGGCCGATTTCGCGGCGAGGCGCCGCTCCTACAATTTGAGACGACATTACGGCGATCTTGTAGGAGGCCCGCCTCAGGCCGATTTCGCGGCGAGGTGCCGCTCCTAAGACTTAGATCATTGTGCGTCAGACCGTCACGATAATACGCACCGCGTCCAGCCGTGACTGGGCCTTGCCGAGGCTTTGGAGGGAAGCATCGCACTGTTTTCGGGCCAGTTCGATTTCCTCCAGTCTGACGCTGGCGTTAACGGACCGCAGGTAGGTTAGACGCTCCAGTTCTCGTCTGGCGCTGGCGGCCAATCGTGACTTTCCGGCCTCGATTGTGCGAGAGAAAAGAGCACTAGCTTCAACTTCGTTCTGTTCTATGATCGCGGCGATTTTCTGCCGCCGCAGACCGATCAGTTTCCTGGCCATGGAATCCTCCACTTCCCGTACCTTGTCGAACAACTTGCCTTCGTCGAGCAGTTTGTTGAGGCTGCGGCCGTTTTCATCGCGGAGCATCCGGCACATCGTTGTCCCTACAAACCGCCTCAGATCCGATGCATTGGGTGCGACGATTTCAAGTACATGAGACGTTTCAATCAGCAAACTGCCGCGGGGCAGCAGCTCGAACTCCACTCCGATCAAAACTGCCTTGCCGTGGTCGCCGGTGGCGACGAGTTCCATTGCGCCCTGGGTCATTGGGTGTTCCCAGGTCAGATACTCGACATCTTCATGGGCCAGGGCGGCCGCGCGGTCGCAGGTGACGGTCATCCCGTCTCGTTTCAAGTGTGGGAAATGTGCCGTATGCATATGATCACTGGGTCGGACGATGTAAGATTCATCCTGCTTGTGTTCGTACTCCACACCGTAAGCGTCGAACACCCGTTCCAGGTAGCGTGCAACATCGAAATCCCTTTCTGTCGCGCGTATCGATTCAATGATATGCGCCGCCCGCTCCGCGTCGTGCGAGCTGATTTCCAGCAAACGGTCACGACCCCGTTCGAGGTCCAGTGACTTGGCCTCGTAGATCGAACGGGTCTTCTCGATCAGCACATCCGGCTCGACAGTGCCAAACAGGGCGCTGCGCAGACCGTCTTCGGTTTGTTCGAAAACGCTCTGACCCACCGGGCATGTTGTTTGCAATGCATCCAAGCCATGGTGATACCAGCGGAACAGCGTTTCCTGGGGTCCGTTTTCAATGTATGGAACGTGAATATGGACGTCGCTGCTTTGCCCGATCCTGTCCAGTCTACCGATTCTTTGTTCGAGCAGATCAGGATGAAGCGGGAGATCGAAAAGTACCAAATGATGCGCGAATTGAAAGTTTCTGCCTTCACTACCGATTTCAGAGCAGATCAGGACTTTCGCACCGTCCTTGTCGGAAAAATAGTGTGCCGCGCGGTCGCGCGCCACGATGCTCATTCTTTCATGAAAAACGGCAACCCGCATACCGAGTTCCAGCCTCAGGGTTTTCTCCAGATCCTTCGCGGTGTCGGCCCGAGCACAGATGACCAGTATCTTTTCACCCTTCAATCTGTGGATTTCGTCGACCAGGTAGACCACTCTCGGATCGAATGCGGTCCATTCGCCCGGACGGGTCAATTCGGGGTAAATCAGGTCCTCGATCGCCGGCTCATCAGGCTGATCCTCGTACTGTTCAGGCTTCATCCTGGGGCAGGGCAGCACCCGGCGTTGCGGGAATCCCTCGATGCTGCCGCGAGTATTCCTGAACAGGACCCGGCTGGGGCCGTGACGGTCGATCAGCTTTCTCACGAGTTCACGCCGATCGGCCACGCTGCGCAGCGATACCGGTTCATTGATCAATTCGCCGATGCGCTGGTGCACAGCTGGCGGCGACTCTGTTTCCAATGCGTTGAGTTCAGCGACAATGCCGGATATTTCGTGATATTCCTTCTGCTCGCGAAGAAAGGAATCGAAATCCGTGAACCGCTCGGGATCGAGCAGGTGAAGCCGGGCGAAGTGGCTCTCTTCTCCGAGCTGTTCCGGTGTCGCCGTCAGCAGCAGCAGGCCGGGTACCGTGTCGGCGAGACCGGCAATGAACTCGTACTCCGGGCTTGCCGACTCCCGGCTCCAGCGTATGTGGTGAGCCTCGTCCACGATGACCAGGTCCCAGCCGCTCTGCAATGCTTCGTGTCGTCTCCGCGACTGCTCGAACAGACCGAGGGGAGCCAGCACCAGCTGTTCGGTCTCGAAGGGATTCGAACGGGCATCCGTTTCCTGGGTTGCGGCACAGCGTTCCTCATCGAACAGTTTGAAACGAAGATTGAACCTGCGCAATAGTTCCACCAGCCATTGGTGCAGCAGCGCTTCCGGAACGATGATCAGCGCGCGACGGGTGCGGCCGGTAAGCAATTGTTTGTGAAGCACGAGGCAAGCCTCTATTGTCTTTCCTAGTCCCACCTCATCGGCCAGCAATGCCCGGGGTGCGGCGCGCTCTCCAAGGGTCTGGGCGATGAACAACTGGTGCGGGATCAGGTTTATCCGGGCGCCGCCCAGGCCGTAGGTCGCGCTGCTTTGCACCTGGTCGAGACGCTGGTGTGTCGTGACCCGGATGTCGAACCATTTATTGCTGTCTATCTGTCCATTGAAGAGCCGGCTCCGGGCGTCCGCCACCTGTGTGAAGCTGTTGAGCTGCGTTTCGGGCAGCCGGACGCGAGTTCCGGTGTCTCTCCGGGTCCCTTCGTAAATGAGCAGTCCGTCGTCTTCCACGATACCGTCGATTTCAATCTCCCAGTCCTCGTGAGATTTGGCGGCTTCTCCAATGCTCAACCTCAGGCGCGTTAATGGCGCGTTGTTTGCGGCATAGCTGCGCTGCTCACCGCTCGCCGGAAACACAACGGTCACCATTCGCCCATCCACCGACGAAATGAGCCCCAGCCCGAGATCACTTTCAGTATCGCTGGTCCAGCGCTGACCCGGTTCGAAGAGAGTTTCGTGCATCATTTGAGTTTGTTAAAGCTGCGGGATGTTCGTATGATCGAACCGGAATGAGTTTAGCAGAGACCTTCAAAAGATGTTGAATGCCATCCTACCTGCATAGCACTCTGAAGCAGTGGGCGGATGGTGCCGTCGTGGTCACTGCCACCCGCCGTTTGTCACGCTATTGCCTGCAGCAATTCGATCAATTCCAGCTCCAGCTGGGAGCCGACGCGTGGCCAACCCCGACGGCGTTGACATGGGACGAATGGATCGAATCCGAATGGCGGCAGCTGGCGAGTTCCGACCCCCGGTTCGGCAAAATTACGTTACTGGATGACGATCAGGAACTCCTGTTGTGGGAAAGCGTCATCGAACGGTCGAATGATCGAAGCAGGGACCAGGCCTTGTTGCAGGTCTCCGCCACCTCGCGGGCGGCAAGAGATGCCTGGCGCATTCTGCATGACTGGTGTATTCCGTTCGAGAAGATCGGAGATCCGATCAACGAGGACACCCGGGTATTCCTCGACTGGATCACGGATTTCAGACGATTGGCTGGTCAACGCGGCTGGATGTTTGCCGCCGAACTACCGGCTCTTCTGCGAAGACTGCTCGGCGAAGGAACCTGGCAACCCCGCGGAAAACTGATTTTCGCAGGCTTTGACCATTGGCCACCCGCCCGCGAAAGCCTGCTCGAAAATATGGTAGCGGCGGGCGTTGACGTTGAAAAATTACGCACGCCATGCGTCAACAAGAGTAAACGCGTCGTCTCATGCAGCGACCTGCGGCAGGAGTTCGAGGCGGCTGCGAGCTGGACCCGGGACTTGCTGAACGACGGCGTCACCGAGCCCATCGGAATCGTCGTCGAGGATCTGAGCGAGCACCGAGATCAGATCGAGGTCGTTTTCGACCAGATGCTTCATCAGGGTGAATCCATTGGGCAGGATGATGAACGCAAGAAGGCTTTTCATATATCGATTGGCCGACCTCTGGCCGACTATCCGGTGATTTCCACAGCCCTCGTGCTGCTTGACTTCATGTCCGGGGTGCGCCCCATTCAAGACGCTACACGGCTCCTGCATAGTCCGTTTATTTCCGGGGGAATGCGGGACAGCGCTGCACATGCCCGACTCGATCTCGAGCTGCGCCGGAGAGGGCGGCAGGATGTGTCTCTGGTCGATATCAGGACATGCGTGGAGTCCTGCGATATGCAGTCGCTGATACTCGACCGGAATCTTGCCCGTGCGGGGGAGTATTCATGGCGCGGACCCAGGGCTCCAGCGGACTGGGCCGCTTCGTTTGTCGAATGGTTGTCGATTTTTGGCTGGCCGGGCGATCGTGCTCCTAATAGCTCCGAGTTCCAGACCATAGGGGCTTGGCGGGAGCTGCTGAGTCGATTTGCCCGCCTCAATGTTGTGGCGCCGCGCATGGGCGTCTCCGCCGCCGCCGCCGCGATTCGCCGGATGGCCAAACGCCGGATTTTTCAGGGTATTGCCGCGCCGGCCCCCGTACAGATACTGGGGGTAGCGGAATCTGCAGGCATGCAGTTCGGCAATCTCTGGATCTCAGCGATGACAGACGATGCCTGGCCACCCGCCTCAGACCCCAACCCCTTCATACCTTATCCACTGCAGCGGCGGTTCGGCTCGCCGGGTGCCCGTGCGGAGGAAGACCTCAAGCGCTATGAGGATCTGACCCAGCGGCTGCTGGATTCCGCTGAAAATGCGGTGATCAGTTACTCCCGTTCGAAAGGCGACCAGCCCTTGAGGCTGAGTGGTTTGTTTCAGAGCATCGCTGAAACGCCTTGCACACCCTATCACGCCGGTCTCTGCGAGCGCATACGCGCAGATTTACCGGTGCTTGAGGTGGTCGTGGACTCCACGGGACCCTCGCTGGATCGAAAGACCCTGCGCGGCGGCGCCGGTTTATTCAAGGATCAGTCCGCTTGCCCCTTTCGGGCATTCGCCCGCCACCGGCTTGCAGTGGCGGATTTCCCCGGGCCTGGACCCGGTCTGGACGCTGCGGAGCGCGGGAATCTGATCCATGACGTCTTAGCTCGGGTGTGGCGGGAGATCGGGTCCGGTTCGCGCCTGGCGGCCCTGTCCGGCGGGGACATCCAGGCGGTGATCGACAGGTGCATCGAGCCGTCCGTAGACCGTCTCAAGCGCCGGTACAACTCTATGTTCATAAGCAAAATACTGGATATGGAACGTGCACGGCTGAAGGTCCTGCTCGCAACTTGGTTGAATGTCGAACGTGAAAGAGATGATTTCAATGTCGTCTTCGTCGAGCACGAAATTGACGCCAGTTTCCGCGGCCTGGAAATGGTCTTGCGGGTAGATCGTATCGATGAATTGGACAACGGTTCTTGGTTGATCATCGACTACAAGACGAGCCGCAGTGTGACTATCAAACATTGGGAAGGCGCCCGCCCCGAGGAACCCCAGTTACCCTTGTATTTGCTGAACATCGAAAATGCGGGCCACGATGTAGGCGGTCTGGCTTTCGCCCATTTGAGGACAGAAGCCAATTGCTTCCGGGGTGTGGTCGAAGAAAAATCGTTCGCTGACGGTGTCGTAGTATCGGATTGCTGGGCGGAAACCAAAGAACGATGGGGCAGGGTGCTGAGCGCGCTCGCTGATCAGTTCAGCAATGGGGCTGCCGCGGTCGATCCGAGAAACCCGAACGTCTGCAAATTCTGCGCTGTGGGACCATTTTGCCGAATATACGACCGGGAAGCCTTTTCCAGGGCCGGATATGATTAACCCGGCTGACTGGTCCGTCCGGGAAGAGGCACTGGATCCTGCCTGCTCATGCATAGTGCAGGCGCCGGCCGGTTCGGGCAAAACCGAGTTGCTGATCCGGAGATTCGTGAAGCTGCTATCGCTGGTAAGCGACCCGGAGGAAATCATCGCGATCACGTTTACCCGAAAGGCGGCGGCGGAGATGCGCAACAGGGTGACGCAGGCCCTGGCGGATGCGAAAGGACCGCAACCCCCGGATCGCGCTGGCCGGGAGCTCTGGGAAATTGCCAACCGGGCTAGAGCCAATGACAAGGCGCGTGCTTGGAACCTGGACCGCCACCCGTCTCGCCTGCGCATCCAGACCATCGATTCGCTGTGCGCGGCGATAACGCGGCAGATGCCCTGGGTGTCGGGTATTGGCGCACCGCCGCAGGTTGTGGAGGATGCCCTGCCGCTCTACCAGGCCGCTGCCGCTGCCACCCTGCACATGGTGACGTCCGACCACAAGGAATGGGGCCATGCCGTGACGGTTCTGCTCAAACATCTCGATATTCAGGTGCCGCGCGCCATCGACTTGTTGGTGGATATGCTGAAGTTTCGCGATCAATGGCTGCGTCACATCGGCCAGCAGGGCGTGCCCGATTCGGAGCGTCGGACCAGACAGGAGTCCGTCTGGGCAAACCAGATCAGGCTCGATCTGCGCGCGATCTCGAACGCGATTTCGCCGGTATTCAGCCAAGAAATGCTGGATTGCGCCGCGTACGCCGCGGGGCAGCTGCAGTCCCGCGACACCGACAGCCGAATTCTCTCCTGGCTGGGTGCTACGGAGTTTGCGGGGGAATCGTTGAGCGATCTGCCTCGATGGCAGGGGCTCAGGGAACTGTTGCTGAAGAAAGACGGACATTGGCGCAAGACCGTGAACGTCAATACGGGATTCCCGTCCGGCCCGGACTTCGCCGCTGACAAGAAAAGAAAGATGCTGGAACTGCTGAAGTCGTTGTCGGGGAGCGAGCGGTTGCGGAGGGATCTGGTTCGCATCGGAAACATCCCAGAGCCCCGATTCGACGACCGTCAGTGGCAGATCATATCGGCTTTGGCAACCATACTGCCGTTGGCCGCGGCACAACTCCGGGTACTTTTTGGGGAGGCGGGGCAGGTCGATTTTGCGGAGATCAGTATGCGAGCCAATCAGGCTCTGGGATCCTTCGGGTCTCCTGGAGATCTTGCGATGCGGCTGGATTATCGTATCTCACACCTGCTCGTCGACGAATTTCAGGACACCTCGGTCAGCCAGTCCCAGATCATCGAAAGTCTGACCGCGGGGTGGCAGGAAGGCGACGGCCGAACGCTGTTTCTCGTGGGCGATCCCATGCAGTCCATCTATCGTTTCCGAGAGGCCGAGGTGGGTCTGTTTCTGCGCGTCCGGGAACGGGGCATGAGCAACATAAAGCTCAAGCCACTCACGTTGACCGTCAATTTCAGGTCCGATCCGGAACTCGTCGGCTGGGTTAATCGGGTTTTCGAAACCTGCTTCCCCACGGTCCCCGAAATCTCCCGCGGTGCCGTAGGCTACGTGGATTCAACGGCGCACTTGGCGCCATCATCGGATGCCGAGGTCCTCGTTCACTGCTTCGTTGACGCGGATCTTGGCGACGAAGCGGAGAAAGTTGCCGATCTGATACGGCAGGCCCGGCGGTCCGGTGCGGGCGATCGGATTGCTGTTCTGGTTCGCTCCCGTCAGATATTGCGGGAAATTCTGCCGGCGCTGGACGATGCCGGAATCACCTATTCAGGGCTCGATATTCAGAGGCTTGACTGGGAACCCGTCGTGCAGGACCTGTTGTCCCTGACCCGCGCGCTGTCTTTTCCAGCGGATCGAGTTGCGTGGCTGGGCATATTGCGCGCCCCGTGGTGCGGATTGACGCTGCATGATCTGCATACGCTGGTCGCTGACCGCCCGCTCGATTGTGTCTGGGATTGTATTCGTGACGAAGCCCTGAAGGCGCGGTTGTCTTCGGACGGCCAACGCAGGCTTGACAGGGTCATCTGTTGCCTAACCGATGCGATCGAAAATCGCGGCAGATTGCCGCTGTGGAGAACGGTCGAGAACCTGTGGCTGTCCCTGGGCGGGCCGGCATGTGCGGACGGCGCCGCGGACCAAAACGTGCGTATGTACCTGGACCTTCTTCAGCAATACCAGAGCCGCATGGGCGTGGAAGATCTGGATGGCTTAATGAGATTGATCTCGGAGCACTGGGCGCAATCGCGTGACGACTCCGATCAGCGGCTGCAGGTCATGACGTTGCACAAGGCCAAGGGTCTGGAATTCGACGAGGTGATCATTCCCGGCCTGCACAAGCGGCCAAGATCAAGTGATGCGCGCCTGTTGCTTTGGGAAGAGCAGATGAATCAAGGGGGTGAAAAGTCTCTGCTCTACGCACCGTTGACGGAAGTCGGTGCCGACCGTGACCCGCATTACCGGTATCTGAGTACCATACACGAAGAAAAGGATCACTTCGAGACACTTCGCCTGCTTTATGTCGGATGCACGCGCGCGCGCCGAAGGCTGCACCTGCTGGCCAGAGTGGACACGGATGATGACTGCCGGATCAAGCCTCCGCTCAAAAACAGCCTGCTCTCGAAGCTTTGGCCGGCGCTCTCCGAAGACTTCGAAGGAGCGGCGCGGAAACGAACCGAAATCGGGGAATCGCCGCATCCGTCCGTTCGGATCCTGAAGAGACTGCCCGCCGGCTGGCGCTTGTCTGAGCTGCCGGCAACGGTGGATGTCTCCGGCCCGAGGCAGGAAAGCGCGAGGGAGGATGAAATCGAGTTCTCATGGGTGGGAGAAACGGCCAGGCATGTCGGCGTCATCATGCACGGTATGCTGGATCGCATTGCTCGGGATGGAATTGCGCAATGGGACGAGAACCGGCTATCCGACCTGCGCACGGTCTGGCATACGGAACTTCTGCGCCAGGGCGTTTCGACGCCGGATTCGGACGCGGCGTCATCGCGAATACTGGAGGCACTGGTGCGGGTGCTCGGCGACGAGCGCGCCGGATGGCTTTTCAGTGCCGAACACCAGGACCCCCGGAGTGAATACGGGTTGGCCTGGAATGTACCGGAGGGAATCCGCAATATGCGCATCGACATGACATTCGTCGACCGCCAGGGCACTCGCTGGATCATCGACTATAAAAGCAGCACGCACACGGGTTCCGGCCAGGAACAGTTCCTGGACTCCGAACAGCAGCGTTACAAGACCCAGCTCGAAATCTATGCCCGTGCAATGTTTGCCATGGAGCAGCGTCCGATCCGTCTGGGTCTTTATTTCCCCATGCTGACTCAGTGGCGTGAGTGGGAGTTCAAGGATCCGCCAACGTAGTATGCGAAGCCGCGATCAATCGGCGCGAGGGCGCGCCTCCTACTATAGATACCGATCACCGCGATGGGTTTGTAGGAGCGGCGCCCCGCCGCGATCAATCGGCGCGA
>Ga0209456_10000251_pt1 | contig 30203 bp, 23 predicted proteins | sample COG_11_FD_184755 | JGI IMG/M metagenome (GOLD analysis project Ga0209456, IMG submission 184755) | Pelagic marine sediment microbial communities from the LTER site Helgoland, North Sea, for post-phytoplankton bloom and carbon turnover... | ecosystem: Environmental > Aquatic > Marine > Neritic...
CAGCTTCTTAATGTGTGGGCATGGACACGATGAAAATGCCCGGGCTGAAAAATCCCGGTATCGAGACGTGCCTGCAAGCGTGCCTCTATAGCCCGTGCAGCCTTGACCGATAACTGCTGGTTAATGATTGCCCACACCAGGGTATGAAAATGCGGCCTCGGATCCAGCATCAGCGTACAGGGTCCATGACGCTGCATCACGTCAGCCAGTGTCGGATCAACACTTTTCAAGTGGCGTTCGGCTTTCCTGATACGGCTATTCACATCCCTACCGACAGTACGGCATAGGTCACGATTGCCATACCGGCCGCCGCTATGGCAGCCTGCCGCTTCCAGCCGTAGAGCAGCAACAGCACGACGATGGTCCAGCCAATCAATAACGGCCAGTACTGTACTTCGCCCGACATACTCAGATCATCTCTCACTCAGGTGGAACCCGGGTCAACCCGGCGCCAGTTTTCGTCCTCGCGATACACTTCATGTTTGGCCCAGCGCGCGAACTGCTGGCGTGTCGACACAGCCGTTGTATATCGGCCGTCGCCGGCCAGCACCTTGAATATCACCATCCCCTCCGACGGATCGTCAGCACCCGACTCGTCGATGATACACCTCACCGACCACTCGGTGCCGTATTTACCGTTACTGTAGTAGTGCCCGAGGCGCAGGTCTTCGGCTGCAAAGCCTCCCGCCTGGGCGCGTTTGGTTGCCAGTTCGTAGATGGCCAGCAAGTCCTGTTCGGACACGTCGATAAAGGAATCGACTTCACTCAGGGCATAGACCAGATCTTCGTGGGAAATGGGCGGCTTGGCCGCTGGGGAGCCATCGGCAACAACAGGTTTCAAGCTGGCGGGATAACGCCGCCAGGCGAAGGGATAGTTGAAAATGACGGCGACCAGGAAAATCACCAGCACATTCAACAATACGGGTGTCAGCACAAACTGGTAGCCGAGCGCCTGCACACTCGCTCCACCGACAACCGCCGACAGGGCGGTGGCACCGCCCGGTGGATGAATGCAACGCAGATAATGCATGACAGCAACGGCCAGGGAAACGGCCAGCGCTGCAGCGACGACCGTGTCCGGAATCAATCTGGCGCAGCTGACCCCGACAATCGCCGACACGATATGGCCACCGATAAGCGGCCAGGGTTGTGATAACGGACCGTGGGGAACGGCAAAAAGCAATACCGCGGAGGCCCCCATGGAAGCGACAATCAATGCCGCCGCTTCGATACCGACAAAATGCAGGCTGATCTGCAATATGCCGTAAATGCCCAGAAATCCGCCCAGTGCCGACAATAGCCTCTCGGTATGACTGACGGGACTGAGTTCCACGCCCAAAAAATGCAGCCATCTATTTTCGCGCTGCTGACTCATCACGCTCCTATGGTTACTCTTCCAGGAGTCGAAGCAGATCCTGCTCGGATAATACGGCGACCCCCAGGCTTTCCGCCTTACGCAGCTTTGAACCGGCTTTATCACCGGCGATCACCGCTGTCGTTTTACTCGAAACACTGCCTGATACTTTCGCCCCCAGTTCCTGCAGTCTCTGCCTGGCCTCATCACGCGTCATACCGGACAGGCTGCCGGTAAGCACGTAGGTATGACCTTGCAGCGGCTGATGTGCGGTCCTTTCAGCGACGGGCCAGCTCACCCCGGCCTTACGAAGTTTCTCGATGACTTCGATGTTATGCGGCTGCTGGAAGAAATGGACAATATGTTTGGCGACAACCGGTCCGATATCCGGGATAGACTCCAGGCGTTCTTCTGTCGCCTGTATCAATGGATCCAGATCTCCGAAGTCCCGGGCCAGCGAACGCGCGGTGGCATCCCCGACCTCCCTGATGCCCAGGGCATACAGGAAACGGTCGAGTGTCGTTTGCCTGCTTTTTTTCAGCGCGGCTATCAGATTCTGTGCAGATTTATCCCCCATGCGTTCCAGGCCCGCTACAGATTCCGCGTCAAGATCGTACAGTCCGGCAACATCATTGATCAGTTTATGTTCTACCAACTGTTCCACCAGTTTCTCACCCAGGCCTTCTATGTCCATTGCCCGGCGTGAAGCATAGTGTCTTATCGCTTCCTTGCGCTGCGCCTCGCAATACAAACCGCCAGTACAACGCGCGACGGCTTCGCCTTCCACCCTCTCGATGTCCGAGCCGCATACGGGGCAGCGTGTCGGCATCACAAAGGCCTTGGCATTGTCCGGCCGACGCTCTGCTATGACGGAGACGACTTCCGGTATCACATCCCCTGCCCTGCGGACAATCACCGTATCGCCGCTATGCACATCCTTACGACGCACTTCATCTTCGTTGTGCAATGTGGCATTGGTCACCGTCACGCCACCGACGAAAACCGGTTCCAGGCGTGCCACTGGCGTGATGGCTCCGGTGCGGCCGACCTGCACGTCAATACCGAGCACCCTGGTCAACTCCTCCTGCGCCGGAAACTTGCGCGCAATCGCCCAGCGCGGCGCACGTGCGACAAAACCCAGCCGCTGCTGTAAATCAAGCCGGTCCACCTTGAACACAACGCCGTCGATATCAAAGGGCAGGTTTTCGCGTTGCTGTTCCAGCTTGCGGTAATAGTCTATACAAGCCCGCAGCGCGGTAACACGTTCGATACCGCTGTAAACACGCAAACCCCAGTCGCGCAATCGCTGCAGAATTTCACTGTGGCGGTGCGGCAGCTTTCCTCCTGCGACCAGACCAACACCGTAACAATACATCTCCAGGGGGCGTCCGGCCGTGACCCTGGGATCCAGTTGCCGCAAGCTGCCGGCTGCGGCGTTGCGCGGGTTGGCGAACAGCTTCTGACCCTGCGCCTGAGCACGTTCATTGAGCTTTTGAAAACCTGCATGTGAAATGATCACTTCACCACGAACTTCCAATCGATCAGGGTAGCCATCGCCGATCAGCCGCAGCGGCACGGAGTGAATCGTGCGCACATTCTGGGTGATATCCTCACCCGTCGATCCGTCGCCCCGCGTCGCCCCTCGAACCAGGCTTCCGTGCTCATATATCAGGCTGACCGCCAGACCATCCAGCTTGGGTTCCGCCGCGTATTCGGCCTCTTCCAGGTCCAGGCGTTCACGCACCCGGCGATCGAACTCACTGAGCTCGTCGTCATCAAAAGCGTTATCGAGCGACAGCATCGGAACTTCGTGACGGACTTCGCCAAACGCGCTCAGGGGTTCGGCGCCGATGCGCTGGGTCGGTGAGTCTGCACTGATCAGTTCGGGATGGGCTGCCTCCAGCGCCTGCAATTCGCGCAACAGCCTATCGAATACGGCATCCGGGATTTGCGGATCGTCGAGTACATAATAGCGGTGGTTGTGAAAACGGATCTGCTCGCGGAGTTCTTCTACGCGCTGTGCCGGCTTCATTTTTACAGCCATTGTGGACAGCGTATTATGATGCGGCCTTGCCGTGAAGACGATCTTCAACAATGCTTTCGCGAACCTGCATGAGCGCCTGGTGCGTAAGTACGCAATGTTGCTCGTCTCTCAGCTCACCGCCGAGTTCGACAGCAAGACGTTCCGCCGTATTGACAAAATCATCGAAGGCTTCCACGCCGTCCAGCGGTCCGGGTAACTGTAAAAACAGCGTCAACCCCGGTGTCGTGAAAGTCTCCATATCCGACACCGGAAAGGTGCCGGGCTTAACCATATTGGCAACATAAAATACCGGCCGTTCCTTGCCGGACTGGATAGTTATTCGAGAATAGACTTCATGCTCATCGAAGCGCAGTCTGTTATGTTCAAACCCGCTGACCAGCGCCGGCCCCGAAAAATGGCCGCCTTGCGCCGCAACCACGGATACGATCAGTAAGCGCTCCGGGTCCAGCGCCACCGGGTCATCTTCGCGCTCCATCACCAGCCGCTCCATGCGCCCCAGTTCCTGCTCGATATCGGCAGCGTCGAATTCGTCCGGGCGCGGCTTGTTCATGGAGGGCGTTCGGGTTGCACTGCGTTTGCGGGGACGCCCCTGAACGCGGGACCAGGCATACACCACAAGGATGATACCGGCGCCAATCAGCAACAAGATCAGGCGTAAGTCATTCATGGCAGGTCAGCTGGTGGCGCTTTGAGTGCGCCCACGGGGAATGTGTCTGGTACAGCTATGTTCGTTCATTTCGTGACTTACACTGCGGCAAGTTGGACGGCCTCATCGACGTCGACGGCTACCAGCCTCGATACGCCGGGTTCGTGCATGGTAACACCGGTCAAGTGGTTGGCGAGATCCATGGTGATTTTGTTATGCGTAATGAAAATGAACTGCACCCGTTCGGACATTTCTCTTACCATGTCACAGAAACGTCCGACGTTGGTGTCATCCAGCGGTGCATCGACCTCATCGAGCATGCAGAATGGAGACGGATTCAGTTCAAAGATCGAAAATACCAGTGCCACTGCGGTGAGCGCCTTTTCGCCGCCAGACAACAGGTGAATGGTACTGTTACGTTTTCCGGGTGGCCGCGCCATGATGGTGACACCGGTATCCAGCAAGTCGTCACCGGTCATCTCCAGGTAGGCATGGCCGCCACCAAACAGGCGCGGGAACATCGCCTGTACACCGCTGTTGACCTTGTCGAAGGTTTCCTTGAAGCGGGTGCGGGTCTCCCGGTCGATTTTCCTGATCGCGTTTTCCAGCGTTTCCAGAGCCGCGCTGATGTCTTCGTGTTGCGCGTCCAGGTAATTCTTGCGCTCAGACTGCTCTTCGTATTCTTCGATAGCCGCCAGGTTGATGGGTCCCAGGCGATGAATACGGTTGCTCAGGCGCTCTGCTTCAGCTTCCCAGTTCTCTACGCCGGCTTCTTCATCCAGCTCTTCGACCAGTAGCGAGAGTTCAAAACCACTGGCAGCAATCTGCTCGAGCAGGGTTTCACCACGCACCTTGATTTCCTGCCAGGCGAGTTTCTCCTGACCCAGCCGGTCGCGTAATTTCTGGGTTTCGTCATCTTTGCGGTGGCGTTGCTGTTCGTCTTCGCGCAGTTTGTGCTCAATGGCTTCGACCCCCCGACGCTCTTCCCTCAACTCCGTTTCCACCTCGAGTCGTTTCTGCAGCTGGGCTGCCAGCTCTTCCTGCATCGATTGTAGCGGCGCATCATTATCCGTCAGCGCCTGCTGCAATTCATCACGGCGTTGCTGCAGATGAACCTGCTGTCCGCGCATACGCCCCAGATTCTGGCCGGTGGTTTCCTGTTCGGTATGCTGGGACCGGCATCTCAGTTCCAGCTCATGCGCCCGGTCCCGGTCGCGCTGCGCCTCAAGACGCGTTTCATTCAGCGCACCACGCAGACGATCCCGCTCGGCCGCACGTTGCTCACGTTCATCCGCCATTTTATCCAGCGTGACCAGCGCTTTGTGCAGGCGACTGCGCGCCTCGTCAGCCGTTTTGGTCTCCTCGTCCTGTTGGTCACTGTTTTCACTGGCTTCCTTGTGCAGCGCTGCGCTGCGCTTGTGAATCTGCTCCAGCCGCACACGACGGGCATCGAACTGGGCACGTGCATCACTGAACTGGCGATGCGCCTGGTTGGCCTCGACCTGCAGTTCCTCGCGGCGGGCCTCCACCTCCTGCAGTTCGCCTCGAGCACTTTCAAGGCCCTGTTCCAGCCCGGAAATTATTCCAGTTATTTCTTTAAGTTGTCCATCCAAACCATTGATTTCTTTCTCTCTCTCCAGTACGCCAGCCCTGGCATCCTCATCGCGGGCGACACGCAACCAGCTGCTGCCGAACCAGATGCCATCCTGTGTCACCACGGATTCGTGTGCTTTCAGAGTCGCTCGCAGCTGTAAGGCTTCGCTCAGTGATTCAGCGGCATAGACGCCCGCCAGTAAACCATCCAGTGACCAGGGAGCGCGCACCCTTGCGGTCAATGGCGTAGCGCCGCTGGCAGCTGGCGGCGCGGTCACAGCGGCGCGGGTATCGATTAGCGACAAGGCGCCCTGCTTGAGGTCTGCCAGCGTATCCACCAGATCGTCGCCGGCTTCCACGCAGACGGCTTCGAGATAAAACCCCAGAACCGTTTCAACAGCACGCTCCCAACCACTGTCGACGTCCAGCTGCTTGGCGAGGCGAGGCGCCTCGCTCAGGCCCTGAGCCGCCAGCCATTGGTTGACAACACCCTCGCCCTCCCCCAGCGCGGCCTGTTGCAAGGCCAGCAGGGATGCCCGCCGCCCCCCCAGCGCCTGTTGCTGGTTTTGCGCATCATGCAATTCACGCTGCTGGTTGCGGGTTGAATCACGCAGTTCATCGATACGACTGCGCAACTGTTGCAGCTGTTCCTGCAGTTGCTGGGCATGCTGCTGACGTTCCCCCGCCTGCTGTTCGAATCCGCTGATTTCGACTTCCAGCGCACCGCTGTCGAGTTGCTGCTGCTCCTGCTCAATCCGTTCCTGACGCTGCCCAAGTTGTATTAAATGACGCTCCAGGTGATCGATGCGGGTGCGCTCGACCTGCGCGGTCTGTGAAGCTTCGTTGGCGCGTACATTGAAGGCATCCCAGTCAGACTGCCAGGCCTGCATGAGCTGTTCGGCGTGCTCCCGTTTTCCTCGCGAGTCTTGCGCACGCAACCTGGCCTGTTCGCGTGCCGGCTCGTTCTCGGCGAGTTCCCCGGCGAGCTGCTCAAGCCGCTGCTCATCGACCTTGATGTGAGCCTGCACTTCGTTCCAGGCCTGCCCGGTTTTCTCCAGCTCTTCCTGCTGATTCCGGCGCGTGTCCTTGCTGTACTGAATAGCCTGTTCGACGCGGGCCACCTCGGCGCCGAGTTCGTAATAACGGCCCTGTACCGCATTAAAGCGGTCCGACGCTTCGATGTGCGCTTCGCGACCTTTCTCCAGCGCGGCCTCTACGGAACGCAGTTCAGCGGTGACAGCCTGCAGCCGCGTTTCATTTTCCTGGATCAGCTTGCGGCGGTCACCGCTTTCTTCGTGCAGGACCTGGTATCGCAATGCAAGCAACTCAGCTTTCACCCTGCGTTCCTGGTCGCGCAACGCCTTGAAGCGTTCCGCGCTGCGTGCCTGCCGCTTCAGCTTTTCAAGCTGTTTCTCAATTTCTTCTCGTAAGTCATTAACACGAGACAAATTTTCATGGGTATGCCGAATCCGGTTTTCAGTTTCCCTGCGGCGTTCCTTGTACTTGGAAATGCCGGCAGCCTCTTCAAAGAATACGCGCAGATCTTCCGGCTTGGCTTCGATGAGGCGTGAAATCATGCCCTGTTCGATAATGGAATAACTGCGCGGACCCAGGCCCGTGCCCAGGAAGATGTCGGTAATGTCACGACGCCGGCAGCGGGCATTGTTCAGAAAGTAGGCGGACTGACCATCGCGTGATACCTGACGCCGCAGGGCAATTTCGCTGTAGTTGGCATACTGCCCGCCCAGGCCGCCGTCACTGTTGTCGAAGACCAGCTCGACCGAGGCCTGTGCAACCGGCTTGCGCGCGGTCGATCCATTGAAGATGACATCCGCCATCGAGTCACCGCGCAGATGCTTGGCAGAACTTTCCCCCATCACCCAGCGTACGGCATCGATCACGTTGGATTTGCCACAGCCATTGGGCCCAACCACACCGGCAAGGCTGGACGGAAAAATAACAGTAGTGGGATCGACGAAGGACTTGAAACCGGAAAGTTTGAGCTTGCTTAGCCGCATTCGCGAAAGATACAGATCTGTCTGTCAGCTGACAAGCCTTACATGGCCCACAGATAAAATTTCACCATGGCGACCGGCTCTTCCCCGGTAACTTGTGGTGTTTGCATCCTTTCGGGTATGGTGCGCGCATGTCGGCCCAGCCCAGCAAAGACCTCGAGACTTTCGAAAACCCACACCCCGGACGTGACTACACTGTGCGCATCCGCATACCGGAATTTACCTGCCTGTGCCCGAAAACCGGGCAGCCGGATTTTGCCGTGCTGAACCTGGAATACGTGCCGGATCGGCGTTGTATCGAACTGAAATCGCTGAAACTGTACGTCTGGTCATTCCGTGACCAGGGCGCCTTCCACGAAGACGTCACCAACCGCATGCTCGACACGCTGGTGGAGGTCTGTCAGCCCCGCTTCATGCGTCTGACGGCCGATTTCAATGTGCGGGGTGGTATTGATACCACGGTTGTTGCGGAGCATCGGGATCCGGCCTGGCAGGCACCCGGAAAAGTGGAATTACCCTGACGCATCCCGGACCCGGCTAGCTGATATCGAGGCTAATCCCATGCCTGATACCCTTTTTCTTTGAGCCTGTTTATCGGCATCGATGTTGGCACTTCAGCCTGCCGGGCTTGCGCCATTGATGAGCGCGCTGCAGTGGTTGCCGAAGCCAGGATCGAGCTCCCCGCCGCGACTCGAACCGGCGCCTGTGTCGAACAGGACGCCGGTATATGGTGGCGTGCCCTGACCGACACACTGGACGTGCTGTGCAAACGCCTGAATCCGGCCCAGGTCAGCCGCATCGCCGTTGACGGCACCTCGGCGACACTGCTGTTGTGCGATAAACACGGCACGCCGTTGACGCCGGGGTTGATGTACAACGATGCCCGCTCGATGACAGAGGCCGAACGCATCCGGGAAGTCGCCCCCGCAGACTGCGCCGCCCAGGGTGCCAGTTCCAGCCTGGCCAAACTGCTCTACCTTCGTCAAACGATTGCAGAGCCCGCTTGTCTGGCCTTACACCAGGCCGACTGGCTGACGGGCATGCTGACCGGGCAGTTTGGAGTCAGCGATGAAAACAACGCATTGAAGCTGGGTTACGACCCGATACAACGCCGCTGGCCGGACTGGCTGAGCCGACTGGATATACCGCCTGGTCACTTGCCGGAGGTCTTTGCAGCCGGCTCGCCGGTCGGAACACTGGTGCGCATGCTGGCAAAACGCTGGAACCTGCCGGACGGTGTAGAAGTCGTCACCGGCACAACAGACAGTACAGCGGGCTTTATTGCAACCGGCGCCGATGCGACCGGCGCGGCGGTCACCGCGCTGGGCAGCACGCTGGTCATCAAGGTGCTATCTGATCAACCCGTGTTCGCCGCACACTATGGTGTGTACAGTCAGCGGCTGGGCGATCGCTGGCTGGTCGGCGGCGCCTCTAATGCTGGCGGGGCCACCCTGCTTAAATTTTTCAATCCGTGTGACATTCACCGCCATACACGCCTGATAAAACCGCAACAGGCCACCGGCCTGGACTATTATCCCCTGCCTGCAGCCGGTGAGCGCTTTCCGCTACAGGACCCGAAGCTACCACCCAGGCTGGAACCCCGCCCGTCGTCAGATGCCGTATTCTTTCAGGGCATCCTGGAGGGGCTCGCGGCGATTGAGCAGCAGGGCTATCGCTTACTGGCCGAACTGGGTGCAGCTTATCCGCACAAAGTGCTGACAGTGGGTGGCGGGGCAAAAAACGCGGCCTGGATGCAGATCCGTGAACAACGCCTGGCCGTACCTGTGGCAAGAGCGACGCACGAGGAAGCGGCCTTTGGTACAGCGTTGTTAGCGCTTGGCCTCTAAGTGGTTCTCTTTGACCCAGATCAGCGTCGCCCCCGCCACTGCGGCCGGCATGACAAAGAAATTCACCACCGGGATCATGGTGCACAACATGACCAGACCACCGAAACCCCACGCCAGCAAAGGCCGTTTTCTCAGCCGTGCGCGCTGATCCTTGAAAAACAGCTGGTGGTTGGCCATCGGATAATCGATGTACTGCACGGTCATCATCCAGGCACTGAACAACACCCATAACACAGACCCTGCAATATTAAACACCGGGATAAGCAGCAACAGCAGCAATGGAATCGCCCGCAACAGAAAATAGAGCAGTTTGCGAAGTTCAGAATAAATACTGGGCAGGATATCGCGTAGCAGCTGACGCCAGTCGCCTTGCAGTGTTTTTCCGGTCAGATGGCACTCAACGGCTTCCGCCAACAGGCCGTTAAAGGGCGCCGCAATCAGATTCGCCAAAATAGAAAAGCCGTAGAAAATCACCACCAGGCTGGTCAGCACAAATACCGGTACTACAACATGGCGTAACCAGTGCAGCCAATCGGGCAATTTACCCATCAGGTACTCGGAAGCCCCTTCAACCCAACCATAGGCCCACCAGACCAGACCGCCAAACAACAGAATATTGATCAGCAAGGGCATCAGCACAAAACGTCGCAGACCCGGTTTGCGCAGCAAGGAAAAGCCTTGAAACAGATATCCCGGACCGGCAGACAGATCTTTCATTGTTCAGCTCGCTTTTGTTATCACCGAATAAAATCCGCGATACGTTCAACACCCAGCTGCAGCTGCTGCATCGATGTCGTGTAGGCAAATCGAACGTGCTGAGCTGCCTTGTGCCGGCCAAAATCAACGCCCGGGGTTATCGCCACACCGGCTTTTTCCAGCAGATCAGTCGCAAAAGTATAACTGTCTTGCGTAAAGCGGCCGCAATTGGCATACAGGTAGAAAGCGCCCTGTGGCTGCACTGAAATATCGAATCCGAGCCCCCTCAAGGCAGGCAACAGAAAATCGCGGCGCCGCTGAAATTCCTGCCGGCGATGTTCCAGAATCGCCTGCGTCTCCGGCTGGAACGCCGTCAATGCGGCATGCTGTGCAGGTGTAGGCGCGGAAAGAAACAAATTCTGTGCCAGTATATCCAGGTGGCCGATAGCGTCATGGGGCGCTACCAGCCAGCCCAGACGCCAACCGGTCATACCGAAATACTTGGAGAAACTGTTTATAACAAAGACATCCTCACCCAGCGCAAGCGCCGTTTGAGGTGCGTCCTCGTACCACAGGCTCTGATAGATCTCATCGACAATCAGATGCCCGCCTCTGTAGCGCACCTTCTCCAGCAGTGTATCCAGTTTGTCATGGGAAATAACAGTTCCCGTGGGGTTTGACGGACTTGCAACCATTACGCAGGATGTACTTTCACTCCAGTATTGGTCCAGCAGTTCGGCACTGAGCTGGTAGTGCTGTTGCGCGTCTACGGGAACCATAACCGGCTCGCCTTCGAACAGAAATACGAAATTGCGGTTGCAGGGATAGCCCGGGTCCGCCATCAGCACCTGGCTGCCCGGATCCACCAGCATCGCCAGAATGAGTTGCAGCGCGCCGGAAGCGCCTGGCGTGACCAGAATCCGCCGCGGATCTATCCGCACCTCAAACTGTCTCAGATAGTGTTCGGCGATAGCTTCACGCAGTTCGCGCAGGCCGACTGCCGGCGTGTAGTGGGTCTTGCCCTGCTGGAGCGCGCGAATTCCGGCGTCGACAACCGGCTGAGGCGTGGCGAAATCGGGTTCTCCGATTTCCATGTGTACGATAGATCGCCCCTGAGCTTCCAGCTCCCGGGCACGCGCCAGCAATGCCATGGCGTGAAATGGCGCAATCGAATGCAGACGTTGTGCGATCATTTGACCATTTGCGAGTGTAGTTCGCACAACAGGTCTACATTGACGTAGGTATGATTGCCCACTTCGCCCGAGATCACGTTAAACGGGCTGCCGGGTTCCCCCAATTGATCAATGACCAGCGCGGCGCCTTCGAAATCATGATCGCGAGTATACCGGCTGACAGTTACCAGCGTCTCCAGCCCGGCATCCCGTGCCGAACGCAAGCCGTTTGCCGAATCCTCGAAAGCCAGGCACTCCCCGGCACGCACGGCTAATTTTTCCATTGCATAATGATAGATATCAGGCGCTGGCTTTTTGGCTGCAACCACACTACCGGCGGCTATCACATCGAACCAGTCTTCAGAATCCGCAGCCAGATTGTGGTGTAAAAGCGCCGTGACATTGACCGGTGTGGTGGTGGTTGCAATAGCCAGTCGCAAGCCGGCCTTGCGCGATTCGTCGATCAAGCGCCTGACACCTGTCCGCAAGGGGATATCACCGGACGCCACCGTCCTGGTATAGATGTCAGTCTTTACCGCATGCAGGCCTGCGATGTATTCGTCCAATTTCCCGGGTGCTTCAAACTCCGGCAGATAGCCTGCCAGAAAGTGCCGGATCCGCTCTTTACCGCCGGTAACAGCCAGCAACTCGGCGTATAGATCCTGCGACCAGTGCCAGTCCAGTCCGGCCTGCTTAAAGGAACTGTTAAAGGACTGGCGGTGAATCTCTTCGGTTTCCGCCAGTGTGCCATCCACATCAAATAACAGCGTTGTCAGCCTGCTCATCCATCCACCACCGCGTTGCAATCTTTCCTCGACTAGCCTACCGCAGAGATAAATCCCGTAACAAGGGAAATTCATTCGGAAAAGTTTGGCGGTTTTTACTCTTGACTCAGCCCATTCACAACCGGAAACTAGCGCACTTGATTGCGGGCGGTTAAAAAAACTTGCCGGGCGTCCAGAATTTTGATATAGAGCACGGCTTAATTTTATTTACGGTTGGGAGAAGTTGAATGGCTGCCAAGAAAAAGGCCGCAAAGACCAAAGCCAAGGCGAAGACGAAAACTGTCGCAAAGAAGGCGGCGGCAAAGAAAAAAACAGTTGCCAGAAAGTCGGCGGCAAAGAAAAAGACGCCCGTCAAAAAAGCGGGCGAAAAAGGCAAAAGTGTAACGAAAAAAGCCGCGCGCCCCAAGGCCGCCAGCAGCAAGGCTGTGGGCAAAGCCAAGCCGAAAAAGACGAAAACAGGGCGTCAGCCTGCTCCGCCTTCAACCTCCTCTCATGCCGGCCCGGTACCCGGTATCGCGCCTTATGTCGAGAAACGCGGTGAGGAATACATGAATGAAGAGCAGAGCGAGCATTTCCGCCGGATTCTGCTCGCCTGGAAACGCGAACTGATGGAAGAGGTTGATCGCACCGTTCACCACATGCAGGACGAAGCAGCCAATTTCCCTGACCCTAACGACCGCGCCACCCAGGAGTCCGACTTCAGTATGGAACTGCGCACGCGCGATCGTGAGCGGAAACTGATCAAAAAAATCGATGAATCGCTGATGAATCTGGACAATGAAGACTATGGTTACTGCGACGCTTGCGGTGTCGAGATCGGCATTCGGCGGCTCGAGGCAAGGCCTACGGCGACCCAGTGCATCGACTGCAAAACGCTCGATGAGATCCGTGAGAAACAGATGGGCTGACGGATATGTCCTTCCAGGGACGGATTCTCAATCTGTCCCTGGGCAACTCAGACGGAACCGGCCCGCTCAAGCCGGTTTTTTATTGAGAGCCACCTACTTTTAATTTATACAGGAACGCTATGCGTTGGTTCTTTATCTTCTTCGCCCTTGTCTTGCCAGGCATGCCGATCCTGACCGCGATGGCGGCGGAGAGTGGCGCCCCGGTGACACTCGACACGGCAGGCGACGTGGAGACCGACGATAGCGGCCTGGCAGAGCGATACCTTCGTGCTGGAGATGAGCTGTTAGGGGATAATCAGCTCGAGCGGGCCGCAGATGCCTACGAGCGGTCTTTGAGTCTTGGCTCATCGTCGCTTGCAGTCGCTGAACGGCTACGTATGGCCCAGCATCTCGCAGCGGTCGGACGCCTCGATCCGGCGATCGAGACACTACGCAGCATTTTGCGCGAGCAACCCGACGACCTGGACATCCGCATCGACCTGGCCCGCTACCTGTCGTGGAACAATGAGCTGTTAGAGGCGGCGTCCGAGGCGGAGCAGATCCTGCAGCAGGATCCAGGAAACAGGGCCGCCCTGCAGGTCAGGGCCAATGCCGCCAGTTGGCGAGGGGATTTCGGCACGGCCTTGCCAATCTATCGCCAATTGCTTTCCGTGCAGGAGGACTTCGATACCCGCCTGAACTATACCCATGCTCTAGTTGGCAACGGACAGATCGAGGAAGCCAGAGAGAGCCGTGATCTTCTGGCGGCCAGCAACGCACCGCAAGAGCAAAAGCTCGCCGCCCTGGACAGGCGTATCAAGCGACACCGACCTCCGCGAGTGCTGGCAGGAGCGAGCCGTTATCGCGACAGCGACAAGAACGACCGTAACGAATACAGGCTAGGTGCCGGATTATCCCTTGGAAACCTGGACTTCACCGTGGAGGCCGAGGAGGTTCGAACGAGTGACAGACTTCGCTCCTTGAACGTCAAGCGATTGCGACTGACGACGGCCATGTGGCCGGCAATGGATTGGTTGAGCCTGAATGCCGGCGTTGGCGTTGCGGTTGTCGACGACACAGATCGAGATACCTACCCCATCGGTTATCTAGGCGCCGAAGGCGTACGCGGGCGCCTGCGCTTTCATGCCGACCTGGAACGGGAGGTGTTCGATGAGACCGCGCAAGTCTTGAGCAATCGAATACGCAAGACCCGCGCTCGCCTGTTTTCCTCGTTCCAGTACAATGATCGCTGGCGCCTGGATGCGAACACAGAATATGAGAATTTTTCCGACGATAACCATGGTTGGAATGTAGAATTGACGCCGCAGTATGCATTGCGGATCGCCAATCCGGGCCTGCGCCTCGGCTACCGGCGTGTCCAGGCGGGCTTCGACCGACAGAGTGGGAGCGGATATTTCGATCCCAGCCGCCTGCACTCGAATCTGCTGGTATTCTTTGCAACGCTGTTCGGTGAACGCCTGCAAGGCGATGTGGAAATCTACGCGGGCCGGCAAAGTACTGAACGTTTCGACACCCACCAGCAGGACGACATCATCGGCGGAAGCGGACGCTTGGCGGTCGAAATCAGCCGTCACTTGCGGGTAGAAACGGAGCTTGAAGGTGGCAACTTCTCGCTACAGAGCTCGGATGGCTTCAATTATTACCTGCTCAGCGTCAATGTGATTGGCTCCTTCTGAAACTGGCGGTAGCCGGCATGTTTTGCACTCCATTCCATGAGCAGGTTTAGCTAATCGACAATGCCGTGTTCCTGTTTGTAGTCTTCCACCCAAGCAGCTATCGCTTGTATCTCTTGCGGATGCGACTGCCGGTACACGGCTTGCCTTTCACGATCTCCAAGCAGTACCTGTTCTATCGTTTCTCGGGTCAGACGCACACCGAAATCCTCCGCTATCCGTCGATCTGCATGGCTGGTTCCTAGTGGAAAGGCGTCAGAAAGTTGGTAGGCGCAATATGATGTGTCATGAGTGGATCCGGCTGAACACCGGGAATGGACTGGGGCAGATATTAAAGAGAGGTTTTAGATTGGGATTTCATAGGCTTGACAGACGCACCAAGACACGTGCAGACGGAAATATCATGCCTTCAATCCGGTTTTTTATGTCGTAGTGATATCCTCCGGGCGGAGTACAATTTATCTGATTATACGGTCGAGACTACTGAAACACGTACAAAGGAAACACTCGAAAACATTGTCCTCTGCCCCCACTAAAACGTATCGGGGACGCTTTGCGCCCTCGCCCACCGGACCACTGCATTTTGGTTCGCTGATCGCAGCAGTTGCCAGTTTTCTCGATGCCCGTTCATGCGGTGGTGAGTGGCTGGTGCGTATGGAAGACCTCGATCCGCCGAGGGAAGTCAGCGGTGCCGCCGACGATATTCTTCGCACCCTGGAAGCCTTTGGTCTTTACTGGGACAGAGAGGTTATCTATCAGAGCCGGCGTCACGGCGCCTATCAGCAGACCCTGCAGCGGCTTGAGCATGCACAGCTGGTCTATCCCTGCGGCTGCTCCCGCAAGGATATTCGGGAAAACACCGCACGCAGCGGCAGTGGCGACGTCTACCCGGGCACTTGCCGCAACGGACTGCCGCAAGGCCGTAAAGCGCGCGCCCTGCGTCTGCGTGTGCCAGACCTTGACGTCCGTTTCGGTGACCGCTTACAGGGTGATATCGAGGAATGGCTGCCCGAAAAAAGTGGCGATTTCATCATACGGCGAGCGGACGGACTGTTCGCCTATCAGTTGGCAGTGGTCGTTGACGACGCCGAGCAGGGTATCACCGATGTCGTTCGAGGCGCCGATTTACTGGATTCCACCTGCCGACAGATCTTTCTGCAGCGGTCACTGGGATACGCGCTACCCCGTTACCTTCACCTGCCCGTCGCGGTTAACGCAAGCGGTGAAAAGCTGAGCAAGCAAACCAACGCGCCCGCCGTCTCTCCGCAACAGGCCGTACCAGCGCTGACCGCCGCCCTGCGTTTTCTCGGTCAGCGCGTGCCGGAAGGCCTCGAAAGCAGTCATCAGGCGGATTTCTGGAGTTGGGCGGTGCCGAACTGGCAATCGGGGCGGATTCCCAAAACCCGAATAATCGAGGTACACTAGTGCATACCATGTCGTCAAGCCAAATAAAAATCCGGCTCTAACTAGAAAGAGTCCAGCCACACCAGCCAGAGGAGCACTTAACATGTCCGAGGAAAAAACCTATCCGGTACCCGAATCTTTCGCTGCACAGGCACATATCGATGCAGCCCTTTACCAGGAAATGTACAAACACTCCGTTGATGACCCCGAAGGATTCTGGGCGGAACAGGCCGAAAAGTTCGTCAACTGGTACAAACCCTGGAACAAGGTGCTGGAGTGGAATTTCGACCAGGGTAAGATCAGCTGGTTTGAGGGCGCCGAACTCAACGTCTGTTACAACTGCGTGGACCGCCACCTGGAAAGCCGCGGTGACCAGACCGCCATTATCTGGGAAGGCGACGATCCCAACGAAGACAGGAAAATCACCTACCGCGAACTGCACAGGGAAATCTGCAGCTTTGCCAACGTTCTGAAAGCACGCGGTGTTAAAAAAGGTGACCGGGTCTGCATCTATCTGCCGATGATCCCCGAAGCCGCCTACGCCATGCTGGCTTGCGCACGTATCGGTGCCGTTCACTCTGTCGTTTTCGGTGGTTTTTCTCCCGAATCCATCAAGGACCGCATACTGGATTCCGACTGTCAGGTTGTGATCACCGCCGATGAGGGCAAACGCGGCGGTAAAGCCGTGCCCCTCAAGAGAAATACCGACAAGGCACTGGAATCCTGCCCCAATGTACACAGCGTCGTTGTGGTCAAGCGTACCGGTGGCGATGTGCAGTGGCATGCGCAACGTGATGTCTGGCTGCACGAGATCGTCGCCACGGTCGACAGTGACTGTGAACCGGAACCGATGGGTGCAGAAGATCCGCTGTTTATCCTCTACACCTCTGGCTCCACCGGCAAGCCCAAAGGTGTATTGCATACCAGCGGCGGCTATCTGTTATTTGCCGCGATCACACACAAGTACGTGTTCGACTATCATGAAGGGGAACACTACTGGTGTACCGCAGATGTCGGCTGGATTACCGGGCATACCTATATCCTGTACGGACCGCTGAACAACGGCGCGACCACCCTGATGTTCGAAGGCATCCCCACCTACCCTGACGCTTCGCGCTTGTGGCAGGTCTGTGACAAGCACCAGGTCTCCACCTTCTACACGGCACCAACCGCCATCCGCGCACTGATGCGCGAAGGCGATGAACCGGTCAGGAAGACTTCACGCAGTTCGCTGCGCCTGCTGGGCACAGTCGGCGAACCGATAAACCCGGAAGCCTGGGAGTGGTATCACAAGGTGGTTGGCGATGCGCGCTGCCCGATCGTGGATACCTGGTGGCAAACCGAAACCGGTGGCCATCTGATCACGCCACTGCCCGGCGCCACGGCACTCAAACCGGGTTCGGCCACAACGCCGTTTTTTGGCGTTGTTCCCGCCCTGGTCGACAACGAAGGCGGTCTGTTGGAAGGCGCAGCCGAAGGCAACCTGGTCATCACCCGACCCTGGCCCGGCCAGATGCGGACAGTGTACGGTGATCACCAACGCTTCATAAACACCTACTTCTCCACCTATCCGGGTATGTACTTTACCGGCGATGGTGCACGACGCGATGCGGACGGTTATTACTGGATTACCGGCCGTGTCGACGATGTGCTGAACGTTTCCGGCCACCGTCTCGGTACGGCTGAACTGGAAAGCGCCCTGGTGCTGCACAATGATGTCGCCGAAGCCGCCGTCGTTGGATATCCACATGACATCAAGGGTCAGGGTATCTATGCTTATGTGACGCTGGTAAAAGGTGTCGAATACAACGATGCGCTTAAAACGGAACTGGTCAAACTGGTGCGTAATGAAATCGGCCCTATCGCCACCATCGACGTCATACAATGGGCACCGGGCTTGCCGAAAACCCGCTCCGGAAAAATCATGCGGCGAATCCTGCGCAAGATTGCAGCCAATGAAATCGACAGCCTCGGCGACACCTCGACGCTGGCCGACCCTGGCGTAGTCGATGATCTCACGGCCAATCGCGAGCACCAATGAGCCGCCATCTATCCAGTGGGGAAAAGGAAGCCATCCAGTGCCTTCAAACCGGCCTGGTGGCTGCCCGGCCCCCATTCACAAACATTGTTTCCGCATATTTTCCGTAGGCGGAACGCCCCCGCGCTCACACGTGAGCGCATAGAACTGGATGATGGTGATTTCCTCGACATTGACTGGAGCGGAAATGACAACGGCCCACTCGTGCTTTTGCTGCACGGCCTGGAGGGATCGATTCGATCGCATTACGCCACGGGTTTGATGAATGCGCTCAGCCGTTGTGGTTTTCAGGTCGTGCTGCTTAATTTTCGTGGTTGCAGCGGCGAACCCAACCGCCTGCCAAGAAGTTATCACTCAGGTGATACAGAAGATGTTGATACGATACTGGACCGACTATGTAGACGGCACCCACAACGCCCTGTCTACATAGTCGGCACCTCTCTGGGTGGAAATGTGCTTTTAAAATGGCTGGGTGAAAACCCGGATCAGACACTGGTAAAGAAAGCTGTTGCCATCTCTGTGCCTTTTGAACTCAATATTGCCGCATACAGACTGGAACGTGGATTATCCAGGCTCTATCAGGCCCATCTCCTCTATAAACTGCGTCGATCAACCCGTCGCAAGTCAGCACGCATGGCATTACCAATTGATGCCAGTCGCCTATCACGGATCAAATCGTTTCGCCAATTCGATGATCAGGTCACCGCACCCTTACACGGCTTTGACGGTGTCGATGATTACTATCGACGCGCCAGTAGCCGTCCCTTTATAAAAAACATCAAGACACCGACTTTGATACTGCACGCTCTGGATGATCCTTTCATGACGGCGGATGCTGTCCCGGAGAATGATGAACTGGGCCCCGGCGTGCAACTCGAGCTTAGCGAAACGGGTGGACACGTCGGATTTGTGGGCGGCATTTTGCCGTGGAAGCCTCGCTACTGGGTCGATGAACGGGTCTGCGACTATTTTCTAGCGCCGCAACAGCAGGTAGCCTGACAAAACACCAGCCATCGCAACAGCGCCTCACATCTGGCCGATTCCCGCCTTGCTGTACCCGTACATATCACCTTGGAGGCACACCAGATCGGTGCTGGGTAGTTGCTACAGTTATCAGTTAATTATTGTATTTTGATACAGCTATATCAATTTTCTTTATTCTAACAATCAATTAGCCGGGCAAACCGGCATATCGCCACTCAAGCAACATGACACTTAGCCGATACCCCATTCCAACTGAGATGTCAATAGATTGGCGAATATTTTGAGGCTAGCAGCCCGGGCCCGGCAGTTGCGGGACCGGTACATCAACATAGGCAGAGTTGGGGCCATACCCTATGAATTTAGCAAACCTGTTCACGACCACCGCAGTTTGCCTGAGCTTGTTTTCAGGGACACTGAACGCTACGGAAGAAGATATTTATTCGATCCACTTTTCCGAAGACGGTAAACACCTGGTCACCGGTGGCGCAAGCGGTTTTACTCTGACTGACGAACAGAAACACTCCGGCGGCATCAAAATCTGGGACAGCGAAACAGGTGCTCTGGAAGAAGCTCTCGGTCAGCGTTCGGACCTGGACAGCATATTCGGTCAACAGTACGGTCGCGTCGGCAGCAGCCGCTGGGGAATCAGCAACTTCAAGGATGTCGTGCTAAGTGGGACCTACCCCAATGGCAGGGTGCTGGTACTGCCGAGTTCACTGGGGCGGATGGTGAATAATGATCACGTCCAGATGCCCGAATTCATCGGCGGCTATATGGATTTCTCAGCCAAGCAAGCCAACCGTATTGAGCTTTCACAGCTCAGTAGAGAGAAAGGTAACTGTAATCCTAAAACCGGCTTCCATGATTACCTCGGTCCTGTCGTTCCCTCCAACAACGGCCACTATGCAGCCATTGTTGTGAATACCTGCAAGACAAGCACAGCCGAAGATGGTCGAAGCCCTGAATTCGAATATCGTTCTGACCTGCATATCATGGATCTTGCCAAATTCAAGGTTATTAAGTCGGTAGAACATATTGACGCCGGCGTTTACGCACTGGGTATTACTGACAGCGGCAAACGCATCGCCTTCGTGGGCCGCGACCGGTTCGCTATCATGGATCTGGACACCGGCAAACAACGTGTTGTTGAGGCCTATGAAGACAGTGAGTTCATGATTCCCAATCAGTTCAGTACGCTGCAGTTCAGCACTGATGGCAAAAAACTGATCTCTCTGCGTAATATCTATGATATTGAATCCGGCACCGAGCAAGTTCTGAAATGGGCCGAAGGTGAAGCCCGCAAGCCTCACCGTATTTCCAGTGTCAAGGTTGCACCAGACTTGAGCTACTTTGCAATCGTCGTACCCAAACGTTCGATGATCATGTTCGGTGATGATGGCCTGCCGCATTCCTATGGCAAAGCTGACAAGGTAGTACTGCTGAGCACCGGAAACGGCAAGCGCACCGAGTTGGAAATCACTCATTCCATGACCGAAGGCAAACGCTGTGTCACCGATATCTCTCCGGACAGTTCGCGGGTAGCTGTCGGCTGTAAGGGTGGCCTGCTGCGTGTCTACCACGCCCGGACAGGTGAATTGATCTGGAACAAGCGCAATATCGGTAAAAAACCGGATAACGGCTTGATGCAGGTGCAATATGACACGCTGGACCAGTGGCATACAGTTCTGGACAACGCCGCCTTCTATTGAACCATTTTCCAAAGCCTCGCTTGCGGGGACTACAAGAATAAAAAGGGGTTAAAAGCCCCTTTTTCTATTTGCACTACACGCCATAAAGGTTAGATACTGTTCACCAGGCAGTGTTGACAACTGGCACCTACACCATCCGCGAAAAATGCTTCACTGGAGATCCATGCATCATGCTGCGACTGAAACAGGCTTTTACCCTGATTCTCTGGCTTCCTTTTTGTGCGCTGGCAGAGACAGCACCCGAAGTCCCGGATTACCCAGCTGACCGGATAGCCGAGAATATTTATGTCATACACGGCCCGCTGGAATCGCCCAACCCGAAAAACCAGGGTTTTATGAATAATCCCGGTTTTGTTGTGACTTCAAAAGGCGTTGTTATCCTGGATCCAGGCGCAAGTGTTCAGTCCGGTGAAATGGTATTGCGCGCGGTGAGAAAGATCTCCGGTCAGCCGGTTGTCGCTGTGTTCAACTCGCATATCCACGGTGATCACTGGCTCGGCAATCAGGCCGTCAGAGCCGCCTATCCGCAAGCACCCATCTACGGTCATCCCAATATGATCGAATTGATCAACGCCGGTGAGGGTCGGAACTGGGTTGAACTCATGGAGCGGCTTACCGAAGGCAAAACCAGGGGCACGCAAGTCGTCGGCCCTACCAAATCCGTAAGTCACGGGGAAGAATTTCGCATCGGGGAGCACACCTTCCGTATCCATTATTACGGCAAAGCGCATACCACTTCCGATATCATGGTGGAAATTCCGGAAGCCTCGGTGACATTCCTGGGTGATAACGCCCTCAATAAACGCTTGCCGCGTATCGATGATGGTGATATTCAGGGCAATATCCAGGCCTGTACGAAAATTCTCGAGACCAATTCGTCCGTTTATGTCCCGGGCCACGGGCCGACCGGTGATAAGGCCGTAGCAGAGCGTTTCCGCCGCTACCTGGAAATTCTCTATACGAGCGTAAAACGTTACTATGACGAGGGCATGAGTGATTTTGAAATGAAACCGCAAGTCGCAGAAGAACTGAAGGAGTATGCCGACTGGTCAGGATTCGATGCCGAACTCGGCAAACATATCAGCCTGACCTACCTGCAAATTGAAGAAGCCGAATTCTGAATGTATCACCGACCAGCGAATCAGGCGCTTTAGCGAACCGGATTGACCAGGATCAAGTCGCTTGAATATACAGCCTGCTAGGCTGTTAAGCTGAGCACAGGAGTAGCAAACGATGAATGCAGACACCACAGTAAGCACTATCATGCAGCGCGACGTTCTCTCTGCCGAGGACAGCTGGCCCCTACACCGACTGGCGCGCTTCCTCACCGACAATCAAATATCCGGGGCGCCGGTTATATCAGCAGATGGTGAGCTTATTGGCGTGGTGTCGCTGACCGACATCGTACGTTATGACAGCATGCCGGAAAGCCGGGCGGATGAACACGATACGCATGAGTACTATCTTCACACCCTGGAAATGCAGGTTACTCAGGAAGAAGCTACCAGTTTTCATGCCGAGCAGGAATCATCGGCAACCGTACGGGATCTCATGACACCCATGATTTTCGAAGTGGATGAGAACGCCAGTATCGAGGAAGTTGCCGACACCATGGTCAAAGGGCATATCCACCGCTTGTTTGTGACGCACAACAAAAAGATCTCGGGTGTTGTCACGGCTTTGGATATGGTGGAATTTCTGCGCAACTCGTTTGGAAAGACTGACGGCCTTGCGCGTGAGGCCTGAAAGGTCTGTGAGGTCTCAAAAGATGCAGCAGCCACCACTGAATCTCTCCGCAGTGACTGCCTTTTATTGACCCTAGACTAACGGCTAGTTTTCACCAACCGCCTTCATGCTCAGGCGGATTCGGCCCTGCTTGTCGACTTCCAGCACCTTAACCTTAATGGTGTCGCCTTCGGACAGCTTGTCGCTGACCTTCTCTACGCGCTCCTCGCTGATCTGGGAAATGTGTACCAGACCGTCTTTGCCCGGCAGTATGGTCACGAATGCGCCAAAGTCCATTAACTTGGCCACCTTGCCCTCATAGACAGATCCCACCTCAACGTCGGCGGTCAGCTGTTCGATGCGGCGGCGGCACTCTTCACCGGCCGACTGATCGACGGAAGCGATTTTTACGACACCGCTGTCATCGATATCGATACTGGCACCGGTTTCCTCGGTCAGTGCACGGATGGTCGCGCCACCCTTGCCGATCACGTCGCGGATGCGATCCGGGTTGATCTTCATGGTGATATAGCGGGGGGCATACTCCGACATGTCTTCACGCGGCGCGTTGATCGCCTTGCTCATCTCGCCAAGGATATGCAGGCGTGCTTCGTGGGCTTGTTCCAGAGCGGTCTCCATGATGTCCTTGGTAATGCCGTCGATCTTGATATCCATCTGCAGGGCATTGACACCTTTCTCCGTACCGGCAACCTTGAAGTCCATGTCGCCCAGGTGGTCTTCATCACCCATGATATCGGTCAGAACGGCGTAGTTATCGCCCTCCTTGATAAGCCCCATAGCGACACCGGCAACGGGCGCTGACAGCGGTACACCGGCGTCCATCATCGAGAGGCTGCTGCCACAAACACTGGCCATGGAACTGGAGCCGTTTGATTCGGTGATTTCCGATACCACGCGAATGGTGTAGGGGAACTCTTCGACATCCGGCATGACGGCGAGCATACCGCGTTTGGCCAGACGGCCATGACCGATTTCCCGGCGTTTGGGACTGCCGACACGACCGGTTTCGCCGACACAGTAAGGCGGGAAGTTGTAGTGCAGCATGAACCTTTCGCGGTATGAACCCTGCAAGGCATCGATGATCTGTGCATCACGCTCGGTGCCCAGTGTCGTCACCACCAGGGCCTGGGTTTCACCACGGGTGAACAATGCGGAGCCGTGGGTTCTCGGCAACACACCGGTGCGAACTGCAATCGCCCGAACCGTCTTTGTGTCACGGCCGTCAATGCGCGGCTGGCCTTCGATGATGCGGCTGCGCACGATAGTCTTCTCCAGCTTATCCATCGCCCCACGAACGTCTTCGGTGCTGGGGCCAGCGTCTTCATCATTGACCAGACCAGCACTGGTTTCAGTGCGTATAGCGTTCAACCGTTCATAACGCGCCTGTTTGTCGGCAATCTGGTAGGCCTCGCCGAAAGCGCCGGCACTGGCATCGGCGACCGCTTTGGCCAGATCTTCGTTGCTCGCAGCAGCCTGCCACTCCCAGGCCGGTGCATTCACTTCTGCGGCCAGTTCATCGATCGCGGTAATCGCAGCCTGCATCTGCTCGTGACCGAAAACCACGGAACCGAGCATGACGTCTTCCGGAAGTTCCCTGGCTTCGGACTCAACCATCAATACCGCTTTGGCTGTACCCGCCACCACCAGATCCAGGTCTGAGCTTTCCAGTTGGCTCTGATCCGGATTCAACACATACTCACCATCGATGTAACCAACGCGTGCCGCACCCACCGGCCCGCTGAAGGGCAGACCGGAAATCGAACAGGCCGCCGATGCGCCCAGCAAGGCGGGGATATCCGGATTGACTTCAGGATCCAACGACATCACGGTAGCGATAATCTGAACTTCGTTGGTGAAGCCCTTGGGAAACAGCGGCCGGATCGGACGATCAATCAGCCGACACAGCAGCGTTTCGTTTTCGCTGGGCCGGCCTTCACGCCGAAAAAAACCGCCTGGAATGCTGCCGGCGGCATAGGTGCGCTCCTGGTAGTCGACGGTAAGCGGGAAAAAATCCCGCCCTTCCGAGCCGCGTTTCAAACCAACCGCAGTGACAAATACGATGGTATCACCCATGCTGACCATGACTGCCCCCGAGGCTTGACGGGCGATTTCACCGGTTTCAAAGGTGACGGTATGGCTACCGTACTGGAACGATTTTTTAATGGGGTTCACTAGATAATCCTCACTGCTAACTACAGCGGTTGATTTATAAACTGAGTTCGATTAGCGACGCAGACCCAGACGAGCGATCAGGTCCTGGTAACGGCTCACGTCTTTGCCTTTGAGGTAATCAAGCAACTTACGGCGGTTACTGACCATACGCAGCAGGCCCTGGCGGGAATGGTGGTCGTGCTTGTGCTCCTGAAAATGCGGCGTCAGTTCCTGAATATTTGCCGTCAGCAACGCCACCTGCACTTCAGGCGAACCGGTATCGCCCTGAGAGCGCTGATAATCATTGACAATCTGTTGTTTCTGTTCGGTTGATAAAGCCATGTTCAACTCCAAAATCGTTCCAAAAATCACATCCGGCGAACAGGCCAGACGAAGGCCGGGTATTCTAACCGCCTAACCCTGCCGCATCAACAGCTTATAGCCACGGAAAACACAGAAGACAGGATCCATCGCCAAATAGCTCAGGCGCTTTTCATCAGCCTTCTTGGCGCCACCCGGCCATCGTCCAGAATCTCTCCCATACCGAGAAAGCTGCGGTTGCCCTCATAGAGACGAACCCAGCCGCTGGTGGGTGCATGCGGCACCAGCACAGGCTGCCCCTGCTGCAGGTAAAAAGCCGCATCAGTGGATAAATCGACATCAGGCCACTGACTGAGCGCTGATTCTATGGGCAGCAACAGCTCATCCATAGCAGGCATATCATTTTCTTTCAACTCCCTGAGCATCTCCAGACCAACCAGCTTATCGTCGCCATACGGTCCCACCGAGGTACGCCTGAGAGCAGATACGTGGGCACCGCAGCCGAGTCTGTAGCCAATATCCTCAGCAAGTGTGCGGACATAAGTGCCTTTCGAGCAGTGCACACTGATCTCCAGCCAGTCTTCACCCTGGCCGGCCACAGTCAGCTCATAGATTTCCACCGGTCGCGGCTCGCGCTCCACTTCGACACCCTGGCGTGCCAGCTTGTACAGGCGCTGCCCCTGATGCTTAAGCGCTGAATACATCGGCGGAATCTGTTCAATACTGCCACGAAACTCCCCCAATACCGCCTCCAGCTGTTCCCGGCTGTAGACGCCCACCGGCCGGGTTTCCAGCACCTCACCCTCCGCATCAGCGGTCGCAGTCCGGACACCGAGCTGGCATCGCACCTGATAGCGTTTATCGGAATCCAGCAGAAAAGCGGAAACCTTGGTCGCCTCACCCATACAGATTGGCAACACCCCGGAGGCCAATGGATCCAGACTGCCCGTATGTCCGGCCTTTTTGGCGAAGTAAAGACGTTTCACTTGCTGCAGGGCATCATTGGATGTAATACCCGATGGCTTGTCCAGCAACAGAATACCGTTGACGTCTCGACCTCTAACGCGCCGTCGCCCCATAACTCTTGTTTACCTCACACTAAGGGCCGCGGAAACAAAGACCCTAATCAGAATCGTTACGATCACCGCGCACAGCGGCATCGATCAAGGCGCTTAAACGAGTCCCTTCCTCCAGGGAATGGTCCTGTTTGAAATGCAGTTGCGGTACGTGGCGTAAATGCAGGCGCTGTCCCAGCAATTTTCTCAGATAAGCTGACGCACCCTGCAGTACCTGCAGGGATGCATCGGCTTCCGGCGCTTCACCCAGCGTGGAAAAAAATACCTTTGCGTGCGACAGGTCACGCGACACCTCCACGGCCGAGACACTGACCATAGCGAGTCGTGGATCGTCTATTTCGTCCCGGATAAGCGTTGCCAGTTCACGCTGCAACTGCTCGCCTACCCGGCGCGTTCTTGAAAAGTCTCGAGGCATAGAAGAAAGACCGCTGGACCTAGGGCCTGTTAACGCGATGGAAACAGCAGCTCGGCTGGATCATGCAACCGTCCGCGCTGTTTCTATTCGCTCGAAGACCTCGATCTGGTCGCCAACCTTGACATCGTTATAGCCCCTCACACCGATACCGCATTCCATACCGTTGCGGACGTCATTGACGTCATCCTTGAAACGGCGCAAGGATTCCAGCTCACCTTCAAAAATAACGACATTATCGCGCAACACACGAATCGGGGCACTGCGCCGTACCACGCCCTCGACGACCATACAACCGGCAATAGCGCCGATCTTTGGTGCCCTGAAGACATCCCTCACTTCAGCCAGACCAATAATGTTTTCGCTGACCGACGGTGCCAACATGCCGGACAAGGCCGCTTTTACATGATCGATCGCATTGTATATCACGCTGTAGTAGCGCAGATCGATATCGTGTTCTTCGATAATACGACGCGCTGCCGCATCGGCACGAATATTGAAGCCGATCATAATGGCATTGGAGGCTACCGCCAGATTGGCATCGGTTTCATTGAAGCCACCGACACCCGAGGAAACGATCTTGACGGATACTTCATCGGCGTCGATGTTGCTAAGCGAATCACGCAGGGCTTCCACACTGCCCTGCACGTCGGCCTTGAGAATAATATTCAGCGTCGCCTGCTCACCTTTACCCATATTGGCAAACATGTCTTCGAGCTTGGTCTGCTGCTGCCGCGCCAGCTTGATTTCACGCTGTTTCTGATAGCGGAACTCGGCAAGTTCACGGGCTCTGCGCTCGTCGTTGATCACCAGTGCATCTTCACCCGCGGCCGGCGTACCGGAAAGCCCCAACACCACTGCCGGCATGGAAGGTCCTGCCGATTCAATCGCCCTTCCGGATTCATCGAACATGGCACGCACCCGCCCCCATTCCTGGCCGGCAATCAATATATCGCCTTTGCGCAGCATGCCGTTCTGGACCAGGACGGTGGCAACCGGTCCACGGCCTTTATCCAGGGTCGATTCTATAACGACACCCTGAGCCGGGCAGTCTTCGACCGCCGTCAATTCCAGCAATTCGGTCTGCAGTAATACCGCATCCAGCAGATCGTCGATACCCTGCCCGGTTTTCGCGGAGACTTCGACAAACTGGGTATCACCGCCCCAGCCTTCCGGAATGACGTCCTGTTGTGACAATTCGGTTTTGACACGATCGGGATCGGCTTCCGGCTTATCGATCTTGTTGATGGCAATCACCATGGGCACTTCGGCGGCTTTACTGTGCTGTATCGCCTCAATGGTCTGTGGCTTGGCACCATCATCGGCGGCGACGACCAGGATAACAATATCCGTCACCTTGGCACCGCGTGCACGCATGGCGGTAAAGGCGGCATGTCCGGGCGTATCCAGGAAACTGATCATGCCCCTGGGCGTTTCCACATGATAGGCGCCAATATGCTGGGTAATACCGCCCGCTTCACCTGCCGCTACCCGGGTGCTGCGAATATGATCGAGCAGGGAAGTCTTGCCGTGGTCAACGTGTCCCATGATGGTGACCACCGGTGGACGCGGCACTTTTTCGCCACTGACCTCGCCAGCAGCCAGTTGCTCGATCTCGGCCTCCAGATCATGATCGGACGCCGCTTTGGCGATATGACCCAGTTCTTCCACTACCAGGGAGGCAGTATCCCGATCGAGGCTCTGGTTGATGGTCGCCATGACGCCCATTTTCATCAGTGACTTGACCAGCTCTGCGCCCTTGATGGACATCTTCTGCGCCAGCTCCGACACCGTAATGGCCTCTGGAATCTCCACTTCGTGGATGACCGGTGCCGTGGGCATCTCAAAACCGTGCTCACCTGACGCCTTGACAGCCACAGCCGACCCGGGCGCCCGCTTTTTCTTGCGGCGTCCACCCTTGCCCTTGGCGACGTGCAGTTCCTTGCGGCCATATTTGGTGACCTGATCGCCGCTATCACGGCGTTTTGCTTTACGGTCCTGTTCCGATTTCTGTTGTTGCGCTTCCTGTTCTGCACGTGCCTGGGCCAGCGAATCCTCATCGACTTTCTTGCGATCTTCGTCTGCCTTGCGCGTCGCCTCTTCCTCCTGGCGACGTTTCACATCTTCTGCGCGTTTGACTTCTTCTTCAGCCTTACGGGCCGCTTGCTCCTCGGCACGGCGCAAGGCATCCTTTTCCGCCTGCAGACTGGCTTCACGTTCCGCCAGAATTTTCGCTTTTTCATCGGCCTCTTGTTGCAGCCTTTCCTGTTCCTCGGCAACCAGATCCGCACGCTTTACATAGGTGCGTTTCTTGCGCACTTCAACACTGACGGTTTTCGCCGCGCTGCCACGGCTTACCGAGGTACGCAGCTCGGTGTGGGATTTACGTCTCAGTGTAACTTTTTTCGGTTGTGATACCGACAACGAGTCTGACTTACCGTGACTTTTACGCAGGTAACTCAGAAGCTGCATCTTTTCTGTATCGGATATAGTGTCGTCCACACCGGAAATCTTCAGGCCGGCTTCATCCAGTTGCACCATAAGGCGATCAACCGGTAAACCCACCACATCTGCGAACTGTCGTACCGTAACGTCGGTCATCCTAAGGCATCTCCTCGATGTCTAGCCTTGCTCTTCATCGGCAAACCAAGGGGCACGGGCGGTCATAATCAATGTGCCTGCGCGTTCTTCGTCCATGCCCTCGATATCCATCAGATCATCGATGGCCTGTTCGGCCAGATCCTCCATGGTCACGATCCCCGTAGCCGCGAGGGCAAAGGCAAGATCGTCATCCATGCCCTCCATCGCCAAAAGATCCTGCGCCGGTTGTGACCCGCTGCCAACACCTTCCTCATTGGCTATGGCGCGTGTCAGCAATACATCGCGTGCGCGGCCGCGCAGCTCCTCTACAATGTCTTCCTCAAATTCTTCAATCTGCATCAATTCACTGTTCGGGACATAGGCAATTTCCTCGACGGTGGAAAAACCCTCCTGAACCAGGATGACCGCCACTTCCTCATCCACGTCGAGGTCATCCATGAACAGCTTCTGCAATACCTGCGCCTCTTCCTCCGATTTTACGGCAGCCTGTTGTTCGTCCATTACGTTGAGTTCCCAGCCGGTCAGCTGGCTGGCCAGGCGAACATTCTGGCCGCCTCGTCCGATCGCCTGTGAAAGCTGATCTGTCGACACGGCGACATCCATGCTGTTCTTGTCTTCGTCAACAACGATTGAAATCACCTCGGCCGGTGACATGGCATTAATCACAAACTGGGCCGGATTCTCGTCCCATAAAATAATATCGACACGTTCTCCCGCCAGTTCGGTTGATACCGTCTGCACACGCGAACCACGCATACCGACACAGGCACCGATCGGATCGATACGCGGATCATTGGATAAAACAGCAATCTTGGCGCGCAACCCCGGATCACGGGCAGCACCCAGAATTTCGATCAGGCCCTGACCCACCTCGGGCACTTCCAGTTTGAACAACTCGATCAGAAATTCCGATGCCACGCGGCTGACGAACAACTGTGGACCACGCGGCTCCGAACGAACGTCCTGCAGGTAACCGCGCAAACGATCACCCGGGCGCACCGCTTCCCGCGGAATCATTTCTTCACGAT
>Ga0209456_10000253_pt1 | contig 30129 bp, 25 predicted proteins | sample COG_11_FD_184755 | JGI IMG/M metagenome (GOLD analysis project Ga0209456, IMG submission 184755) | Pelagic marine sediment microbial communities from the LTER site Helgoland, North Sea, for post-phytoplankton bloom and carbon turnover... | ecosystem: Environmental > Aquatic > Marine > Neritic...
TATTGTCTACGGGCCGCTCACCAACGGTGCTACGACGCTGATGTTCGAAGGGGTACCCAATTATCCGGACGCCAGTCGTTTCTGGCAGGTCGTCGACAAACACCAGGTGAACATCTTCTATACCGCCCCCACCGCACTGCGGGCGCTCATGGGGTCCGGTAACGAATACGTTACCAAAACCAACCGAAAAAGCCTGCGTGTGCTCGGTACCGTGGGCGAGCCGATCAATCCGGAGGCTTGGGAGTGGTACTACCACGTGGTTGGCGAGGATCGATGCCCGATCGTAGACACATGGTGGCAGACCGAAACCGGCGGTATCCTGATTACCCCGCTGCCCGGGGCGACCGCCCTCAAACCCGGGTCCGCAACGCTGCCCTTTTTCGGCGTTGAACCGGCACTGCTGGACGAACAGGGCCAGGTGCTGGAAGGCGAGGCTTCGGGCAACCTGGTCATTACGCGTCCGTGGCCCGGTCAGATGAGAACGGTATACGGAGATCAACAGCGATTCTTCGATACCTATTTCGCGATGTATCCGGGATACTATTTCACCGGCGACGGATGCCGTAGAGACGCGGACGGATACTACTGGATCACGGGTCGTGTGGACGATGTGATAAACGTGTCGGGCCACCGCATGGGCACCGCCGAGGTGGAGAGTGCGTTGGTATTGCACGATGCGGTGGCCGAGGCGGCGGTGGTGGGTTACCCGCACGACATCAAGGGGCAGGGTATCTATGCCTACGTCACGCTGATGGCGGGCACGGAGCCGTCTGAAGAGCTCCGCAAGGAACTCGTAAAGCATGTTCGTACGGAAATCGGACCCATCGCGACCCCGGACCTCATCCAGTGGGCGCCCGGTCTGCCCAAGACTCGTTCGGGAAAGATCATGCGCCGCATTCTGCGAAAGATCGCCGAAAATGAATTCAGCAACCTCGGCGACACGAGCACGCTGGCGGATCCTTCGGTGGTCGACAATCTGGTGAAAAACCGGGCCAACAAGTAACCACGGCAATCAGATACGGACAAAACAGCCCGGGCGTTGTCCCGGGCTGTTTTTTTCGGCCGTCCGTTTGGCCCGCATATTGCACCAGTATCCCGAGCGATGACGTAGGACATGGTTTGGCTGAGCGCCGGTCTGGAGCGAGGAGCGTAGCCATAGCTACGGTCCGAGTGAAGACCAAGCCCAGGCGAAGCTGAACAAGTCAGCGCCGGGATAGGCCGACCCCGATGACAAACTGTCCTTGTTGATCAATCTATCCAAATCGGTGTATTGGTGAAATAGATCCAGGGGATAGAAAACAATCACGGCCGGTCTGGTGCAATATGCGGGTTAGGTGCGGCGTGAATTTGTATGAGCTCGGCAAGGATTGGGATTGACTACAGCCGGGTATGTCCATGGAGCGCAGGTCAATCGCGGCGGGTCGCCGCTCCTACAATGCCATAACCGCCGCCCGGTGATATCGTAGGAGGCGCGCCTCGCGCCGATTCGATATGCACCCAGCTCTCGTTTACTGAGGTTGTTTTTTCCGCTGCCTCTCCATCCATATGGCAAGGCCGTCAGCATTCAAGTCGGCGTCCATCTTGAGGCCGGCGCGAATCTTATCGTCCGGTAGGGGCACGCCGTGGGACTTAGCCTCTTCCAGCATATAGTCCGCGATGCGTCTCCTGAGTTCAGCGGGATAGGAAGGGTCGTCTAGGCCTTTCGCGATCGATACGTAACCGTCTATTTGACGATGCAGTGAGTCGGCTATCTGCCGGCTGGCTTCAATTCTTCCAAAATGCGTGACGAATATGTGCCGCGGGTCCGTTGCCATGAGGCGATCTATGGATGCATGCAGTTTCTCCGGTTCGAACTGGACGGGGCTCGATGTAGGAAATACAAAGGGACCGTTCGGCCCGTCGAACATTCTGAGAGAAACGCCCATGGTATCCCCGGAGAAAATTACGTGGTGAGCCGTATCGATGACGCAGAAGTGGTGGCGTGCGTGTCCAGGGGTGTCAAGAAACCTTAGTACTCTGCCGTGAAAGTCGAGTTCGAAGCCGTCGTCGGCAACCAGTATGCGCTGCGCGTCTACGGGTATCACCTCACCGTAGAGCTCATCAGCGACCTTCTCTCCGTAAACGCCCAGGGTGCCCTGCCATAGCCTGCCGGGGTCCACCATGTGACTTGCCCCGTTTGGATGGATGATGAGGGTGGCGTTGGGAAATGCCCGCATCATGGCGCCGGCGCCGCCGGCATGATCGAGGTGGACGTGGGTTGGAATAACGTAGTCGACATCGGTATTCACGATACCTTTGGCTGCGAGTACATCCTGTACGAAAGGCAACGATCTCGTCGTACCGGTATCGATGAATGCCGCGTGTCCGTTTTCGACGACGAGCTGCAGCGACGCGATGCCGGGTTTTATGTATTGGGCATCGATGGTGGTAATGCCGTGCACGCTATCGTGATAGGGTTCCATCAGGATATTCCGTCGATAATCATTCATTATGCGGCGTCACCGCGGACCACCCCAGCCGCGCGACTGGCCCGGCCATCCGGCCCACCTCCACGGCGTGTGCACTGGAGGCGTTGCCATCGAGGTGCCGCTTCATGACCCCTTGAACGATGGCGGCGAAGCGAAAGGCGTGAAACGCGATCCAGAATGGCCAGTCGCCAGGTACTTCAGTGCCTGACAGTGTGCGGTAGAGATCGATCAATTCCCGTTCTTCGGGTATACCCAAAGCACTGCGGTCCAGCCCGGCCAGCCCCTTGTGATGCGTATCCCGGGGCAGGCGCAGCATCGTGGACCAGTAGGAAAAGTCGACGAAGGGGTGCCCGAGCGTCGATAGTTCCCAGTCGAGAACTCCGATGATTTCCATACGGGCAGGGTGAACGAGGAGGTTGTCGAGACGGAAGTCTCCATGTACCAGTGCCACCTGACCTTCATCCGTCGGCAGATTTTCGGGTAGCCACTCAATAAGGTGCTCCATCTCCGGTATGACTCCCGTTTCCGTGGCGCGATACTGTCGGGTCCAACGGCTGACTTGGCGGGAAACATAGTTCCCCGGCTTGCCGTAGTCGGAGAGCCCGAAAGCGGACGGATCCAGACTGGCGAGGCCGGCCAGGATCCGGACCTGTTGCTCATACAGATCCCGTCTTTGCCCCGGCTGAAGTTCGGGCAGCGCAGGATCCAGAAAAGTGCGCCCATCCAGATACTCCATGATAAAAAACATCGAGCCTGTAGCGTCGTCATCTTCACACAGGGCATGCATCCTGGGTACCGGGATGTCCGTATCCGCCAGCGCACGCATAACGCGATATTCCCGGTCGACCGCGTGAGCGGACTGCAACAACGCCCCGGGGGGCTTACGGCGGAGTACGTAGCGCCCCGATCTTGCGCGCAGCAGATAGGTCGGATTGGATTGCCCTACGGTGAATTTTTCCAGCGACACGGGTCCCTTGAATCCATCGATATGAGATTCGCACCATGCCGACAGGGCCTCGCAGTCGACGGTCGGTGATTCGACCGTATTCTTGTCTGGCTTTTCAGTCCGCATGGGCCTTGATCAGCTGCCGGGCCAGTGCGTCCATGTGCACCTGGTCCGGGCCGTCGGCGATCCGAATGGTGCGGGCGTAACTCCAGGCGTCTGCCAGAAAGGTGTCCTGCGACAACCCCTTCGCCCCGTGAATCTGGATGGCACGGTCGAGAACGCGCTGAGCCATGGCGGGGACGGTGATCTTTGCCATACCGATAAGGTCCCTGGCGGCCTTGTTTCCCGTCTCATCCATCTTTCTTGCCGCCGCAAGGGTCAGCAGCCGGCCCTGCTCGATTTCGCAAGCCGATCGTGAGATGTCTTCGCGCAGCGATCCCTGCTCGGACAGGGGTTTGCCGAAGGCCACACGGACATGGGCGCGCTTGCACATCATTTCCAATGAGCGCTGTGCGCAGCCGATCAGGCGCATACAATGATGAATGCGCCCGGGGCCCAGCCGTGCCTGCGCAATCTCAAACCCGCGCCCTTCCCCTAGAAGCAGCATATCCGCATCGATGCGCACGTCTTCGAAGGTGATCTCGGCATGGCCATGCGGCGCGTCGTCGGATCCGAACACGTGGAGGGGGCGCACGATGGCCACCCCCGGTGTGTCCACGGGAACCAGCACCATGGATTGCTGCCTGTGCCGCTCAGCTTCGGGATTTGTTTTACCCATTACGATCAATATCCGGCAGCGCGGGTCCATTGCGCCCGTGGACCACCACTTGCGGCCATTGATGACGTACCCATTGTCATGCCGGGTGATGGAACAGCGGATGTTGGTGGCGTCCGACGACGCCACGTCCGGTTCGGTCATGCAGAACGCGGAACGGATTTTTCCCTCGAGGAGCGGTCCGAGCCAGGATTTCTTGTGTTCGTCCGATCCAAAGGCAATCAGCGTCTCCATGTTGCCGGTGTCGGGTGCGTTGCAGTTGAATATCTCGGGGCCGATCAGCGACCGCCCCATGATTTCCGCGAGTGGCGCGTATTGCGCGTTGCTCAGGCCGGCCCCGTATTCAGCGTGAGGGCACCACAGATTCCACAAACCCGCTGATCTGGCCTCGGCCTTGAGTTTTTCAACGAGGTCAGGGATAACCCATCGATCTTGCGATTGCGCAACGAAATTTCGAACGGCCTCTTCAGCCGTGTAAACGCGTTCTTGCATGAACAACGACAATTTATGCCTGAGTGTCTCTACTGAAGGTGCCATGGCTATCTGATTCTGTTCAATTTAGTTTTCTGGTTTGCGCCCGGCGAAGCGCCCGGCCAGTTTCGTCAACGCCCAACATATCGCGACAAGCACGGTCAACGCTGAAAATGCGCACGCAAACCACAGCAGTGGATTGTCCCAGCCGTTTCCCACACCATACAATTCCCCAAAAAAATTCAAAAGGAAAAGATAACCCAGGATGATCAGAACGGCTGCGATGACAACGGACAAACGCCTCAAGCCCTGTATAATATATCGAGTTAACGGCCGTTTTGTCATGGTTGAGATTGTATACCGTGGCATCGAGCAAACTATATTCAATACTGATACTTTTCTGTGTGAACACGATGACTACAACCGTTATTACAGGTGCGAACAGAGGGATTGGCCTTGAACTCGCGCGACAGACGATGGCGCGCGGTGATGATGTTATTGCAATTTGCCGCCACGTTTCTCCTGAACTCAGACGACTCGACGCACGCATAGTGGACGGTATCGACGTTGGCACCGATTGGTCGGTGCAGGATCTTGCGTCCTTACTGGCCGGAATCCGGATTGACACGCTAATCAACAATGCCGGGGTCCTGTCGCGGCAATCCTTGGATAACCTGGACTGGGATGCCATGCGTGTGCAAATCGAGGTGAATGCCCTGGGCCCGCTGCGGGTTACCAGCGCCCTGTCGCCGATGCTGAATCGAGGTGCGAAGGTGGCAATCATAACCAGCAGGATGGGATCGATTACCGATAATACTTCAGGCGGCCACTACGGGTACCGTATGTCCAAGGCTGCGGTGAATATTGCTGGGGTATCGCTGGCGCACGACCTCAAGTCCCAAGGTGTCGCGGTCATACTCCTTCATCCGGGTTATGTAAGTACCGACATGACCAATCATTCAGGTACGGTGAAGCCCGACGAATCCGCCCGGGGTTTGTTGCAGCGCATTGACGAATTGACTCTGGAGTCGAGCGGCGAGTTCCGGCACATGTCAGGGGAATTGCTGCCCTGGTAGTACTCCAATACGCATTTTACGGCAGGGCTGCGGGACTGTTTGTTGTTCGATCGTCTTTGGTATAGTGTATACCAATTAGCCTCATGAAAAACCACCAATGAAAGCCGTACTCCTGGAAGAGTTTGGCGGTCCGGAACTGCTCCGCCTTGGCGAAACCGCCGATCCCGTGCAGGGTGCCGATCAGGTGCTCATACGGGTTATGGCAACCTCGGTCAACCGGCCGGATATTATCCAGCGACAAGGCAACTACCCGCCACCCCCCGGGGAATCGGAAATTCTGGGTCTGGAAGTGGCCGGTGTGATCGAGCAACTCGGTTCCAGCGTGACCGGCTGGAAAGTGGGAGACCGGGTCATGACGCTCGTAGGCGGCGGTGGTTATGCGGAGCTCGTGAATGCCTATGCCGCGCATCTGATATCGATACCCGATTCGATGTCATTCGTTGAGGCGGCATGTGTTTGCGAAACCTATATTACAGCCTACCTCAACCTGTTCATGATCGGCCGTCTTGAAAATGGAGAAACGGTCCTGTTGCATGGGGGCGGCGGCGGTGTGTGCACGGCCGCAATCCAGCTGTGCGCCACATTGAAACCCGATACACCCATTGTCGTTACCGCTTCTACCGGCAAAGTGAGTCGGGTCAGGGATCAGGGTGCGACTCTGGTTATCGACTATAAAATCCAGGATTTCGTCGAGGAGATCCAACAGTTTACGCATAAAAAAGGAGTCAATGTTATTCTGGATCACATCGGAGGGCCGTATTTAGCGCGTAATATGAAAGCACTCGCCGTAGGCGGCAGACTGATCGAGATCGGCGTCATGGGTGGTCCCAAGGCGGAGCTCAATATCGCCCTGATGATGGTGAAACGGCAGCGGATCATCGGATCGGTTTTGCGTCCCAGACCGGTCGCGGAGAAAGGTGAGATAAGCCGCAAGTTCACTGAAGAAGTATTACCTCATTTGTCGAATCGAACCATAGTGCCACTGGTGCACGAGGTCTATGGGCTTGACAAGGCAGGGGAGGCGCACAAAGCTATGGAATCCGGTACTCATTTCGGAAAGATCGTGCTACAAGTGAGCTGAGCCATGCACATACATGAATATCAGGCCAAGCAGATCTTTAAAAGCATCGGTATTCCAGTGCTTGCCGGCGGTGTTGCCTCGTCGGCAGACGACGCCGCGGAAGTTGCTCGAAAACTCGATACCGGCCGTTGGGTCGTCAAGGCGCAGATACATGCCGGCGGCCGCTTTTTAGGAAAGTTCGAGAATGCCCGCACCGACCAGGGCGGCGTGCGTGTAGCGAAATCCGTCGATGAGGTTCGAGAGGCCGCTCAGGAAATGCTCCATCGTGTGCTCGTTACACCGCAGACGGGCCCGTCGGGACGGGTCGTCCATCGTGTATACGTGGAACAATACGCCGGCGATTTACAGCGCGAACTCTATCTCGCCATGCTGATTGACAGACAGACGAGTCGGCTGGCGGTCATCGCCTCCGCAGCGGGCGGGGAAAAGGTCGAATCGGTCAGTCCTGATTTGATCCTCAAACTGCCTCTGGATATCCCGCAGGGCATCAGCCAGGATGGACTGGCCAGAATTGTAGATCAGCTTTCGCTTAACGGCGAACAGGCCGGTGTACTCGACAAAATTCTGCGCGCTATGTTTGACTTTTTCACTTCCAAGGATGCGTCACTGGTCGAGATCAATCCGCTGGCTGTTGACGTTGGTGAAAATGTGGTCGCCCTCGATGCGACCATTACCCTGGACGACAATGCGCTATTCCGTCACGCGGATATGGAAAAATTACGCGATCCGTCGGAGCTGCAGGTTGGTGAACTCGAAGCGGCACAACACGGACTGAACTATATCAAACTGGACGGAAACATCGGGTGTCTCACCAGCGGTGCCGGTCTGAGCCTTGCCACCCTGGACGCCATCAAGCTGATCGGTGGCGAGCCGGCGAATTTTCTGGACGTACCGCCAGTGACCGAGGTAGAGCGGGTCAGGCAGGCATTCAAGCTGGTGTTGTCAGATCCGGGTGTGGACAGTGTCCTGGTGAACGTTTTCGGCGGGGGTATTATGCGATGTGACACCATCGCCGATGCCCTGATCATGGTCAATCGTGATAGCCGTGTCGAGACGCCCCTGGTGGTCCGGCTTGCCGGCACGAATGCAAATTTCGCCAAAAGGCGGCTGCAGGACATGGGTCCGGCTTTGACCTTCGCCGACAATCTCGCGGACGCCGCCGACAAGGCGGTTCGATCGGCCCGGAAACGGGAGACCGCGGTGCGACGGAAGTGGTGGGAACGCGTCGTGGGTTCGCAGCGGTAGCCGGTCATGGCGGTATTGGTCGACAAGAATACCAGGGTGATCTGTCAGGGGATTACGGGCAAGCAGGGCACGTTTTTCACCGAGCAGGCATTGTCGGGCGGGACCCGAATGGTTGGCGGGGTCCGACCGGGTAAAGGGGGCAAGAAGCACCTGGGCCTCCCGGTGTTCGATAGCATGGACGAGGCCGTGTCCCATACCGGTGCCGACGCTTCGGTCATATTCGTACCGCCCGCCCAGGCGGCCACGGCAATACATGAAGCCATCGAGGCGGGTATCGGATTGATCGTTTGCGTGACGGAACGGATCCCCGTCCTGGATATGGTCGGGGTCAAGCGCGCTCTGGAAAACTCGTCTTCGCGACTGATCGGTCCGAACTCTCCAGGTATCATTACGCCGGGCGAATGCTGTATCGGCATCATGCCGCAGGAGATCTTTCAGCGGGGCAAGATCGGAATTCTCTCCCGCACCGGCACGTTGACCTACGAAGCCGTGGCGCAAACCACGGCCCATGACCTGGGTCAGTCCACCTGTATCGGTGTCGGCGCCGACCCGGTCCACGGCCTGTGCTTTGCCGACTGCCTGGAATTGTTCATGCGGGACCCGGAAACGGAGGGCGTGGTGCTGATCGGAGAGATCGGGGGGTCCGAGGAGGAAGATGCGGCAGATTATGTCCGGACCAACAAGCCTGCCAAACCCATTGTCGCCTATGTGGCGGGACGGTTTGCCCCGCCCGGCCGCAGGATGGGCCACGCGGGGGCAATCGTCCAGCACGGCACTGGCGCCGCCGATGAGAAACTGGAGGTGCTGGCCAGTTGCGGAATCCATATCGCCGATTCACCGATACACATCGGCTCAACCATGGCAAAGGCTCTTTCTCGATAGCCCAACGCGGCTGCCCCCAACATTTACCGGGCTAACCGGTCGCCGCGGGCGATTCAGCCGATGAATGTGCATGATCTGCTTCGGTCACCTTTGGTTTCACGGGTTGCCCTTTAACGAACAGACCTTCTTCCTGGACGGTCTTGTCCAGCAGCTTGATCAGAGCATAGACGGCGTCAATAGACGGTGTCGAAGTCCCCGTTAATTCACCGAGTTCGGCGATGGCTCCGATCAGCGCATCGATTTCCATGGCTTTGCCCGATTCCACGTCCTGCAGCATGGAGGTCTTGTGTTTACCCACCTTTTCCGCTCCCTGTATTCGCTTCTCCAGAGAGACACGGAACGTGATCCCGAGATTGTGCGCCACGTCCTGCGCCTCTGACATCATCCGTTCAGCAAGCCGCCGGGACAAGGGGTAGCGGCAAATGTCTACCAGCGTGGAGTGGGTCAATGCGCTGATCGGGTTGAAAGTCAGGTTGCCCCAGAGTTTCAGCCACAGTTCCGACCGGAAGTCCGCAAGAATCGGAGACTTGAATCCGGCGCGGCTGAGAAGGTCGGATATCTCCCGAGCGCGGAGGGATTCGCTGCCGTCGAGTTCACCTATGGGGAATCGGATACCCTCGACGTGATGGATCGTGCCGGGTTGGGTAATTTCGGCTGCGGGGTAAGCGATGCAGCCGATAATGTGGTCCGGATTTATGCTACCAGCGATCCGCCCGTCCGGATCGACCGAACGGACCAGCGTATCCTCGTATTTCCCGCCGTGTTTCTGAAAATACCACCACGGTATTCCGTTCTGCGTGGTCAAAAGGACGCTGTCTGGACCGAGCAGACCCGCGACGTCATCAACGATGGACTCGATCTGGTGTGCTTTCACGCCCAGTATGACGAGATCCTGCGGCCCCAGCGTACTCATGTCGTCGGTTGCATCGATCCCCCGTGCCACCTCTAAAGTGCCGTCACTCATGAGCAGCTTCAGTCCGTCGCTCCTGATCGCTTCGAGATGCGGCCCGCGCGCGATAAGCGTGACCTTTTCGCCAAGATTGTACAGTTTCACACCCAGCAGCCCGCCAATGGAGCCAGCACCGACAACACAAATTTTCATCTCATACACTCCCTATAATTTTTACCGTTTGAAAACGGCTATTCGGCCAGTCGTCATTGAAATCATGTGCGGCTGTTCAACCAGACCTGACCTTGTATCTGCGTCTTTACCCGGGATCCATCTTGATTTACAGGCTAGCCTGCAAACTCGTTCTTCAGAGTGCCGATCCCGTCTATTTGCACTTCTACGACATTGCCTGGCTTCAAGGACCCGACACCTACGGATGTGCCGCAAGCGATGATGTCGCCTGGAAGCAAAGTCATGTCACAGGATATGCGACTTACCAGTTCCGACGGGGTGAATACCATATCCGTTATGGGATAGTTCTGGCGCTCGCTGCTGTCGACCAGCGTTTTCACCCGGATATCCGCCGCATGTAGACCCGTCGCAATAGTTGGTCCGAAGCCACCGAAGGTGTCAGCCGCCTTGCATCGAGTCCATTGTTGAAAAGAAGGATTCTTGTTGAGCAGGTCGATAGACGTAACGTCATTTATACAGGTGTACCCAAAAATATAGCTGCCGGCCTGTTCGGCTGTTACATTTTTACAAGGTCTGCCGATTACTATCCCCAGCTCACCCTCGAAAACTATCTTGCCGTGGTATCCGGCAGGGCGCTCGATCGGGTCGCCGGTGGGATGGAAGGAGCTGTTGGCTTTCAGGAAATAGAGTGGGTCCTCTGGAACGGTCATCCCGAATTTCTCTATCAATGCGTGGAAGTTGTTCGCCATGGCAATCATCTTCGACGGAAGAACAGGTACGAGAAGTTTTACCTCGCTGATATCATACCGTCGGTCAGTCAAGCGGGGATCGTCAAACATATCCCCTTCGTACTCCGAGACGGTGTCGTGGTCGAGCGTGCCGAAACCCGAGTTTCCCCGTCGGGTGAATCGTATCCAGTTTGTCATGTTAATTGTGAGAAGGGGTTCGGAGAAAGCGGCAATGATACGCAGCTCTTTTTGCCAGAAAAATTAATTAAATTGATCCGCGAATAAAGGGTGTTTCTGGTCTCGCGGGTCGCGAGGGTGACTCAAATTAACGATCGCCTATACAACTTTTTATTGAAAATTTATAAAAACAGATAGTTATAAAGATTATTTCAGGTCATTTGCAATCATTATTTCAGTGCTTTGTAACTCGTCTGATTATCGGCCGCGAAAGTTTACACCCTAGAAATAATAAGGTTAAACTCAGCGTTAGGCATATTGTATACCAGATGCCAGAACTACATTTACATTCATTAAATTACCTACCAAGCGGAGGAATCAATGACGAATCCAAGTATTTTAAGAAGACTTGTGCTGCTGCCTATGGTCGCCCTGTGTTCACTGGCTGTAACGGCCGGTTCGGCATTTGCATGGGAGCCGAAAAAGCCGGTCGAGTTTATCATCATGGCTGGAACGGGCGGCGGCGCTGACCAGATGGCGCGCCTGATACAAAGCATCATTCAAAAGAACAATTTTTCCAATCAGCCTTTCATTCCCATAAACAAGCCCGGCGGCTCCGGTGCGGAAGCTTTGCGTTATCTCCAGGACAAAAGCGGCGACGATCATATTGTCATGATCACTCTCAACAGCTTCTACACCACGCCGCTCCAGAACCCTGGCCTGGGAGTGGACGTCAGCACCTTTACACCGATAGGCCGCATGGCCCTGGACACTTTCCTGCTCTGGGTGAATTCCGATTCGGACATCATGTCGCTTGATGACTATGTGATGACCGTGAAGGAAAAGAATAAAGACTGGAAGATGGGCGGTACCGGACAGGGGCAGGAAGACTCCCTGCTCACCGGGATGCTGCAGAACAAGTTTGGATTCGAAGTGACCTACGTACCCTTCCCGGGTGGCGGCACGGTGGCCAAGAACCTGATTGGGAAGCACATCGATTCCACGGTTAACAACCCGTCCGAGCAGCTGGGTTTCTTCGAGGCCGGCAAATCGCGTCCGCTGGTTGCATTTACGCCGGATCGTTTGAAGCAGTTCCCGGACGTGCCGACGTCTGCCGAAACCGGTCACCCGGACCTGGTTTACTTCATGCAGCGCAGCATCAATGCGCCTCCGGGGATGTCGGCCGACGCCCAGGCCTACTACATCGACCTGTTCAAGCAGGTGTTCGATTCCAAGGACTGGCAGGACTTCTGCGCCAGCGACGGCATCTTCTGTGACGAGTGGCTGGCTGGCGAAGACCTCGCTGCTTATCACGCTGCGGAGAAAGCCAAGCACGAGGAGCTGCTCAAGGGCATGGGCCTGATTCAGTAACCACTCCACCCGGATCGCCTAAGTAAAGACACGCGCGACGTGTTCAATCCGAACCTTCGGGAGGCGGCCTCATGACGACTCGCACGGCGGAATTGCTGATGGCGATACTCATGGGGCTGCTTTCAGTCGGTCTGATGTGGAAGAGCACCGAGCTCGAAATCGGCTGGATCCCGGATCGAGGCCCGGGCGGCGGCGCATGGCCGTTCTGGCTGTCCGCAGTGATGCTGCTGTGCTGCCTGGTCACGGTCTACAGGTGGTGGCGGCGAGCGACACCCCAATCCCGCTCCGAGGCCGAGTTCATGGATAGAAACACCCGGCGAATCAACTTCATCACGGTCGGTTCACTCGTTGCACTTTTGGGTTTGACTCACGTCATCGGTATTTACTTTGCCATATTTTTTTTCTTGCTCTTTTACATCCGATTTGTCGGGCGTCACTCCTGGCCGTTGACCGGGATCCTGTCCGTCGCTACCCCGATATTTTTGTTTTTCTTTTTTGAGGCGCTGCTCAGGATTCTTTTGCCCAAGGGATATTCCGAACCCTTATTTTATCCGCTCTACCGGATCATCTACTGACCGGCAACAACTAACAATGCCGACGAGACGCCGCCGTGGAAATATTTGACGCCCTGATGCAGGGTTTCGCGACCGCGGTAACCCCACAGAACCTCTTGTTGATGATGCTGGGCTGCGTGATCGGACTGTTCGTCGGTGCCATGCCCGGGCTGGGTTCGGTCAACGGTGTGGCAATCCTTCTGCCCGTTACTTTTCTGGTGCCCCCCACCGGTGCGATCATCTTTCTGGCCGCGGTCTACTACGGCGCCATGTACGGCGGGGCAATCAGTTCAATCATGCTGGGTATACCCGGGGCGTCGACAGCCGTTGCCACCGTATTCGACGGCCGTCCGCTGGCCATGCAGGGCAAAGCGGACTGGGCGCTCGTCGCGGCGGCGGTCGGTTCCTTCGTCGGCGGCACGATTTCGGTGATTCTGTTCACGCTGTTCGCACCCCCGCTGGCTGATTTTGCGCTTAAATTCGGCCCGCAGGAAGAATTTGCCCTGATGATGCTCGCCTTCGCCACATTTATCGGTCTCGGTGGAGACGACATCCCCAAGACGATTTTTTCGATCGCAGTGGGGCTGGTGTTCGCGGCGGTCGGGCTGGATGAAATCTCCGGTCAGCCCCGATTGATCTTCTTCGATATTCCGGGGTTCTACCACGGCATCAACTTTCTTGTTCTGGCTATAGGCATATACGGCATCGGTGAAATATTGTGGACCCTGGAAACCAGTCAGGGCGACGTGAAGGTTTCCCAGGCCTCATTCACGGCGTCGAGAATACTCGATGCTTTCAAGCGCTTGAAAAGTTCGACTCTGACGATTATCAGTTCTTCGTTTCTGGGTTATTTCGTCGGCATCCTGCCCGCGGCCGGAGCAACCCCCGCATCCCTGATGGCATACGGCGTGGCCAAGACCATGTCCAAGGATCCGGATAGTTTTGGCAAAGGCAATATCACGGGCGTGGCCGCTCCGGAAACCGCGAACAATGCCGCCAGTACCGGATCCATGCTGCCCATGATCACTCTCGGCATTCCAGGTTCACCAACCACGGCAATTCTCCTGGGCGGGATGATCATCTGGGGGCTGCGGCCGGGCCCGCTCCTGTTTGTCAACCATCCGGAATTTGTGTGGGGTCTGATCGGCAGCCTGTACATGGCCAATTTATTCACCGTGATCATCAACATCGCCTTCATCCCGCTTTTCGTGTCGGTTCTCAAGCTGTCATTTACGATCCTCGCGCCCATCATATTCGTGCTCTGCATCGTCGGGGGCTACGCGCCGACCCAGGATCTTCATGATGTCTGGCTGATTATCATATTCGGCGTTGTGTTCTACCTGCTGCGCAAACTGAACTACCCGGTCGCGCCAGCCGTACTGGCAATCGTGCTGGGTCCGCTGACGGAGCGGGCTCTGCGTCAGAGCCTGGTCGCGGAGCAGGGCAACGTAGCCACCTTCGTCGAACGCCCGCTGTCGGCCACCATCCTCGTGCTGGCGGTTCTGTTGATCGTTTTGCCCGTGATAAAGATGATGAAACACAAGAAAAAATCTGCCGCGGCGGATGATGGACCGGAAGCGGATGAATCTTAGGGATCACAGGATTTAACGCGGTGCGCTCTACATTACCCCTGACACCGGTAGCGGCGAACTTTGTTCTCAAAGACAAGGTCTATGACGCGCTGAAAGATGCCATCGCTGCGATGGATATTTATACGGACGCCGAACCGCCGCGCCTCGACGAGCGTTCCCTGGCCGACAAGCTGGGGGTAAGCAGGACGCCGGTCAGGGAGGCGTTGTCGCGCCTCGAGCAGGAAGGGCTCGTCCAGACCGTGCCCCGGCGGGGTGCGTTCGTAGTGCGAAAAAGCAAGGCGGATATCCTCGAAATGATTCATGTATGGGCGGCGCTGGAGAGCATGGCTGCCAGACTGGCGACGCTCAACGCCACTGATGAAGAGATTCGCGAAATTCACGGCTTTCTGGATTCATACAGCGATTCTTCCGAAGCGCGTGGACAAATCGACGAATACTCCGAGACCAACATCAGGTTTCACCAGAACATCATCAAACTCAGCAAATCCCGTCTGCTGATAGCTCTGACCGATAATTTATTTATTCATATGAAATCCATTCGGGCCCGTACCATCAAGGAGCGTGATCGGGCATCGCAGTCAATCATTGATCACACGCGCATTATCGAGGCACTGGAAAAAAGACAGACCGAACTAGCGGAAAAACTGGTCCGGGACCACGCTCTCAATCTGGCTGAGCATGTCCGACGTTACGTGGACTACCTCACATGATGCCAGCGGTGTGCAAAAGATCGAAAGCAAGATAGAGGAGAACGACATGTCAACGCAAGCAATGAAATTGTCCGATACGGCCACCGATACGCTGGCACAGAAAAGTCGAGATGAAGGCATCGTGTCGGGCGGCCACCTGGTTGCAAGGGCGCTAAAGAATGAGGGCGTGGACACGATATTTACACTGTGCGGAGGTCATATCATCGATATCTACGACGGCTGCCTCGATGAGGGTATCCGCATCGTCGATGTCCGGCACGAGCAGGTGGCGGCGCACGCCGCGGATGGATACGCGAGACAGACGGGCAGGCTCGGCTGCGTCGTTACCACCGCCGGACCGGGCTGCACAAACGCGGTGACGGGTATCGCTACCGCATTCCGGTCGGAAAGTCCGGTGCTGCACATTGGCGGCCAGAGTTCACTGACCCAGCACAAGATGGGTTCCCTGCAGGACCTGCCCCACGTGGATATAATGGCGCCCATTACCAAATTCTCATCGGGAGTGTATTCCACGGAACGGGTCGCCGATATGATCTCCATGGCGGCAAGGGAGTGTTTCAACGGCGCCTATGGACCCTCGTACCTTGAAATTCCCCGGGATATCCTGGATCGAGAGATTCCTCTCGAATCGGCCAGGATTCCCATGGATGGTGCGTATCGTTCCTCCGTTCGTTCCATCGGCGACCCGGCCGACATAGAAAAGCTGGCGGACATTCTGATCAATTCCGAGCGCCCCGCGGTCCTCATGGGGCAGCAGGTCTGGGCCTGCCGGGGTCACGAAGAGGCAATCAGTTTCGTCCGTGCTCTGGATATTCCCGTTTACTTCAATGGCGCAAGCCGCGGCATGTTGCCGCAGGGCGATCCGCACCATTTCGACCGTACACGCAGCGACGCATTCAAGAATGCAGACGTGATACTGATCGTCGGGACGCCTTTTGATTTTCGCATGGGCTATGGCAAGCGGATTTCAGACAAGGCGATCCTGGTGCAGATCGATCTGAGCTACGCCACGGTTGGCAAAAACCGTGATATCAGTCTGGGTCTCGCAGGCCATCCAGGAGCCATTCTTTCCGCGGTCGCGCAGGCCGCGTCGGGCCGCATCGATGACGGCGCGCGAAAGGCAAGGCAGGAGTGGATGAAGCAGTTGCGTGAAATCGAGGCTGTGAAGCTCGAAAAGCTGATGCCCATGTTCAAGACCGATCAGAATCCCATCCACCCGTATCGTCTGGCCTGGGAGATCAACGAGTTCCTCGGGGAGGACACGATCTATATAGGTGACGGCGGCGACATCGTAACGATTTCGGCGCAGGCTGTGCGACCCAGAAATCCGGGGCAATGGATGGATCCGGGCGCCCTGGGGTCGCTCGGTGTAGGCACGGGATTTGCTATGGCCGCGAAACTTGTTCATCCCAATAAGGAGGTCATGTGTCTGTACGGTGACGGTTCATTTGGGATGACCGCGTTCGATATGGAAACGGCGCAGAGGTTCGGTGCGCCGTATCTGGCGGTGATCGGGAACAATTCCCACATGAATCAGATTCGCTACGGTCAGATTGCAAAGTACGGTGAGGAACGGGGCAACGTCGGCAATAAGCTGGGCGACGTGCCCTTCAGCAAGTTCGGAGAGATGATCGGCGGCTACGGGGAAGAGGTGCGTGAGGCGAAGGAGATTCAACCCGCGCTGCAGCGCGCCCGCGAAGCAATTGCCCGCACGGGAAAGTGCGCGGTCGTCAATGTCTGGGTCGATCCGAACGAATACGCGCCGGGCACGAAGGCCCAGACTATGTACAAGTAAACCAACGGCTTCCATAAACCGGTTTGTCACCTGTGGTTGATAGATTCAATTTGATTCGGAGATATTGAGAGTAATGAAGGCGCTTGAAGGGGTAAGGATCCTTGACTTTACACACGTCCAATCGGGTCCGACGTGCACACAACTGCTGGGTTGGTTTGGGGCGGATGTGATCAAGGTGGAACGCCCGGGTAGCGGCGACGCGACCCGCAAACAGCTGGTGGATATAGAAGGCGAGGACTCGCTGTACTTCACCATGCTCAATCACAATAAACGCTCGCTGACGCTCAACTCAAAAAACGAGACCGGCAAAAATGTGCTCGAACGACTGGTCAAGGAATGCGACGTGCTGGTCGAAAATTTTGCGCCGGGAGCCCTCGACCGCATGGGCTTTTCATGGGACAGGATCCAGGAACTCAATCCGCGCATGATCATGGCCTCGGTAAAGGGCTTTGGACCCGGGCCCTATGAGGACTGCAAGGTATACGAAAATGTCGCGCAGTGCGCCGGGGGTTCGGCATCGACTACGGGATTTCGCGACGGACTGCCGCTGGTCACGGGTTCGCAGATCGGCGACTCCGGCACCGGATTGAATCTGGCCCTGGGGATCGTTACCGCGCTGTTTCAACGTGAAAAAACCGGCCGGGGGCAGAGGGTGCTCGCTGCCATGCAGGACGGGGTGCTCAATCTCTGTCGCGTCAAACTTCGAGACCAGCAGCGGCTTGCCCACGGACCGCTGAAAGAATATTCCCAGTACGGGGAGGGCGCTCCTTTTGGCGAGGCCACGCCGCGGGCGGGGAACGATTCGGGCGGCGGCCAGCCGGGCCGGATACTGAAGTGCAAGGGATGGGAATCCGACCCCAACGCATACACTTATTTCATTACCCAAGCGGCGGTATGGGGCAAGATCTGCGACGTCATCGGCAAGCCCGAATGGAAGGAAGCGTCGGACTTCGCCACACCCGCGGCGAGGCTGCCGCACCTCAACGACGTTTTCGATGCCATCGAGCAGTGGACCATGACCAAAACCAAGTACGAGGTCATGGAAATCTGCAACCCCCTCGACATACCCGTGGGGCCGATCCTGTCAATAAAAGAGCTCGCCGAGGAGCCGTCGCTGCGAGAGACGGGAACGATAGTTGAAGTGGATCACCCCGGGCGCGGCAAATATCTTACGGTCGGCTGTCCAGTCAAATTGTCGGATTCGCCGGCACAGGTGACGCGTTCGCCGCTGCTTGGAGAACACACCGATGAAATTCTTTCGGAAGTGCTGCACTACTCGGAAGACGAAATTTCCGAAATCAAGCAATCCGGTGCAGTTTAGCGGTCCATAGCGAGGAGGTAGAAGCATGCGTATAGTTGTCCATGGTCAACAGGCCTTCGGACGAGCCGTTCTGGAACGGCTGCTGGAACAGGGGGAAAACGTCGTCGCGGTTTGTGTTGCGCCCGACAAGGAAGGCAGGCCCGTCGATCCGCTAAAGGAACTGGCGCTGGAGCACAATCTGCCGGTACATCAGCCTGCTTCATGGAAGACGGACGAATCGCTTGAGCTGATGAAGTCCTTCGATGCGGACGTGTGCATGATGGCCTATGTGCTGCTGTTCGTTCCGGATGCCGTTATCAATACGCCCAGGCTGGGATCATTCCAGTATCACCCGTCGCTGCTGCCGATGCATCGGGGACCGTCTTCCATCAACTGGCCCATCGCCATGGGTTCGACCCACACGGGACTGAGCATTTTCTGGCCCAATGACGGTCTCGACGAAGGACCCATCCTGATGCAGAAAACTTGTGACATCGGGCCGGACGAGACCCTGGGCGACGTATATTTCAAAAAACTTTTCCCCATGGGGGTCGACGCCATGATGGAGTCCCTCGAGAGGGTGAAACAGGGCGACGCCCCGAGGATCGAACAAGATCTGGACGAGGGGTCCTATGAATCCTGGTTCGGAAAAAAACAGGCCGAGATCGACTGGACCGGGAGCGCGCAGGAGGTATATAACATTATACGCGCCGCCAATCCGCAACCCGGTGCCTGGACCACAAGGGATGGCATTGAGGTCAAAATCTACGACTCCCGGCTGTCCGGGGATAGCGGGCAACCTGGGGAAGTCGTTGTCATCGATGACGAAAGTTTTACCGTTGCCGCATCGCAGGGTGCAATCCGGGTGATGCGAGTTCGCGCCGATGCAGGTAAGGTGCCGGCAAGCGAATATGCCGCGTCAAGCAATTTGTCCGTCGGTGACCAGTTTGGATAGCACGATTATTTCTGTGCCAATCCGCCTATAAATTCCACCCAGGTGGTTGGACTTTCGACCGACCCAAATCAACCAACGAAAAACAAATCGAGAAAACATGAGCGATATTGAAATTGCCCGAGCTGCCTCCATGCAGCCCATCACAGAAGTTGCCGAAAATCTGGCCATTCCGTCCGACGCGCTCGAGCCTTACGGTAACAGTAAGGCGAAACTGTCGCAGGATTTCATCAAATCGCTCGAGGGGAGACCCGAAGGCAAACTCATCCTGGTGACGGCGATCACGCCAACCCCCGCGGGGGAGGGCAAGACAACGACATCGGTCGGTCTGCACGACGGCCTCAGCCGGATTGGCAAAAAGTCTCTGGTTTGCCTGAGGGAACCCAGCCTGGGACCCTGTTTCGGTATGAAGGGTGGCGCCGCCGGCGGGGGCTATGCGCAGGTGGTTCCGATGGAGGAAATCAACCTTCACTTCACCGGCGACTTCCACGCCATCGGCGCCGCCCACAACCTGTTGTCCGCTCTGGTGGACAATCACATCTACTGGGGAAACGAAGCAGGGTTTGACAGCAGACGTGTCGTATGGCGAAGAGTCGTCGACATGAACGACCGGGCGCTTCGTTCCATTGTCAATTCCCTCGGCGGTGTAGCCAACGGCTACCCGCGTGAAGATGGATTCGATATCACCGTTGCCTCGGAGGTGATGGCCATATTCTGCCTCTCCCGTGATCTCGACGACCTGCAGGAACGGTTGAGTAAAATCATCGTCGGCTACACCCGGGACCGCAAGCCAATTCGCGCGCAGCAGGTCAAGGGACCGGGCCCCATGGCCGTACTGCTGAAGGACGCCATGGCGCCGAATCTGGTGCAGACTCTGGAAAACAATCCTGCCTTCATCCATGGCGGACCGTTTGCCAACATCGCCCACGGCTGTAATTCAGTAATCGCCACCAAAGCGGCCCTGAAGCTCGCCGACTACGTCGTTACCGAGGCGGGGTTCGGCGCCGACCTGGGGGCGGAGAAGTTTTTCGATATCAAGTGCCGCAGTGCGGGCCTCAAACCGGATGCCGCCGTCATCGTCGCCACCATCCGAGCCTTGAAGATGCACGGCGGAGTAAGCAAGGACAACCTCAATAGCGAGAATGTCGAAGCGGTCAGAAAGGGCTGTTCCAACCTGGCGCGACACATCCGAAATGTTAAATCCTTCGGCGTGCCCACGGTGGTGGCCATCAACCGTTTTGTCGCAGACACGGACGCTGAGGTGGCCGCGGTTCGTGAGACCGCCGCCGATTATGGCACGGAAGCCTTCGAATGCACGCATTGGTCCAACGGTGGTGCCGGTACGGAGCAACTCGCTGCCCATGTGGCCGACCTCGCGGACAGCGGTAACAGCCAGTTTGCTCCCATCTATGACGACGATATGCCGCTGTGGGACAAGATAAAAACCGTGGCGACCCGCATCTATGGCGCGGATGATGTCATAGCCGACAAGAAAGTGCGCTCCCAGATCAGCGAATACCAGGAGCACGGATTCGGCCACTTCCCGATCTGCATTGCAAAAACGCAGTACAGTTTTTCAACCGATCCCAACCTCAAAGGGGCGCCCTCCGGGCACGTGCTGCCGGTGCGGGAAGTGAGGCTGTCCGCCGGGGCCGGTTTCATGGTCGTTATTTGCGGTGAGATCATGACCATGCCGGGCTTGCCGAGGGTCCCCGCAGCCAACAGCATCCGTATCAATGATTCGGGTGAAGTAGAAGGTTTATTCTAGATAGTCAGTAATGGAGATTCATGTCAGTTAAGTCTATTCTGGTGCCCCTGGACGGCACCGACGCCAGCTTCGCTGTGCTGGACACGGCGTTGATCGTAGCCAACCGCTTCAATGCAAAAATCAAGGGCATACATATCCGGCCCAAAAGCGGCGATCTGCCCTACGAACTCGACTACGTATCCGAAAATCTGAAGAGAAAAGTGGCCGACGAAACCAAAAAGATCGGCAAGGAATATGCAAGAGCCTTACGCGATCAGTTCACCGAATACTGTGAAAAACATGGCATCAGATTCGGTGAGTCGCTGAGCGATGACGAGGTCAGGGCGGTATTCCGGGAAGAGACGGGGAGCGTGGCGGAAATATTGATACGTCACGGCCGCTTTTGCGACGTGATCGCCGCGGCCAGGCCCGCCCGCAGGAGAGGGATATTGCTGAGGTCGCCCGTTGGAGAAAGAATGGAATCGCTGCTGATGCGCGTTGGTCGGCCTATTCTCATGGTGCCTCCGGACTGGAGCCCACACAAGGTCGGACGCACAGCGTTTGCATGGAATGAAAGCCTGGAGGCGTCCAGGGCGCTGGCAATGGCCCTGCCCTGGTTGACCCAGATGGAGGATGTCAGCGTTATCATGTCGCACAAGCGAAATGCCAGTCTTCCTGAACTGACCGAATACCTTGCCCTGTACGGCGTTAAACTCAAAGTACATTATCTCCCAAAGAAAACCAAATCGGTGGGGCGGGCGATACTGGACTGCTGCGCGGAGAATTCAGTCGAGATGCTCGTGGTCGGCGGATTCAGCCACGCGCGATCACGGGAGTTGGTGTTTGGCGGTGTAACCCAGTATCTGTTGGTTCACTCTAACGTCGTCACCTTGATGGTGCATTGACCCCGCCGTTGAATCCATGTATCGCAGTCTTCTTTTTATTCCTGGAAATCAACCCCGAATGATTGAGAAAGCGGCGGGTTTCAGGCCCGACGCGTTCGTTCCAGATCTGGAAGATTCGGTGGCCGACGCGGACAAATCCGAAGCCAGGCGCACAGTTCGCGAACAAATGGGCGTTCTGATCAATACCGGCATTCCGGTCCTGCCCAGGATCAATGCACGAGACACCGGGTTGGCTGAAGAGGATCTGCAATCTATTGTGCGCCCCGGAGTTTGCGGGGTGTCGATTGGAAAGGTAAATACGCCGGATGACGTCCTGTGGCTCAGCGACGTCCTGTCTGAACTCGAGAGCAAGCAGGACATGAGTGCGGGTACACTGGGGCTTGTTGTGTGGATCGAGACCGCATTGGGAATAGTGAACTGTTATGAGATATGCCGTGCCAGCGAGAGGATCTGGGCCGTGGCTTTCGGCGCCGAGGACTTTACCCATGACATGGCCATCCAGAGGCTGGAAGGCGACGGAAACGTGGACTTCGCCAGAAATGCCCTTTGCATCGCCGCTAGGGCGGCAGGGGTGCTTGCTCTCGATACCCCTTATTTCCAATTTCGGGACAAGGAAGGTCTGATAAAAAACGCGGTCGCATCCAAGCATATCGGCTTTAAGGGCAAATTCGCCATCCATCCCGCGCAAGTGGATCTGATCAATCGGGTGTTCTCGCCGACGGAGGATGAGATCGACTACGCGGCGCGCGTCGTTGCGGCGTACGAGGAAGCAGAAAGCAAGGGGCGGGGCTCGACTTCACTGGACGGCAAAGTAATCGACGTGCCGGTGTACAAGAGAGCCCGGGAACTATTGGCGTCACGGCCCTGACCCACAGATCCCGCCTGTATATCGCTCCAGGGCGCACGCCAGCTGATTGATGGATGCGGCCTGGTGGCTCGTTCAGGCAGCGGTCCTGGTTGCTTCATTGCTGCAGGGCGCGACGGGCATCGGTTTTGGCGTCATTGCCGGACCGGTGCTGCTCTACGCCCTCAACAGCTCCGCCGCCATACAGGTGTCGATCATGCTGAGCTTGGCCATCGCGCTGCTGCTGGCGCCTACCTTGTTTCGGCAGGCAGACTGGCCGGTGTTGAAGCTGTTTCTTTTGGGCACGCTTGTTGGCGTACCGCTTGGTATAGTGGTATTCATCAGCATCGATATCGCCATGCTGAAACTGCTGGCCGGTGTGGCCGTGGCGTTTATGGCGCTGACCGTCGCCGGAGCCTTCGAGCGCACCATAAGGCGTGAAGGACCCGGTTACAACCCGCGCATGGCCCAGGGTATGGGCGTGATCTCCGGTGCAATGAGTTCAAGTCTCGGCATGCCGGGTCCGGTACCCGCGGCCTGGATGATTACCCAGAGCTTTTCCAAGGCGCAAATCCGCGCGACCATTCTCACCATGTTCGTGCCGTCCTATGCCGCCGCCCTCGCGTTTCAGGCGTTCACGCCGGGAATCAGCGACGATGGAATCAGCTGGGCGCTGCAGTTGCTGCCGGCCACGATTGCGGGTGTGGTGGTGGGCAGAATTCTCGAACCGAGAATCAGCGAGCGCACGTTCAAGAGTATCATTACGATTGTTCTTGCAGGTACCGCTTTACTTTTGTTAATAGATGTAGCCAAACAATATTGGACGGGATAAATTGAGGCATGCCTGAAAATTTGGGTCGATTGGCGGCAATGCCGCGCGTTGAACTCGCGCATAAACCCACACCCATAGAGCAAATGCACAACCTGTCTGCTCACTGTGGGGGCGCCGATTTGTATATCAAACGCGATGATTGCACCGGGTTGGCGTTTGGCGGTAACAAGGTCCGGCAGTTGGAGTTTTACCTGGGAGAGGCGGTGTCGCGTGAAGCGGACACGGTACTGATTACGGGTGCGGTACAGTCAAATTTCGTCAGGCTCGCGGCGGCCGCGGCGTGCAAGTTGTCCATGGCGTGTCACATCCAGTTAGAGGATCGTGTGCCCGGAGTCGATGCGGTGTACCGAAACTCGGGCAACGTACTTCTGGACAGGATGCTTGGCGCGCACCTTCACTATTTCGACGAGGGCGAGGACGAAACCGGAGCGGACAGGCGTCTGGGAGAGATCGCGGAAGAACTGAAGCGCCGGGGGCGTCGACCCTACATCATACCGCTTGCACCCGGTCATCCGCCGCTCGGCTCGCTTGGCTACGTGATGTGCGCGCAGGAAATCCTGGCGCAGAGTGATCGTGCCGGTCTCGCATTCGACGATATCGTCGTAGCTTCCGGAAGCGGCCACACGCACGCGGGTTTACTTTTCGGTTTGAAGGCATTGGGGAGCACCGCGTCTGTAACCGGTGTATGCGTGCGCCGGGATGCGGCGGCACAGCGCAATAGGATAATTCATCATTGTGGGGCAATCGCCGGTTTGCTCGGCGTCGAATCACCGGTTGAAGATTCGGATATCAAACTGGTCGACGACTTCCTGCCGCCTGGTTATGGCAGGACCAATCCACCAACAATGGAAGCGATGGATCTCGCGGCCCGCATGGAGGGTCTGATTGTTGATCCAACCTATACCGCGAAATCCATGGCGGCATTGCTCCAATTCGCTCGCGCATCCAGGCCTGCCAAAGGCAGCCGGATGTTGTACATACACACCGGAGGCCAGCCCGCTATCTTCGGCAGTGAGCCAAAACTGACCGGCTATTTCCAGAACGAGCGGTAACCGCTCCCCGCTGCAATCTCATCGGCGCGGGGCGCGCCTCCTACAAGGGTTTTCAAGGACCGTGCCGGGTTTTGTAGGAGCGGCGCCCCCGCCGCGATTGCATCGGCGCGGGGCGCGCCTCCTACAAGGGTTTTCAGGGACCGTGCCGGGGTTTGTAGGAGCGGCGCCCTCGCCGCGATCCCATCGGCGCGAGGCGCGCCTCCTACAAGGGTTTTCAAGGACCGTGCCGGGTTTTGTAGGAGCGGCGCCCTCGCCGCGATCCCATCGGCGCGGGGCGCGCCTCCTACAAGGGTTTTCAGGGACCGTGCCGGGATTGGTAGGAGCGGCGCCCTCGCCGCGATCCCATCGGCGCGGGGCGTGCCTCCTACAAGGGTTTTCAGGGACCGTGCCGGGATTGGTAGGAGCGGCGCCCTCGCCGCGATCCCATCGGCGCGAGGCGCGCCTCCGGCATACGTTATTGGGATTGTTCAAAATAGCGATTTAAATATTCTTCGAAGGAAATGTCATCGGCGTCCTCGATCTCCTGTTGCCGCTGCAGAGATTTAGCCGCTTCTTCCTCGAAAAAACGAACTTGATCGGATGGACAGTTTATCTCCCTGAAATACGCGTTGTGTTTTTCACACATGTCCATCGCAGTGTGATAGAAGGTTTGATGGTTTGCTCGCATAGCGTCGAGAAGACGGGCAGATGGCGTCCGGTCCGGGTCGCTGATCGCGGTTGACGCGGCGGCGATCGCATCATGATAGTGCTCACCGTCTTCTTTCTGATCCAGCAGTTGAGCAATGGGTTGCATTTCCTGATGGATTTCTTTTGCCCAATCGGTCACGGACAAGCTCTGCCCACGACGCCGAAGCCGGATGTTCGGATCACGTCCGCAGCAGGCCACGATCTGCTGGTTGTAGCCGATGTCTTTTCGTTCTTCACTCCCTAGGGCGGGACTCTCGTGCAGCAGGCAGAATATGAGAAAAGTTTCCAAGAATCGCATCTGTTCCTCACTGATACCCACGGGGTCGAACAGATTGACATCGAGGGCCCGGATTTCAACGTATTGAACGCCGCGGTTCAGCAGGGCGAGGGTGGGCTTTTCGCCGGATCGCGCAATCTGCTTGGGCCGCACGAAGCTGTAGTATTCGTTTTCGATCTGCAGGATGTTGGTATTGAGCTGGATATAATCACCGTTAGCCTTCATGCCGATCCTTTCATACTCCGGGTACGGCGTCTCGATCGCCCGAGTCAGCCCGTGAACATACTCCGTTAGATTGTTGTAGGAGATATCGAGCCGCTCCTGTACCTTGTTCTTGTAACCCACGTCACTCATGCGCAGGGACGTTGCATAGGGGCCGAAGTACGTGCTTTTGTCGAACTCATCCAGGTCCACCGTTTTGTCTCCGAAAAACGACTTGCAAACCGCCGGTGATGCACCGAAAAGATAAGGGATGATCCACCCCAGCCTTTGAAAATTTCTGATCAGGCAGAAGTAGGCGTCAGATATGAAATCCTGTTCCTTCTGCTCGTCGTTTTCGATGTCCTGGTATATTGGCCAGAATGACCGTGGCAGTGAATAGTTGAAGTGCACCCCCGCGATGGCCTGCATCGTCCGGCCGTAGCGGTGCTCGAGACCGCGCCTGTATACGTGCTTCATCGTGCCGACGTTGGAAGTCCCGTACTCGGCGATCGGAATGCTGCTTTCGCCCGCGATCAGACACGGCATGCTCGTTGCCCAGAGAAGCTCGTCCTGCAATCTGCCATACACGAAACCGTGGATCTGGCAAAGATAATCATGGGCCGCCTTTGCGTCCGTCAAAGGCGGCGTGATCAACTCGAGCAGGGCCTCGGAATAGTCCGTCGTAATGTAGGGATGGGTCAACGCAGATCCCAGCGCTTTCGGATGCGGAGTCTGCGCGATATTGCCGTCCCGCGTAACGCGCAGACTTTCTTTTTCGATGCCTATTTCACCGCCCGCGAAAAGTGCTCCCCGCCCCGTCCCATTCAGTCTGGCCAGGCGCTGCCTCAGTCTTTGATACAAAGTGGCGTTACTCCGCTTAGGATTGTATAGGTTAAAGGCACCGAAGCAGATCGCTTAGGCCAGCGATATTACCCCCGGGTCTCGTCCAGAGGCCGGATTATGTATTACGCGGAGCCTGTTCGCCATAGTGGGTGAGACGCTGCGGACTCCGGGAGGCAGTAATCCAGCGGTGTTCGACCGCGTCACCTCATTTGAGGAGCCGGCCCCGTCCCGTAATTGCATCAGGTTGCCTGCGCAGAATGGAGTTCTTCAATGGTTATATGTTACAAATACATGCCTTTGTGTCTGGGATGATTGTAGTATGCCCGATCAATCCGGCGCACAACGTTGCAGATGTATTGTTTACCCGGAATGCGCGAGCCGCTGTTTGCATTTGTGCTCACAAACGTTCGCGGGGTCAGTGTGGATGTCAGAAAACGAATTACTGAAGGAGACAAGAACCAATGAGCAACCCACAACCATTGAAGTACCTGGACAAGGCATTGAATGGACTGCGCGATCTCAGCCTGTTCCCGGAGAAGACAGACGATGCGCCCGTTATAGCGTTGATCGATCAGATTTCCGATCTCGATGAGGAAAAAGCCGTTGCGGTAGCCCGCACGCTCAACCAGGCGTCACTTTTCAACGAGGTTGTGCGCGAACAGGTCAGCTCGATGGAACTGGGAGAGCGTTATGAGGACATCACCAATGGATTCAACAGCATTAGGGACGATGCCAAAAGCATGGTCGAACAGGTCGAGGATGGCAAGATCGACACCTTCGAACGGATCGGCAACGTCTGGATGAAAGTCACGCGCGGCGATATCCCAGACCGTTTCGAAAAGATCAAGGACACCTATCTCGACGTGGCGGACGACTCCAAGGACCAGATCGAACGGGAGCACATCATTCTCAATGCGTATCAGGACTTCCGTGGTGCGCTCAAGGAGTCCGAGGTGCTGGCACTGGAGATCCTGGAAAAAGCCGGGGTTCGGCTCGAGGAAGCAAAAGCGGCTCTTGAAACCGCGATGCAGTCCGTGGACGGCTACGAGGGTGACGATCCGGTGGAACGTGCCAGGCTGGAGCTGGCCCGCGACGAGCAAATGCGAAACGTCCAGTACAACGATCGACGCTATCAGATCGCCAAGGACTTGTCGGACAATCTGACCGTCAGCTACAACACGTCAGAAGTGATCATGGCGAGGCTTCTGCAGACCACCAACGCCAAGGAGCGGGTATATCATCAGGCGATCAGCTTTTTCGGAACCAACGAAACGGTCCTCACGGCGCTCAGCGCTTCTTTTACGGGCTTGTTCGGGCTGCATGAAAGCACGCAGACGCTCAACGCCATGAAGGAAGGGGTCAGCAAGAGCCTCGAGGATTTGGCGGACATTGGCGGCAAGGTGCAGGAAGAGGCCATCAAGGCCGGATACGGGCCCACGATCAGGGCGGATGCCGTCAAAAAGCTGGTCGATTCGGTGATCCGTTTCCAGGAAAGCTCGCTGGGTATAATTGAAGAAATGCGCACGTTGAGTACCCGCAATTCGGAGGAGATCAGGAACGCCGTGGAAGAAGGTAAACAACGGCTGTCCCGACTTGTCGGCGAGGGAAAAGCGCTGCCGCTCGACTTTCCGTCCGGCGGAAGCCTAGCGGCTCAGCCCTGAAGTATTCGGCGCTATGGCGGAAGAGATGCCCGAAACGCGCCCACTCGACGACGTCATGCTAGCCATGGACGTCGTCGATACGCTGCGTCACCAACAGCTCCTGGTTGAGCGTGAGCTCAACACCGATGATCGTGACAAGAAAATGATCGAGCGGCTTCGCGCCATATATGCTTCGCAAGGCATCGAAGTTCCCGATCATGTACTGCAGGAGGGAGTCGTTGCGCTGAAGGAAGACCGTTTTGTCTACGACCGGCCTGGGTCGGGATTCCAGAGCTGGCTTGCGCGTGTGTACGTGATGCGCGAAAGGTGGGGCAAGCCGCTTCTTCTGGTCGTCGTCGTCCTGGCAATCGTATGGTTCGCTTACAGTTATTTCGTGAGCGGGCCGGCCGAGCGGGAAAAGGAACTGTTGCCTGCGCGTCTCCAGTCCCAGTATCAGCTCCTGGAGCAGCAGGCGAAAGGACCGGTCGCCAAGGAGCGCTCCAAAACGTTGCTGGAAAGGGGCAATTCGGCTTTACAGAAAAACGATACCGATGCGGTGCTGGGCGTCCTGGATCAAATGGAGGACCTGCAATCCGAAATCGATCTGCAGTACGAACTCAGAATCGTATCCCGGCCCGGTGAAAAGAGTGGAGTGTGGCGAATCCCGGATGCCAATATCGATGCCCGAAATTTCTACATTATCGTAGAGGCCGTGACGCCGGAGGGTCGCGTGTTGGAACTCCCCATCGTCAATGAGGAAGGCGGCAGGACGTACCAGGCTAAAAAATGGGGTCTGCGGGTCTCGAAGGAGGAATTCGAACGAATCTCATCGGACAAAATGGATGACGGCATAATTCAGGATAACCGTTTTGGGATGAAGAGAAAGGGTTACCTCGAGCCGGAGTATTCAAAGCCCACCACCGGGAACGCGATAACATCGTGGTGACGGGCAAATGGTGACGCAAAGCGGACGACAAACCCTGTCCTCGATAGATCAGGGCATAGGACTGGTACATGACCAGATAAGGGAGATAGACGAACAGATCAAGACGGAAAGCGACGGTCTGGTAGAGTTGCAGGAGCAGCAGGGCGAGCGTTACAAATCACTGGCCAGGATTCGGCTGGATCATGTAATCAGCGGTGAGCTGGCGTCGGGACTGGATGTTGCGGGGCAGCGCGTCAGGGAGTTGTTGCAAGAACGATCTGAGGCGCAGACATCGTTGATCCGGCAGATCGATGACGCTCTTGCCGAACTTGCGGCGCTGCAAACAACGCGGGAGGATCTGAACCTGAAGGTCGAGCGGGCTACCGATGATCTGGACGAGGCGGAGGCAACGGTCCAGGAACGGTTAGCCCAGGACGATGAATATTTGGCTCGGCTTGGCTCCGCCCAGGAAGCCGAGCGCGTCGCCGAGCACGCGGAAGAGAAAACGCAGCGGGCGGAGGAGTCGCGCCAAAGCAAAGGCCAGCCGTATCAGGACGATCCGCTTTTCTCCTATCTCTGGTCGCGAAAGTACGGCACCTCGGCATATTCAGCGAATTCGCTGTTTCGCTTTCTCGATAAATGGGTTGCGCGATTGTGCAACTACCAAGATGCGCGGCCGAATTACGCAATGTTGCTCGAGATCCCAAAGCGTCTCCGTGAGCACGCGCAGCGGGTGCGCGCCGCCGCCGACGTCGAATTCGGAAAATTGAAGGAACTCGAAGAATCGGCGTCAGAACAAGATGGCGTGCCGGCGCTGCGGCACACCATGGAGCAGGCTCAGTCGGACCTCGATCAGACCGACCTCGAAATCGAAGCTGTCGAAAACCGACTCAGGGATATGGAGCAATTGCGCACAGGCTTTGCCAGCGGTGAGGATGAACACATACAGAAGGCCGTTGAAACATTGAGCAG
>Ga0209456_10000254_pt1 | contig 30106 bp, 23 predicted proteins | sample COG_11_FD_184755 | JGI IMG/M metagenome (GOLD analysis project Ga0209456, IMG submission 184755) | Pelagic marine sediment microbial communities from the LTER site Helgoland, North Sea, for post-phytoplankton bloom and carbon turnover... | ecosystem: Environmental > Aquatic > Marine > Neritic...
GAAAACGGATGGCACATGGGTCTGTGAGGGAAACACCACCTTCGAACACTCCATGGATGGGGTAAAGACATCGGTGAACCAGGTTCTCACCTGTCCGACCAGCGACACGCTGTCGAACGGCGAGGTGGGCGTCGACATCACGTTCCAGCTCAACTTCTGCCCGGTTGTCGAACAGATTGGCGCAGCCCCCGAAATCACCGTACTAATGGACCCTATCGGTCTCTCGGCGTTGGCAAGCGACCCGGACAACACCGCACCGGTCACGTATACCTGGAGCGCGACGAGCGGCGCCATCACGGCCCCGACCGCGCCCAGCACCACGTACATCTGCACGGCGATCGGGGATCATACGGTGACCCTTGTGGTGAGCGATAGCGATACAGCTTGCGACCAGGAGCGCCAACTTCTCGTCAGCTGCACAGCGGACCCGAACTGCGGCAATGGCACGCGAGAGGTCACCGAGTTTTGCGACGATGGCTTCAACGATGGTGGCGAGGGCGAATGCCTGAACTGCACGACGATTCAGATCTGTGGCGATGGCACGGCCAACGGCGACGAGGAGTGCGACGATAGCGGACAAAGCGCCAACTGCGACACCGACTGTACCCTCGCGGCATGCCAGGACGGCACCTTGAATATCAGTGCTGGCGAGGTCTGCGACGATGGTGCGCAGTCCGCGACCTGCGATACGGACTGCACGGCGGCGTTGTGTGGAGACGGCGTCGTCAATACCGACGCGGGTGAAACCTGCGATACGAGCGGGCCCAGCCCGACCTGCACCGCGCAGTGTCTCGGCACGTCGTGCGGGGATACGGTCATCAACATTGCTTCTGGTGAACAATGTGACGACGGCGGTGAGAGCGCGACCTGTGACCTCGACTGCACCGTTGCCGTGTGCGGTGACGGCCAGACCAACGCGACCGCCGGAGAAGACTGTGACGACGCGGGGGAGAGCCCGTCTTGTAACGTCGACTGCTCGGCGGCCGTCTGCCCCGACGGCATCTTGAATACCACCTCGGGCGAAGTCTGCGACGACGGTGTCGCCAACGGCGGCCCCCCAGGGTTCTGCGAGCCTGGCTGCGCTGCGCCGAGGTCTTGTGGCAACAGCAGCCTCGAAACCGGAGAGGAATGCGACGAGGGAACGGCCACGGCGACCTGCGATGCCAACTGTACATTCGCGATCTGCGGAGACGGTACGTTCAATGCGGCCGCCGGCGAGCAGTGCGACGGTGCGGGCGAGACTGGCTCCTGTGACCCGGACTGCACCAACGCGATATGCCAGGACGGCACCTACAACCCTTCGGCGGGCGAGGCGTGCGACGATGGGGCGGAAACGATAGGGTGCGATATCGATTGCACCGCTTCCGCGTGCGGCGACGGCTTGAGGAACGCCACGGCCGGTGAAGCTTGTGACGACGCAGGCGAGAGCGCATTGTGCAATGCGGACTGTTCGCTCTCCGTCTGTGGTGACGGCAAGCTCAACGTGACCGACGGCGAGATCTGCGACGACGGAGGCGAGAGTGCGACTTGTAATGACGACTGCACGCCTTCCATCTGCCCCGACAACAAGCTCAATCTCACGGCCGGCGAGGTCTGCGACGACGGTGTGGCCGACGGCACGGGTCCTGGCTTGTGCGAGCCATTTTGCGCCGCACCTGCCAACTGCGGCAACAACCTGATCGAGACCGGAGAGCTCTGCGACGATGGAGGCGAGAGCGCGACCTGCAACGCCGACTGCACGCCTTGGCAATGCAATGACGGCAAGCTCAACACGACCGCAGGCGAGCAATGCGATACCGGCGGCGAGACCGCCACCTGCAATGGCGATTGCACCATCGCGCAGTGCGGCGATGGCAAGCTGAACGTCGCGGCAGGCGAAACCTGTGACGAGTCCGTCAACACCCTCAACTGTGACGCGGACTGCACGCTACCGATCTGCCCGGACAACTTCTTGAACACCGCAGCCAACGAGGAGTGCGACACCGGCGGTGAGAGCGCGGCGTGCGACGCGGACTGCACGTTCCCGGTTTGCCCAGACAACTACTTGAACGAAGCGGCGGGTGAGGTGTGCGACGACGGCGTTGCAAACGGCTCAGGCCCAGGGTTGTGTGAGCCTCTCTGTGCCGCGCCGGGTTCCTGCGGCAACCTGATCGTCGAGACCGGAGAGGACTGTGACCTCGGTACGCAGACCGCGACCTGTGACAGTGACTGCAGCTTCGCTAGCTGTGGCGACGGCGCGCTCAACATTTCTGCCGGCGAGGAATGCGATGCGGGAGCGGAGACCGGCACCTGTGATGCAAACTGCACGGCGGCGGCATGCGGCGATGGAACGGTCAACGGCTCGGCCGGTGAGACCTGCGATGACAGCGGCGAAAGCGCAACCTGCGACGCTGACTGCACCGCGGCGTCGTGTGGTGATGGCGTCCTCAATACGACCTCCAGCGAAGAGTGCGACGACAGCGGTGAGAGCACGGCCTGCGATCTCGACTGCACGACCGCATCCTGCGGCGACTCGACCGTCAACAGCCTCCGCGGGGAGACCTGCGACGAAGGGGGCGCGGCAACCGCGACCTGCGACGACGACTGCACGGCGCCGGAGTGCGGCGATGGCAACCCGAACATCGCGGCGGGCGAGCAGTGTGACGACGCTGGGCCCACTCAGTTCTGCAACGCCGATTGCACGCTTGCGGGTTGTGGCGATTTCGTCGTCAACAGCGCCGCTGGCGAGGAGTGCGACGAGGGCGGCGCCGTCACCGGGCAGACCGCGACCTGCGAGGCCATCTGCACCGTGCCGGTTTGTGGCGATGGGATCCCGAACACCCTGGTCGGCGAGACTTGCGATACGGCTGGAGACAGCGCGACCTGCGACAACGACTGCACGGCGCCGCAATGCGGTGACGGCCTGACCAACAACGTAGCGGGCGAAGACTGCGATGACACCGGGGAGTCCGTCACCTGTGACGCCGACTGCAGCTTCGCGGTCTGCGGCGATGCGGTACCCAACACCACCGCCGGCGAAGCCTGCGATACGGGCGGCAACAGCGTGACCTGCGACAACGACTGCACGGCGCCGCAATGCGGTGACGGCCTGACCAACGCCGCGGCGAACGAGGCCTGCGACGACAGCGGAGAGAGCGCCGGCTGCGACGCCGACTGCACCGCGGTCGTGTGTGGTGATTCGACCGTGAATACGACCGCCGGCGAGGAGTGCGACAGCGGCGGCGCCCAGACCGCAAGCTGCGAGACCAGCTGCACCACGCCTGTCTGCGGCGACGGCACCCTGAACACCCTGGCTGGCGAGGCCTGCGACGATGGGAACACGACACCGGGCGACGGGTGTAACGCGACGTGCGTGGTGGAGTTCTGCGGCGACGGGATCACCAACAATGTTGATGAGGCGTGCGACAGCGCCGGCGTCCAAACCGCCGTCTGCGAGGCCGACTGCACCACGCCGGTCTGTGGGGACAGCACCTTGAACACCCTGGCGGGCGAGGCGTGCGACAGCGGCGGCGTCCAGACTGCAAGCTGCGAGATCGACTGCACCACGCCGGTCTGTGGTGACAGCACCGTGAACACCCTGGCGGGCGAGGCGTGCGACAGTGGCGGTGTCCAGACTGCAAGCTGCGAGATCGACTGCGCGGCGCCGGTCTGCGGTGACAGCACCCTGAACACGCTGGCTGGCGAGGCGTGCGACAGCGGCGGCGTCCAGACTGCAAGCTGCGAGATCGACTGCTCGGCACCGGTGTGCGGTGACAGCACGTTGAACACCCTGGCGGGCGAGGCGTGCGACAGCGGCGGCGTCCAGACGGCAAGCTGCGAGATCGACTGCGCGGTGCCGGTCTGCGGTGACAGCACCGTGAACACCCTGGCGGGCGAGGCGTGCGACGACGGTGGCGAAAGCGCAGCCTGCGACACGGACTGTACCGTAGCGACGTGCGGCGATTCGACCGTGAACGCGACGGCCGGCGAGACATGCGACGACGGGAACACAGTTCCTGGGGATGGCTGTAGCGCGACTTGCGTGCTGGAGTGAACTCCGCGGCAACGGCATCGTCCACAAGGCTACCGAAGTGTGCGACGACGGTATCAACGACGGAACACCGGGAAGCTGTGCACCGGATTGCTCGGCGGCGACGTAAGTGTTGGCGAGTGTCTCGTCATCACTCGATGAGAGACTCGTTCGTCAGATATTTGTGAGGCAGCTTACACAATCCGACTTACGCGCAGATGTAGGTGAGTAATTTCCGGCGGATCGTGTCCGAAAAGTGCTAGGGCTATCGCCGAAAACGGTTTACTCTGTCGGTCCCCGTTATGCCCCCCCGTAAGCCTGAATACATCCAGGCTTTTCTCAGTGAAGATGCCCGGTTTGATGGTCGCTTCGTAGCCGGAACTACGACGACCGGTGTGTACTGTAAGCCGAGCTGCTCTGCGAAACAGCCTGTCCCCGAGAACGTCGTCGTGTTCGACACGCCCACCGATGCAGAAGCTGCTGGCTTTCGCACGTGCCGCAAGTGCAGACCCCAAGCGGTGGTTGGGACCCCCGCATCGAATGGAACGTCGACCACCGTGTCGCGCGCGCTTCGCTTGATCGAAGATGGCGTGCTCGACCACGCGAGCATCGACGCCTTGTGCGAGCGCCTCGGCATTGGGGCGCGCCAACTTCGGCGGCTTTTCAACCAGCACCTCGGAACATCTCCGGTTCAAGTAGCGCGCATTCGACGCGCCCGCTTCGCGCGGCGTTTGATCGAGACGACGAGCCTTTCGATGGCGCACATTGCGCAGGCGGCGGGCTTTGGAAGCGTGCGCCGATTCAATGCGGTGATCAACGAAGTCTACGGTTGCCCCCCCACGGCGCTCCGCAGGACGCCCAACCGAGTTGAGGGCAAGCTCGAGCTCCAGATCCCCGTCGAAGCTCCATTTCCTTGGGCTCGCATGCTCCGTTTCCTCGAGCCCTGGACCGCGTCGGGAGTGGAGCAGGTCGTCGGTGATCGGTACTACAGGACCGCGTCGTTTGGAAAAGTAGCCGGCGAAATCTGCGTTGCGCACGAGCCTGACGCGAGCGAGCTGCAGGTCTCGGTGAGCAGCTCTCTCGGCGCGCATCTGCTCGATGTCGTTTCCGGTGTCCGGCGGTTGTTTGATGTCGATGCAGAGACGACGGCGATTGCCGAACACCTCGGCACCGATCCGCTGCTCGATAGCTGCATTGAAGCGTCGCCAGGACTCCGTGTGCCGGGGGCGTTCGATCACTTCGAGACGGCGGTCATGATGCTTCTCAACCAACACATCCCGCCGGAGGAGGCGTCCGACCTGATGGATCGCATCGTGGCGAAGTATGGGAAGCGAATTGAAACCTCGCAACCGTCTCTGACGCACGTGTTCCCAACGCCGTACGCGTTGAGCACGGCGAGGCTCGAGGCCGTTGGTGTGCCAAAGCGCCGTAGCCGGTCGATTCAGGCGCTCGCGAAGGCGGTTCACGAGGGCGCGCTTCGATTGGATGGCTCACCCTCGCTCGATGCGGCGATCGAAGACCTGCGCTCCATCACCGACCTGAGCACCACGACCGCGCATTACATCGCAATGCGCGTCTATCGTGAGCCGGACGCGTTCCCCTCCAACAACCGCTGGCTGCGCAAGAGGATATCCCACAACGGCACGCCGGTTTCCGTGGCAGAGCTCGAGAGCCGCGCGGATCGCTGGCGGCCATGGCGAGCCTACGCCGCGATGCATCTTTGGGATTCGTTCATCGCGGAAGAGGGTGACGCTCGGCAGCTTTGGGATCGTGATTCGGTTCCGCCACAGACGAATCAGGTGGCGTAGCCCACGTTGGCTCCGGCCCCGCGTTCCCTCGGCACGCGGGGATGGCGCTTCGAACGCTCGGAGGCCATAGAGGGGATCTATGAATCGGCACGTTCCTCTATCCGGTCAGCCGAACTTTCGAGATCTCGGTGGCTACCGAACGAGTGACGGGCGCACGGTCAAATGGGGCCTGGTGTATCGCTCGGGCGAGCTCAGCCAGCTCAGTGACGATGACGTAGGCAAGCTTGGGGGGCTTGGCATCAAGGCGGTCGTCGACCTGCGTTCACCGGAAGAGGTGTCGGCTCGAGGGGAGGGTCGCCTGCCGCCCGATGCGCGGGCCTACCCGATGCCGATCGCGTCGAGCGACATGTTCGCGAAGCTGATCCCGATGTTTCTGAAGGGTGACTTCTCGCAAGTGCCGCCGGACCTGCTCGACAAAGTCAACCGCATGTTGGTGCGGGAGTTCGCAGAGCAGTATGCGGGCTTGCTCCAGACGTTGAGCGACCCGGCGAATCGGCCACTGGTATTTCATTGCACCCAAGGTAAAGACCGGGCCGGGTTTGGCGCTGCGATGTTCTTGTCCGCCCTCGGTGTTCCTTGGGAAACCGTCGTAGAGGATTACTTGCTTTCGAATCATTTCCGCAAACGAGAAAACGACAAGATGCTCGGCATGATCCGGAGCTTTGCGGCGAATCAGGCCGGTGCGGACGGTGAAGAATTCGCGGTTTCCCGCGTCGAAGCCCTGTTGTACGTGAAAGAACAGAGTCTTCAGGCTGCGCACGCCGAGATCGTCGAACGGCACGGGAGTATTGCGATGTATCTGACCGAGGGTCTAGGTTGTTCCAGGGAAGGTCTCCGACGACTGCGCGACGATTTATTGGAGTGAGACGTGTACGAAGCAGCAAAGAAATCTTGGTTCGTGTTTGTCGTGGCAGCAGCGTGCTTGCTCGTTGGTGGCTCCCGCACTCCGCATGCAGGGGCGGAAGGGAAAACGGTGATCCGGTACGCGACGATTGCGCCAGGAGGGTCCTCGTTCGGCAAGATCCTCAAGGCTTGGGGTCGGAGTCTCAGCAAGGAGACGGAAGGGCGTGTGGATCTCCGCTATTACTCGGGCGGGAGCCAAGGTGACGAGCGGGACTTCATTCGCAAGATGCGCGCGGGGCAGATGGACGCCGCGGGTGTCACCACGGTCGGGCTCGGAATCATCGTTCGGCCGGCCATGGTGCTTTCGGCGCCCGGGGTGATCGAAACCTATGAAGAGCTCGGTCGCGTGCGCGAGAAGATGAACGGTCGCTTCGAGAAGATGTTCGAGGAAGCGGGGTTTGTTCTCTTGGCCTGGTCCGACGCGGGCAGGGGGCGGATCATGTCGACCTTGCCGATCGTCAAGCCGGCGGACTTGAAGGCCGCTCGTCCCTGGGCGTGGAAGGACGATCCAATCTTTTCGGAGTTCTTGAAGGTCGTCGGCGCCAATGCGGTGCGACTCGGCGTGCCGGAGGTGTACGGCGCGCTGCAGACGAAGATGGTCGACGTGGTTCCGAGCTCACCGATCGCAGCGGTCGCGCTTCAGTGGTACACAAAGCTCAAGTACATGTCGAAGGACAGCTTCGGGATCATCCTCGGCGCCTCGATCGTGAAAAAGGAGAAGTTCGACCAGCTCTCCCCTGGCGATCAGAAGATTCTCCTGGATACCGGGAAGCGCGCGGCCCGGGCGCTCGACAAAGTCGTGCGGCGTGATGACGCCAAGGCCTACGACGTGTTGCTGCAACGTGGCATCGAGCTGGTCGACACCGGCCCGCACCGTGCGGAGTGGGAAAAAGCCGCGAAGGAGACCCGCGACCGGCTGACCGGACGCATCTTCAGCAAGAGCTTGCTGGCCGAGGTCGAGGCCGCGGCCAAGGGCACGAGCCCCTAGGTCACTCCGCCGTCCAGTCGCACAATTGCAAACGTGCCGGGTGCATGATGCACACCGGCACGTCGGCAGGTTCTCAACCCTTTAAAAGGGATCTGTCTGACTTACCTGTCTTCCTCGAAGCTCGAGAGATCGGGAAGCTCGTCGAGGGCTGGCTGAAGCGCGATCTCGATGCGACGGTTGAGCGCGCGGCCCTCCGGGGTGTCGTTGTCGGCGACCGGCTGAGTGGCGGCGTAGGCTGCTGCCGAGACGCGACTGCCCGGGACGCCGTACTCGATCAAGAGCTTGGTCACGTCGATCGCGCGTGCGCCCGAAAGCTCCCAGTTCGACGGAAAGCGCTTGGTGCGGATTGGCTTGGTGTCGGTGTGACCACCCACCTGGAACTCGCGGCCCTTGAGGCTGGCGAGAACCGGGCCGAGCTCGGCGAGAACGCGGACGCCTTCCTTCTTGAGCTTGGCGCTGCCGCTCGCGAATAGAACCGCTTCGGGCAGCTCGATGACCATCTTGTTACGGGTGATGCGAACCTTGAGCTTGCCCGAATCGATCATCGACTTCAGCTGCTTCAGCATGGAGTTGTACTCGGCAAGGCGCTTGGCGGCGCGCGCTTCACGTGCGGCAGCCTCGGCCAGTGCAGCTTCCATGGCGTTCATCTCGCCCTTGTAGCCTTTCAAGAGCTTGTCGAGATTCGCTTTGTCCTTCTTACACTGCTCGAACGACGCACCGGTCTGTTGGCCGGACGCCTCGAGCTCCGCGATGCGAGCGTCCTTCGCCCTCAGCTCGTCCTTCTTACAACCTGCGGTCAGCATCAGGCTGACCGCCAACAAAAATACCCAGCTTGCTTTGTGCATGTGCCCCTCCAAAAGGATTGTTTTCTAATCGGGTGCGGCACCTTATCAAGCGATCCGGACAATTCAAGTCCCTGAACGCCGGTAGAGGGGTGGCCGCAAACTTTGCGTTTGATACCTCACCGGCGGGTGAGGGGTACCCCAGGGCCAAGCCCGATGGGCTGAGGGCTTCGCCACCGCAATTTCAGGTGGCCTGGAGTTGGCTGCTAGCGCTGGACGGCGACGACACGCTGCTCCTCGAGGATCTCGATGTCGGCGATCTTCCATCGCTGACCGATGCGGGCGAGGGTCAGAAGCGCATCGTAGGCGTTCGTGCGCATGTGGGTATGGCCCCAATGGCCGACCGAGCCGGTTGCGTTCCACCGGGTGCGATAGCGGAGGTTGCCGGCCTCGGGAGACGGCTCGGGGGTGACTTCGAGCACTTCCACCGCGCGAACCCGAACCCGAGCGCCGCCTTGGTTTTCAAGGCGAAGACCCCTTCGCATTTCCAAGTAGACCCGCTCCAGGACATCGCCGGACAGGCTTTGCGCCAGTCGGTCGAAGACGAGCTCTTCCTGACGAAAGTCGAGAGCGCGGTAGACGTTGTACAGGAGCGCGTGGATGGTCGGGCGTGCTTCGTCGCCCGAGGGAGAGCGAATGCTCGCGGGAACGGGGACTTCGAGGACCGCGACGGTGGGAGCGACCGAGCCGCCAGCAAGGAGCACGAGGCCGACGAGACCGAATGCCCAAGAGCGCTGGCGAGCTGCGACGACCAGGAAGCCAAGGGCTAGAACGACGGCGACGACCAGGGCGATCGAGATCGACAGATGCGACTTGGGAACCTCGACTTCGAGCTCGCCTGGGAGGGTCCCTCCTTTAAGGTAGTTGACCCAGTGGAGCTGCGGGTCTTCGGGGGTGAGGAAGGAGGGCATCGGGCCGGCTTCGTCCGTTGCCGATGCGGGCACGCGGCTGATTCGCTCGTCGAAGAGATCCCAGTCGAGGCGCACGTCCTGGGGGATGCCGTCGACGGGGTACACGAAGATGGCGCCGATGATCGCGCTCGTGCCGTCGACCGGCTCGTCCGGAGTGACGACGCGGGTCATTCGCAGGCCGCGCTTGAGGAAATGGATTCGGTCGAGGATGGGCTCCGGTTGCTCACCGTCGATGGTGACGCGGGCTCGGTCCTTTAAGAAATCGCCCAATCGCTTCAGGAGCGCAGGGCGTTGGTCCGGAGGGATCGGCCGGTGCGGTTCGATGTCGAGGTCCATGAACCGCGCCAAATCGAGCGGACGGACGACGAACTCCTTTCGTACCTCGAACGGCTCGACGTAGAGGAAGATGTTCATCGGGCTTCCGTATTTGCGGTTCAGCGTCCGGCGGTCGAAGTGCGAGTAGAATGGATCCTCCCAATCGAGGATGAGAGGCTCGCCGGTGGAGAGGTATCGGAAGTCGTTGACCGCGATGCCGTGGTGGTAGACGACGAAGCCGATGTCGGCGGTTGCGTAGCCTTCGTCGGTGAGGGGGGGCTCGAGAATCAGCTCTTTGGGTTGGCTGCGCAGGGGGTAGTCGAGCTTCAGGAAGACCACGTCCTCGGCGCCGGCGGTTGGGAGTGGCTCGCCACTGACTTCGTCGCGCTCGATGCGTTTGCGTCGCACGAGCTCGATGATGTGGCCTCTCAACAAGCGGCCGTCGGCGCGAATTGCGAGGCCGCCTTTCGCGGGGATCGGGGCAGGAAGGCTTGGGGCCGAAGATGCGGCTGTGAGCAACGCTGGCAGCGCTGCTTGGTCGCCTGTGCCGATTTCGAGCTCGACGACGATGCGTTCATCGTCGACGAAGGCTTCCATGATCGTGCTTGCGGTCATGGCGCGCGTGACGATGACCGCGTCGGCAGAGGCGGGGGCTGCGCTGAGCAAAACGGCGAGCCCCACCATCAACGCGCGAGGGGCTAGGGGCATGGTTTGGCCTTCGTGGCGCAGGCGAGCCGTTCGACGTTGGCGCGCATCACCGTAAGGAAGTCGCCGCTGCTTGGAGGTTGGGCGGCAGGGTCGAACAAGACGGTTATGATGCCGCGATCGTGGAGGCGCTGCTCGGTCTCGGGCAGTGGTTTCGCTTCCCAGAGCATGAGCTTCGCCGGGTGATCGGCGAGGAGGGCGTCGAGCTCTTGGATGGCCTCCGGGCTCAAGGCTTCGTCGGGCTCGAAGTGAACGCTTTCGATCTGAAAGCCGTACGCGTCGGCGAGATATTGGTAGACCGGATGGGACGCGAGCATCGGGCGCTCACCCCAGACTTTGACCGTGGCTCGCAGGCGTGAGTCGAGGTCGCTCAACTCCCGTTCGAGCGCCTCGAGCTTCCGATCAACACTCTCTCTGCTCGAAGGTGCCAGCCGGACGAGCCCATCGCGGACGTGGCGGGCCTGGCAAAGCGCAAGGCGCATGTCGAGCCAGGTGGTAAACGCGGTGCCTTCGTGCGCGTGCTCTCCGCCCGGGCCGTGCCGATGGATCACGCCTTCGCCGGTTGGCAGGAACGGGTCGCGGCAGCCGTCGGCGGTGACCAGGATGCGTGACTTCGGCAGGGTGGCGTACCGCGTCCATCGCGCGTAGCCGGCGCCATTGAGGAGGATCAGGTCGGCGCGCTGGTACCTGCCGATCACATCCGCCGCGGGCTTCCAAAACGCTGGGTCGACGTCTGCAGGTGCCGGGAACACGACCCCGATGCCTTCGGGCGCTAGCCGTTCGGTGAAATACGCGAGAGGGTAGTTGACGGTGTATACGCTGCGTGCTCCCTCGTCTGTCAGTGCGGGGGCCCTTTGTGCATCCTTCTTCGCGCAGCCGAATGCGAGCAGCACCAGCAGGCAGCCAAGGATTGCACGACAGGTCCTCGTTCCCGGCACCTTCACGAGCCCCGCAGAATCAGATTCTGAAGCCATGCCTCTCCAAATTGTGCGATCACGAAGCCGAAGAACGCGGCCAGTGCGACGCTTGCTCCCACCATCAGCAGCACCTCTGCGCCCATGATCTGCACGGCTTTCCATCGGCTGCAACCCAAGCGCGTCATCGTCCGAAGCTCGTCGCTGCGTAGCCGCCAGGACAGAACCATCACCAGCACGAACATCAGGGCTGTGGCGAGGCCAACCGTCCAGACGATCAGCTGGAGCACGCGCTCGAAGCGGAAGATTTGTTCGTTCAGGCCTTGGACGACCTGGGCGGGACGCAGGAGTTGCCTCGCCGAGTCGTTCACGAAGCGGCCTCTCAACAAGACGCGCGCTTTGTCGTCGTTGGGTACGACGATGATCGCGCTGACAGGGTAGTTCGACGGGTCCCCGTGGAAGTGGAAGCTTTCGGCATTCTCGTCCGTGATTTCGTTGTACTGCACCAGCTTCGCGTTGGCGGTTGCGGTGCCGTCTTTCCGTTTCAAAATGACGTCATTGCCGGCTGTCGCGAGGTCTTGGTGGCCGTGGCCGAGCCCTTCAGCCACCCAGGCGGTCTTCACGTCGACGAACACGGCGCGATCATCGGGGCCGTGCGAAGGCTCGAGCGTTCCGACCACTTGTAACCGCAGAGGATACACGCCGGCCAGGTCGAAGAGGGTGGAAGGGGAGGTCAGAATCGAGTCGCCAGGCTTCAACCCGAGGGATGCGGCGACCTCGGCGCCAACCACGCATTCGCCGAGCGTCGCGAGCCCGCGTCCTTCCGCGGTCTTCAAGCCGCGAAACGAGAAGTAGTCGAGGCTCGTACCGAGTACGGGAAATTGCTGCGCCATCAGGCCGGTGCGCATGGGGATCGCCAGCGCGAGGCCTGTCTGATCGATTTCGTTTGCGTCGGCCGTCGTGAGGGCGTCGATGCCCTTCGGCTGGAAGTACAGGGCCTCTACGACCAGGTCCAGGCTGCTGCCTTTCTTACCGAGCAGCAAGGGAGTGCTTTCCGCCCGCGCCATCAGCGATTCTTGAATGACGGCACTCATCGCGCGCATCACGAGAGGCAGGCCGAGAAACACCGACAGCGAAAGCACGAGCAAGAGTGTCTTGGCTCGGTGGTGGCGGAGGTAGCGCCAGGCCAGGAACAGGCTGTCTCTCATGACCGGCTGGCTCCGAACGCCGAGACGTCGACGACCTGTTCGAAGCGGTCAAGCAAGCCGTGGTCATGGGTCACCATGAGCAGCGTCATCGAATGGGCGTCGCATTGCTCGAACAAAAGATCGAGCGCGTGCTGTTTGGTTGCGGGGTCGAGGTTGCCCGTTGGCTCGTCGGCGAGAACGAGCTTGGGCGCCGTGACCAGGGCGCGCGCGATGGCGACCCGTTGGCGTTCGCCCTGCGAGAGCTCGTCCGGGCGCCGTGCAAGAAATCTCTCGATGCCGAGGTTGGCGGCGAGGCGTTCCGCGCGGGTGCGGGCGTCGGCGTCGAGGTGGAGCTCCGGGTGGAGCCGGTAGGGGTAGAGGATGTTCTGCCGGACATCGAGATAGTCGAGCAGAAGGAAGTCCTGGAACACGAAGCCGACGTGGGTGATGCGGAAGGAACGCCGGGCGGCGGCGGAGAGCGCGTCGACCCGTACGCCGGCGGTTTGAATCCGGCCAGCCTCAGGCGGTTCGATCCCCGAGATCAGGTTGAGCAGGGTCGTCTTGCCCGAGCCGCTTGGTCCGATCGCTGCCGCCCGTGTGCCGGACGAAATCCGCAGCTCCGGAACGCTCAGCGAAAACCCACCCTGGCTGTATTCAAATTGCACATCGTGAAGCTCGATCATGGGATCCGAACGCGCGAGTCGCTCAGCTCTTGGAGAGCTCGCCCCGCCGCAGCTGTCGATACATCACGAGCCCATCGCGTAGAATCTGGAGCGCCTCTTCGCGCTCTTGCATGCCCTCGACGACGACCTCTTTGTGCTCGAGCGCTTTGTAGTCTTCGAAGAAGCGTTGGATCTCGCGCAACTTGTGATCGGGAAGATCCGCGAGCTTCCTTCGCTCTTGGTAGACAGGATCGTTGGCGCTGACGGCGATGATTTTGTCGTCGATGCCCTTGTCGTCGCGCATGCGCATCACACCAATGGCGCGCGCATTCATGATGGTGAGAGGCACGACCGCTTCTTGGCCGAGGACCAGAGCGTCGAGCGGGTCGCCGTCGTCGCAGAAGCTGCGGGGCACGAAGCCGTAGTTGGCCGGGTAGTGCACCGCGCTGAACAGGACACGATCGAGCCGCAGCAGGCCACTCTCCTTGTCGAGCTCGTACTTGTTCTTGCTCCCCATGGGGACTTCGATGACGACCGGAAAGGTTTCCGCGAGTTGATCTTCGTCGATGTAAACGTCGTGCCAGGGATGCATCGCGACCTTCCTTTGCCCCAAATGGGCTGCACCTTATACCATCGCCTGCGGGCCCCCCGCTAGGCCAACGACCTCCAACAGTGAGAAGCTGTTGCGGAGCTTGGACGAATGCCCGAGAGTACCCGCCGGAGATCGATCGCCGATGATTTTGGATCGCTTCAAAGTAGATGGCCGGGTAGCTGTAGTGACGGGCGCCGGTCGCGGGATCGGTCGAGGGATTTCGATCGCCCTGGCCGAAGCGGGGGCGAATCTCGTCTTGGCGGCGCGGCGCGAGCCTACGCTTCAGGAAGTCGCCCGCATCGTAGAGCAAAACGGGGGGCGCGCGTTGGTGGTCCCGACTGACGTGCTGGTTCCAGAACAGCTCGACCGGCTGGTTGCGCTTGCGCTTGCGGAGTTTGGCGGGGTGGATTTCTTGGTGAACAATGCGGGAGGCTCGCTGCCGGGGCCAGCGTTGCGATGCACCGATGAGGAGCTTGGCAAGGCGCTTCACTTCAACGTGACGACGGCGTTCCACATGTCGCGCGCTTTGGCCCCTTCGATGGCGGAGCGCGGTCACGGTGCAATCGTGAACATCACTTCCTTCCTCTCTCATGGGGTCGACCACGGGTTCGTGGCATACGGGACAGCGAAAGCGGCGATGTCGCACATGACTCGCTTGCTCGCACACGAGTGGGCGCCGCACGTCCGCGTCAATGCGATTGCGGTTGGTGCGACTCAGACCGATGCGCTGGCGATGGTGACCGCCGATGAAGCGCTCGCCAAGCAGATGGTTGATCTCACGCCACTTGGTAGGCTCGGCACGGTCGAGGACGTCGGCGCCGCGGCGCTTTATCTGCTTTCCGAGGCGGGCAGCTGGGTGACCGGCAAGGTTCTCGAAGTCGATGGCGGCACGGTCGATTCCAACTGGCCGTTCGCGATGCCGAGCGGGCTGCACGGCCCGAAAGGGGAGTGAGCCATGAAGTCTGCACGCATCGATGCCTTCTCGGATGACGCCAGCGCGGTGGAGATTCGCGACGTCCCGGTGCCCAGGCCGGGTGAGCGGGCAAGATCCTCCTCGACCTCAGTTGACGCGAGCGGTTACTTGGCTTTCGCGTCTTCGTTGTTGCGGCCGGACTTGACCGGGGCCAAGCGACCTTCGTGCAGCATCTGTTCAAGCGCATTTTGAATCTCTTGCGCGAAGATCACAGCCGCCGCCTCGAGCGCGATCGGCTTTAGCGTGCTCAAGAGCTGACTGGAGTTGTCGACTCCTCCCTCCCGAACGCGCTCGCTCACGTACTCTTGAAAGTGAAGGCTCAGCTCGGTCGCCGCCTTGGACAGGTGGCGCGCCAAGATGCCGGTTGCCTCATGGGCGGTTTTCACATCGATGCCGTTGGCTTCGAGCGTGAGCACCATCTTCATCAAGGCAGGGCTCCTCACCAGGTACTGGTTGGCCTGGCGCTCTAGCAAGCCGGTCTTCACCAGCGCCGCCAACAAGCCCGGAGGACGGCCCTCGAGCCGCTCCTGGATTTCGTCTTCGTTGAGCAGCTGCGGCACGTCCTCGCTCCACGGCGTCCGGAGCTCGGCCTCGAAGCCCAGCCAGTCCTCTAGCGAAGCTTGACCGCAGTCGAGCTGATCCAAGAGATTGCGGATCGCACGAATCTGAAGGCCGCGGTCTTGTAGCCGTGCGATCAGTTCGAGTCGCTCGACGTGAGCCGGGCCGTAGTACGCTTTTCGCCCGCGCCGCACGGGTGCGGGTAGTGCGCCCTTGCTCTGATAAAAACGGATCGTCCGGCTCGGCACGCCCGTGTGGGCGGCGAGCTGGTCGATCGTATAGCTGGCCTCGTCTTGCTCAGTCATGGCGCAAGGCGGGTCGGTCGACCCGTTTCGATTATGCGTGCGCTTTGCCGCAGCCGCGAGCCACTTGGACGCACAGGAAGCCCGGAAGAATGGCCGCGGCGGCGAAAGCTGCCCACGCAACGAGCGTGATCCAAAGTAGTTCCATTCTGCACCTCCTATTGAGCCATTTATAACTATGACAGTTGGGAGTGTCAAGATTATGGCGTCGGCGGGTGCTCTGAAATGCTGTAATTACAGCCGCTTAGCTCGTGGAAAAAAGATCTGGGTCGATTGCCCCAGGAGACCCTTGCAAGACCGAAGCGAGCCGTGCACTTTGCATTCCCCAGAAATGAAGCCACTCATCGTCGTTTGTACCGACTTCTCGTCGTGCTCCGAGCTCGCGCTCGCGGGGGCCTCCGAGATCGCAGGGCGCGATGGAACCCGCGTGTTTCTGATTCACGTCTACGATCCCAAGAACGCGAAGGGGCTGGGCGCCCGACAACAAAAGATCGCAGACCGCACGGGCTGGGACGAGGATTCGATGAGCCGACTGAAAGAAGCACGCCGGCGATACTTCGGGCATCTCGCCGATACCGACGTGCAGTACGATGCGGTCCCGAGCACACATCCGTCGATCGAAATCTGCAAGATCGCCAAGGCCACGAAGGCGAGTCTCATCGTGCTTGGGTCGCATGGACGCACCGGTGTGCTGCGCCGCCTCTTGGGCAGCGTCGCCGAGGCCACCGTGCGCCATGCGCCGTGCAGTGTGTTCGTCGTCCGCGAACAGGACGAGCCGCTCGTGTAGGGGTTGCTTGACGGGCTGCGGCGAGCGAGCGGGTTGCTCCTAGCCGAGCTTGGCTTTGAGGTTCGCCAGGTGCTGCTTGATGTCGGCACCGAGGGCTTTGAGCTCCTCGCCAACTTCGTCGGCTTTTTCGTCGAACCGTCGTTCGAAATCTTCGATACGTGGTTGGATCTCGTCCCACGCATCCTTCGCGTCCATCCCGGCGAGGTGCAGTTTCAGCTTGATCTCGTCCGCTGCCCGCTTGAGGTCGTTGCGAGTGTCTTCCAAATCCTGCTTCAATGTCTTGTTTGCTTCGTCCGCGCTCATGGTCGCCTCCTTTGGGGGGTCCGAGGTGATACCAGCACTGCAGCGAACGTGCCAAAGGCGGCCACTGGGATTTTGAGCCGATCGGAGCCGTCGAGGCGCACATTCTTCGCCGCCGGCCCAGCGAGACGCATGATTGGCGCGGCGCCTGACAGCCGTTGCCTTGGATTTCCGGACCAATTGCAGGGCTTCTGAGCTCCGGCGCGTTGGCGCGCCCAATGCATGTATGGTCGCGACATGGCCGCAAAGACTTCCGAGTTCGTGCGCGATTTCGAAACCCTCCGCCGAAGCGACACCCCGGTTGCCGGCGGAAAGGGAGCCAACTTGGGGGAGATGACGGCAGCCGGGTTGCCTGTCCCTCCTGGCTTCGTGGTGACCGGGCAAGCCTATCTACACACGCTCGACGTCGCAGGGTGCAGGCGGCGGCTGCTCGACATCGTGGAGAATACGGACCTCGACGATTCGAGCGCGCTCAAGCTCGCGTCCGATGAGCTTCGGGCGTCCGTGCAAGCAGCTGGCGTCCCAGAGGACGTGCGCTCGGTCGTGATGGAAGCGTTTCAAGAGCTCGGCGAGGGCGCGCGCGTCGCCGTTCGGTCGTCCGCCACGGCAGAAGATACCGCGGAGGCGTCCTTTGCGGGGATGAACGAGACCTTTACCAACGTCGTCGAAGCAACGCTGATGCAGCGCATCCTCGATTGCTGGGCATCGCTCTGGGGTTCCCGCGTCGTGGCATACCGTCACAGCTTGGGATTGACCGACGAGCCAACAATTGCGGTCGTCGTTCAGCGGATGGTCGATTCCGAATCCTCGGGGGTGATGTTCACCGTGGATCCGATTTCACAGGACCGCGGGCGGCTGCTCATCGAAGGCGCGTATGGCCTTGGCGAGGTCGTCGTGGGCGGGCAAGTGGAGCCCGACACCTATTTCGTCGCACGGCCGCACGATCCAGCGAAAGGCGACGTTCAGTTGCTAAGTGCGCGCGTCGGTTCGAAGGCGCACAAGATCGTCCGCCAGGCGGATGGTTCCGAAGCACGGGTCGAGGTCCCGAAAGCGCAGCGAGAGGCGCGCGTTCTCGATGATGCGCAGGTGCTCGAGATCGCCAGCCTCGGGCTTCGAATCGAGGAGCACTACGGAAGCCCCCAGGACGTCGAATGGGCGCTTCACGACGGCAAGATGTACGTCGTTCAGTCCCGCCCGATCACCACGCTCGAAGCGGAGTCGGGGACCCCGTTGCTCAGCGGGCTCGGTGCGTCGCCGGGTCGTGTCGCTGGCAAAGTGCGCGTCATGCGGGAGCTTCAGGCCGACGCGAAGATCAGCAAAGACGAGATTCTCGTTGCGGAGATGACGAGCCCGGATTGGGTTCCGGTCATGCGCCATGCCGGCGCGCTCGTCACAGACGAGGGCGGGATGACGTGTCACGCCGCGATCGTGAGTCGTGAGCTTCGGATCCCGTGCATCGTCGGAACCGGAAACGCGACACGCATTCTCAAGAGCTCGCAGCTCGTCACAGTAGATGGCACGCGCGGAGAGGTCGTATCCGGAGATGCTACCGAGGGAGCTTCGGTCGCGTCGGCGTCCCCGAGCACCCAGCCCACAGTAAAGATGCTCGCCCCGGAAACGACGATGGAGCCCTTGGCAACTCGCCTCTACGTCAACCTTGCGATCGCCGACGCCGCTGATGAAGCTGCGGCGTTGCCCGTCGACGGCGTGGGCTTGCTCCGGGCGGAGTTCATGATCACCGACGCGCTCAACGGCGTGCATCCAAAGGCCCTCATCGCCGAAGGCGGCTCCGACGAGTTCGTCACCAAGATGACCGAATCGGTCCTGCGCATCGCACGTCCCTTCTTCCCGCGGCCGGTGACGTATCGGACCTACGACTTCCGCACCAACGAGTTCAGTGGTTTGCGGGGCGCTGCGGATTATGAGCCGCACGAGGAAAACCCGATGATCGGCTACCGAGGGTGCTTTCGATACGTGAAGGACCCGGAGCTCTTCGATTTGGAGCTCGAGATTCTGGCGCGGGTTCGCGAGTCGTCGCCGAACGTGAACATCATGATTCCGTTCGTGCGCACCAAGTGGGAGCTCGAAGCGTGCCTGGAGCGCATCGACAAACACCGCCTCGGGCACGATCAGGGCTTGCTTCGTTGGGTGATGGCGGAGGTGCCGTCGATCGTCTACCGCATTCCGGACTACGCGAAGCTTGGGATACATGGCGTGTCGATTGGGTCGAACGACCTCACGCAGCTCATGCTCGGTGTCGATCGCGATTCGGCGATTTGCGCCGAGCTCTTCGATGAGGCGGATGACGCCGTGCTTTGGGCGATCGAGCGCATCGTGCGCACCGCAGAGGAGTGCGGGCTCACCTCTTCGCTTTGCGGGCAGGCGCCTTCGAATCGGCCCGAGTTCGCCGAGAAGCTCGTGCGTTTCGGCATCACCTCGATTTCGGTGAACCCCGACGCGGTGCTACGCACGCGTCAGGTGATCGCATCGGCGGAGCGACGGATGCTGATCGACGCCGTTCGCCATGGAGACCAGCACTGAGATGCGAATCGAGAAACGAATTCGGGAGAACCAGGCCCCACCAAACTTGTCCGACTACGATCAGGAGCGAGCGTCGTTCTCATGGGAAGCCGCGCTTCGGGAGCTCGATGGGCTGCCTGGCGGCCGCGGGATCAACATCGCGTACGAGGCGATCGGTCGACACGTGGCAAAGGGTCACGGAGATCAAACCGCGATGATCTGGCTCGGCAAGAAAGGCGAGCGCGAAGAGCTGACCTACGCCGACCTCGATTCACTCAGCAATCAGTTCGCCAACGTGCTGGCAGCGCTTGGCGTCGAGACTGGAGACCGGGTGTATTCGCTCGCGGGAAGAATCCCCGAGCTCTACGTCTGCGCGCTTGGCACGCTCAAGCATCGGGCGGTCTTCTGCCCGTTGTTCTCTGCGTTCGGCCCGGAGCCGATTGCCGAGCGGCTTCAGCTCGGCGAGGCCCGGGTGCTCTTCACGACCGAGCGACTCTACAAGCGCCGGATCGCATCGATTCGCGATCGGATTCCGACCCTCGAGGACGTGATCATCGTGGCGGATCCGAAGAAGCCGAAGAACCCCGAGGGCACGGTCGACTGGGCCGAAATGATGGCAATTGCCTCAACGGACTACGAAATCGGCGACACCGATCCGGACACGCCGGCCCTGCTTCACTTCACGAGCGGGACGACGGGCACGCCCAAGGGCGCGTATCACGTGCATCAAGCGGTGCTGACGCACTTCGTGACTGGCAAGCTCGCGCTCGATATGCATCCGGGCGACATCTATTGGTGTACAGCCGACCCCGGATGGGTGACCGGAACCTCCTACGGTATCAGCGCACCGCTCAGCAATCGAGTCACGATGATCATCGACGAAGCGGAGTTCGATCCGAAACGTTGGTATCAGATTCTCGAGGAAGAGAAGGTGCAGGTCTGGTACACGGCACCGACCGCCATTCGAATGCTGATGAAGGCCGGTCCCGAGCTGCCGAAAAGCAAGGACCTTTCTGCGCTTCGCTTCATGGCGAGCGTCGGCGAGCCCTTGAATCCACAGGCGGTCGTCTGGGGCTACGAGGTGTTCGGTATGCCGTTTCACGACAACTGGTGGCAGACGGAAACCGGTGGAATCATGGTCTCGAATTACGCGTCGATGGACGTGAAGCCAGGCTCGATGGGCCGACCGGTGCCTGGCGTCACGGCGGGGATCGTGCGCGAAGGCGATGACGGATGCTTACACGAGGTCGACGACCCGGACAAAGACGGCGAGCTGGCATTGCGCCCCGATTGGCCGTCCGTGTTTCGCGGGTACTGGAAAAACCAGGAGCGCTACGACGCTTGTTTTCGCGACGGCTGGTATGTTTCGGGAGACCTCGCGCGCCGCGACGAAGACGGGTACTACTGGTTCGTCGGCCGCGCGGACGACGTGATCAAATCGGCGGGACACTTGATCGGGCCCTTCGAGGTCGAAAGCGTGATGATGAAGCACCCAGCTGTTGCCGAAGTCGGCGTCATCGGAAAACCCGATCCGGTGGCCGGGACCATCATCAAGGCATTTGTCAGCTTGCATTCGGGGCATGAATGGAGCGAGGAGCTGCAGCGGGAGCTGATCGGTTTCGGCCGCAAGAACCTCGGAACCGCGGCCCCGCGCGAGATCGACTTCGTTGAATCGCTCCCGAAGACGCGTAGTGGAAAGATCATGCGGCGCCTGCTCAAGGCGCGGGAGCTCGGCTTGCCCGAAGGGGATACGTCGACCCTGGAAGGAGGAGACAGTTGACCCTGGACATCTCACGTGACCACGTCCTCGAGTTGCTGCGCGACATGATCCGGATCCGCAGGCTCGAGGAAAAGAGCGCGGAGCTTTATGCAAAGCAGAAGATCCGAGGCTTCCTACACCTCTACATCGGCGAGGAAGCTGTCGGGGTGGGCGCACTGCACGCGCTTCGCGGGGACGACAACATCGTGGCGACCTATCGCGAGCACGGCCACGCCTTGGTTCGTGGCATTCCGGCCGGAGAGATCATGGCCGAGATGTACGGCAAGGCCAACGGCTGCTCGGGCGGCCGCGGTGGCTCGATGCATTTGTTCTCGGCGGAGCGGCGATTCTATGGCGGGCACGCCATCGTCGGTGGCGGCTTACCGATTGCCGTGGGTCTTGCCCTGGCAGACAAGATGAAGGGAGAGTCCCGCGTGACGGCCTGCTTCTTTGGCGACGGTGCGACCGACGAGGGCGAGTTTCACGAGTCGCTCAACCTAGCCGCACTTTGGAAGTTGCCAGTCTTGTTCTTGTGCGAGAACAACAAGTACGCGATGGGGACGGCGTTGGATCGCCACGTTTCGGACAGTGACATTGCAAACAATCCGCCCGCGTACGGCGTTCCGGCGGATTCGGTCAACGGCATGGACGTCGTGGCGGTGCATCGCTCAGTGCACAACGAGGCTGAGCTCGTTCGAGAGACTAGCGAGCCGCGGTTCCTCGAGCTCCGGACCTATCGGTTCCGCGCTCACTCGATGTACGATGCCGAGCTTTACCGGACCAAGGAAGAGGTCGAAAAGCACAAGAAGCACGATCCCATCGAGAACTTCCAGGAGCGCGCCCTGAGCGATGGGCTGATCACCCAGGCCGATATCGATGCGATCGAAGCCGACGCGGCTAAAGAGGTAGCCGACGCTGTCGAGTTCGCAGAGCAAGGCGAGTGGGAATCTGTCGAAACCATTACCCGTCACACCTACGCGAGGGACTTGTCGTGACCACGTACCGCGACGCGATTCGAACCGCGCTTCAAACCCTGCTTCGAGACGATCCGCGGGTGTTTTTCATGGGCGAAGACGTGGGGCGCTATGGCGGTCCCTACGCGGTGAGCAAAGGCCTGCTCGAGGAGTTCGGCGAAGACAGAGTTCGCGACACCCCATTGTGTGAGTCGACCTTCGTCGGAGCGGGAATTGGAGCCGCGCTTGGGGGGATGCGACCCATCGTCGAGGTGATGACCGTCAACTTCAGCTTGTTGGCGCTCGACCAGGTGGTGAACAACGCGGCAGTGATGCGGCACATGTCCGGCGGGCAGTTCGAAGTTCCAATCGCGGTGCGCATGGCGACCGGTGGCGGAAAGCAAATCGCTGCCCAACATTCACACAGCCTCGAGAACTGGTACGCGCACGTGCCTGGCATCAAAGTCCTTGCGCCGGCGACCGTGCAGGACGCGCACGACATGTTGCTTGCTGCGGTCGAAGACCCGGACCCGGTTTTCGTCTTCGAGCACCAGATGCTGTATGGGATCGAAGGGCCGCTCGACATCGAATCGGTACCTCCTTCACCGTGGAGAGCGGCCATTCGGCGTGTCGGCAACGACTTGAGCCTGATTGCCTATGGCGGGTCGGTTCACAAAGCGCTGACAGCGGCAGACGAGCTCGAAAAAGAAGGGGTGCGTGCCGAAGTGATCGATCTGCGAAGCCTGCGCCCGCTCGATCGCGACACGATTCTCGAGAGCGTGTCGCGAACGCACCGCGCCGTCGTGATCGACGAAGCCTGGAAGACGGGCAGCTTGGCGTCCGAGATCAGCGCCATCTTGGCCGAAGAGGCTTTCTACGAGCTGGACGCACCGATCGCGCGCGTCTGCACCCTCGAGGTGCCGATGCCATACGCCAAGCATCTCGAAGAGGCGGCCATCCCGCAGGTCGACCGAATCGTCGAAGCGGCGAGACGGAGCGTGCGCGGTGGCTGAATTCGTGATGCCCTCGCTCGGCGCCGACATGACGGCCGGGACGCTCGCGAAATGGCGTGTTGCGGTCGGGGACCGCATCTCGCACGGGGACATCATTGCCGAGGTTGAGACCGACAAGGGTTTGATCGAGGTGGAGGTGTTCGAGACGGGGGTGGTGGAGAAGCTTTTGGTGGGAGAGGGGGAGAAAGTGCCGGTGGGGACGGTGCTTGCTGAGATTGGGGCAGGGGCAGCGACAGCGACAGTGCCAGAGTCAGCGTCAGTGCCAGAGTCAGCGTCAGTGCCAGCGACAGGGTCAGCGTCAGTGCCAGTGTCAGCGTCGGAGTCTGCGGCGGGGTCGATTATTTCTGCCGGATCTTCGGAGGTTGATCTCGACGGTCCGATGGCCTCACCGGCTGTTCGGCGGCGGGCGCACGAGCTCGATGTGTCGCTTCGGGGAGTGCAGGGTAGCGGCGAGCATGGTCGTATTACCCTCGACGACTTGGAGGGGTTTCCGCGCGGCTCGGCTGCGGCAGCTATCGTTGGCGGTCGCCTTCGGATCTCTCCCTACGCCCGCCGCCTCGCGCTAGAGCGGGGCATCGACATTGCGCAGGTTCGTGGCACCGGGCTGTCGGGGGCGATTCAGGCGCGTGACGTGTTGAGCGCAAAACCAAGTGTGCAGGAGTCGGGAAAGCCGGTGTCGGCCTCCGAGCGCATGCAGCGTGCCATTGCGGCGGCGATGACGCGCGCCAATGACGAGATCCCTCACTACTACGTCGAGCAGAGCATCGACATGGGAAACGCGCTCACGTGGCTTCGGGAGGCCAACGCTTCGCTCAATGTGACCGAGCGCTTGGTGTCCGGCGTGTTGGTGCTGCGCGCCGTCGCGCGTGCACTTCGCAAGCACAAGAAGCTCAATGCGACTTGGCAGGGCGGAAAACCCGTGCCGAGCGAGGAGGTTCATGTCGGACTCGCGGTTTCACTTCGTGGCGGTGGTCTAGTAGCACCGGCATTGCGGAACACCGATGAGGGGAGTCTCACCGACTTGATGGCGCGGATGACCGACCTGGTGAGTCGTGCTCGCTCCGGCGCGCTTCGGAGCTCGGAACTCACATCAGCGACCATCACGCTGACTTCGCTCGGCGAGCGCGGGGTGGAGAGCGTGACGCCGATCATCTTTCCGCCGCAGGTGGCCATCGTCGGCTGCGGCGCCACGTTCGAGCGACCTTGGGTCGTCGACGGCCAGGTAGTGCCGCGGCCTGTGATGCGTGTCACGCTTGGCGGCGATCACCGAGTCAGCAACGGTCACCAGGGCGCGCGGTTCCTGAGTGCCCTCGATCGACTACTGCAGGAGCCCGAGAAACTATGACGAGCGACGAAATACACGCGACCTTGCTCAGATGCCTAACGGATGTGGCACCGGACATCGCCGATGAAGAAATCGAAGACGACGCCGATTTGCGAGACGAGCTCGATCTGGACTCGATGGACATTCTTCGCTGGGTTCAGGGGATTCACAAAGCGCTCGGCGTCGAGATTCCCGAAGAGGACTATGGCAAGATAGCGAGCTTCGAGGATGCCATCGCCTATGTCGCAGCCCGTGTCTAGCTCCGCGCCCGTATGGCACACCCTATCTGTCGACGCGGTCATGTCGCATCTGCAGTCCCCCGCGCATGGCCTGACGGAGGCCGAGGTTGAGCGTCGATTCGCTCGATATGGACTCAACGAGCTGCAAGCTGCGGGCCGTGTCTCCCCTTGGGCCATCCTTTTCCAACAATTCAAGAACGTCTTGATCATCATTCTGCTGATCGCAACGGGGATCTCCGCCTTCCTCGGACAGGGCGTCGAGAGCATTGCCATCGCTGTGATCGTGCTCTTTGCCGTGGTGTTGGGATTCATACAGGAGTACCGGGCCGAACGCGCGATCGAAGCGCTCCGACAAATGGCCGCGCCCACCGTGACCGTCATACGCGATGGCCAAGAGGTCGAGATTCCGGCGCGCGAGCTCGTGCCGGGTGACCTGATTCTGTTGCACGCAGGAGACAAAGTGGCGGCGGATGCACGACTGGTTGAGTCGATCAACCTGAAAGTCGATGAAGCCGCGCTCACAGGTGAATCCGTACCTGTTGCCAAGAACACCGAGGCGCTTCGCGGAGAGGACATGGCCCTTGGTGACCGCGACAACATGGTTTTTAGCGGAACGATTGCCACTTACGGCCGAGGCCGTGCTGTCGTCGTCGCGACCGGTATGGCAACCCGGTTCGGCCAGATCGCCCAGATGCTGCAGTCCGTCGAAACCGGCAGGACGCCGTTGCAACAGAATCTCGACAAGGTGGGTCGTGTCCTGGGCCAAGCAGCCGTGGTCGTCGTGGCGGCTGTCGTCGCCGTGGGCCTGCTCCGCGACCAACCCTTGCTGGAGATGTTCATCTTCGGAATCGCACTAGCGGTAGCCGCAGTGCCCGAGGCCCTGCCGGCGGTTGTCACCATCTCCTTGGCAATTGGCGTGCAACGGATGGTGAAACGAAACGCGCTCGTGCGGCGCCTGCCGGCCGTCGAAACCTTAGGGAGCACGTCCGTAATTTGCTCCGACAAGACCGGCACGCTGACCAAAGACGAGATGACCGTCCGGAAGCTCCATACCCCCGAACGAACGACCACGATCTCCGGTAGCGGTTACGACCCTGAAGGCGAGTTTTCGCTGAGCGGTACGGTTGTCGAGCCCTCTCAAGAGGAGATGGACTTGTTGCTCGCCGCGGCTCTGGTCTGCGATGCGCACGTCGTCCGCGACGACATGCACGGCAGCTGGCACATCAAAGGAGACCCCACCGAAGGGGCGATCATCGTCGCGGCCGCGAAAGCCGGAATGCAAAAGGACGAACTGGACCTGCGGTTTCCACGGGTCGGAGAGGTCCCCTTCACGTCCGAAACCAAGCGCATGACAACCCTGCATCCCGTTGGGGACGCCCAGGTTGCGTATGCCAAGGGCGCGCCCGAAACCATTCTCGATTCGTGCTCTCGACAACTGACCAGCCAGGGCGAAGTCGCGCTCGGGGACGCCGATCGAGAGGAGATTCTCGAGGCGGTCCGACGGATGGCCGGTGAGGCTCTACGTGTGCTTGGGGTAGCCAACAAGGCGGATGCAACGCTCGGAGATGCTGAGGTCGACATGACCTTCCTCGGTTTGGTGGGCATGATCGATCCCCCACGTCCGGAAGCCAAAGCCGCCGTCCAACAATGCGAGCGAGCCGACATCCGAGTGGTCATGATCACGGGCGACCATCCGATCACCGCTCAGGCCGTGGCCGGCGAGCTCGGCCTGCTCAGGGCGGGGCATGCGGTGACGGGTGCAGAGCTCGAGGACATGAGCGACGAGGAGCTGGAGCGCAGCGTCGAAAGCATCGAAGTCTACGCACGCGTCTCCCCGGCTCACAAGCTACGGGTGGTCACCGCCCTTCAAGAGCGCGGTCACATCGTGGCCATGACAGGCGATGGAGTGAACGATGCACCCGCGCTAAAGAAGGCCGACATCGGCATTGCGATGGGTATCACGGGCACGGACGTGAGCAAAGAGGCCGCGGCGATGACGCTGATCGACGATAACTTCGCATCGATCGTCGCCGCCGTGGAAGAAGGGCGTGGAATTTTTGAGAACATCAAGAAGTACTTGATGTACCTGCTATCCGCCAATATCGGGGAGATCGGTCTCATCGCCGGAGCCATGTTTGCCGGGCTGCCGATGCCCCTGACCGCCGTGCAGATCCTGTACGTGAATCTCGCCACCGATGGCCTACCAGCGCTGGCACTGTCTGTAGATCCTCCCGAAAGCGATCTCATGGCACGCGCGCCGCGCGACGCGCGCACAGGAATCTTTACGCGCCGGGTCGTCACGCTCATGGTCGTCGGTGGGCTGTGGTCGACCGTAGCGAATCTCGGTCTCTTCACCTGGGCTTTGCAATCGGGTCGTAGTGTTACTCACGCCATGACGATGACGTTCGTGTCCTTGGTCTTGATCGAGTTCTTCAAGGCGTTCAACTTTCGGTCTGACCGCCGGTCGATCCTGCGTCGGCCGTTTGCCAACAAGTGGCTGAACCTGGCGATCCTCTGGGAAATGGCGCTGCTGGTGTTCATCGTGTCCTTTCCGCCGATGCGGGAGCCGTTCGGCATCAGCCCTTTGTCGTCGGCGGACTGGCTCATCGCGGCGTGCCCGGCTCTGACCATTTCGCCTGTCCTCGAGCTGACGAAGTGGTTCGGTCGACGCGGTTGGCTTGGAAGCGAGGCCTGACGGTGCCCCGAGCGTGGCGGAAACGCGTGACTGTGGTACAGCTCCGCGCATGGACAAGACCGCGCCGATCGCCGATTTCATGACCCCGATGCCCCATACCGTGGGCAGCGAGCAAACGATCACGTTTGCTCAGAAGCTCATGCGAAAGTACGACATACGCCACTTGCCCGTGCTGCACGGCGGCGAGCTCTACGGCATCGTGAGCGACCGCGACCTTGGCATGATCGCCGGCCTCAACGAGGTCAATCCCGACAACACCACCGTCGAAGAGGCGATGACCCAAGAGGCATACACTGTTCCCAAAGACATCGCGCTCTTTGCCGTATTGGAAGAAATGCTGGAGCACAAGTACGGCTCGGCAATCGTCGTCGAAGGGATGAAGATCGTCGGAATTCTTACGACGCACGACGCCTTGAAGCTCCTGGTCGACAACTTCGCAAGCGCTTGAGTCTCAGTCGCCTGCGCCCAGCTCGTTGATGACCTTCGTGAGAAGCGGCGGGTCGTCGGTCATGATTCCGTGTACGCCTTGGACCTCGATCAACCATCGCATTTCGTCTTCGTCATTGACCGTCCAGATGTGGACGAACATGTCGAGCTCTTCCACCCGGGGTACGAAGCCGTCATGCAGCACAGGGACGATTCCCCCCCCGAGATTGTACTCCACCGGTAGCTGAAGAAACTCGCCTGGAGGGACGTAGGCCGGGTCGATCTCGACCCAGGACTTGGTCCAGAAGTCTAGGGCTTCGCCTTCGCTCAAGCTCGTGGCGATCTCGGGCGCCGCATCGCGAAGCTCGGCCACGGCCTCATCAGAAAACGAAACGCCGACCATTTTGTCCTCGAACTCGTACTGTCGAACCAGATCGACGAGGTTGTGGACGAGCGAGGGTTCTACTTGCTTGATCTCGATGTTGACCGCGGTGTCCGGGTAACGTTCGAGAACCTCTTCGAGCGAAGGCACGACCAGGCCCATGCCGCGATACGGATAGGTTTGGCCGTCGTTCTTGGTGAAGTGGTACCCAGCGTCGCACTCGCGAAGCTCCGCAAACGTCATCTCTTTGATGGCGCCGGAGCAACTCGTCGTGTCGTCCACCGTTGCGTCGTGCATGACCACGATCACGCCGTCGAGCGTCTCGTGAATGTCCAGCTCGAGCATGTCTGCGCCGTCTGCGAGTGCCTGGTCGTAGGCTTCGATCGTGTGCGTGGGACGAATCAGGAGCCCGCCGCCGTGGGCGATGTTGAGCACCTTGTCACAACGGAGCATCTCCTGGGGCGCCGTGCACTTGGGCCCGCCGCCGCTGCTGCCAGAGGTGCTCTCGCAACCCGAGAGCGCTACCGTAAGTAAGGTCAAAGCAAAGAAGAAGTTGTTCATGGCTTGCGCCTCCTGGCGCGTCATCTAGCAGGACTGCCGGGACCTGTCCCTTCGGCCTTGTAGGTACGCCTCGACCCTGGCACCTTTGCGACCGTGTCCAGTCGAACCGAGCTCACGTTTTGCCGCATTTGTGAGGCGACTTGCGGGCTGAAAGCCACCATCGAAGGCGACCGAGTGGTTGCGGTCGAACCCGACGAGGACCACGTCGCGAGCAAAGGCTACTCCTGCATCAAGGGCCTTCGCTATCACGAAATTCATCACTCACCGGACCGCCTGCGGGTTCCATTGAAGCGCGTCGGTGCAGGGTTCGAAGAGATCAGCTGGGAGCAGGCACTGGCGGAGATCGGCGCCAAGGTTCGGCAACTCGTGAAGGGCAACGGCGGGGATTCGGTCTCCGCATACCTAGGCAATCCGATTTCGTTCAGCTTGCTGCCTCCCATCCTCACCTCGGGGTTCCTGCAGGGGCTCGGTTCTCGCAATCTGTTTCAGACCGGATCCCAAGATTGCAACAACAAGTTCGCCGCCGCCCAACGCGTGTATGGCTTTCCATTCATTCAACCGTTTGCGGACGTCGACCGGACGCAGTGTTTGATCATCATCGGCTCGAATCCTGCGGTCTCCCGTTCGAGCTTCATGCAGCTTCCGAACCCGATTCGACGCTTGCGCGCGATCGAAGAACGCGGCGGCAAGGTCTTTCTCGTCAACCCGCGCCGTACCGAGACCGCGAAGCAGCTCGGGACGCAGGTGTTCATTCGTCCGGACACCGATGTCTATTTCCTATTGAGCTTCCTCCACGAGGTCCTGAGCCGGGACGTGATCGATCACGTCCACGTCAACCGCTACATGAAAGGGCTCGATCCGCTTCGAAAGGTCGCCGAGCTCTGGACGCCTGAGCGCACCGCGGAGGTCACCGGAATTCCGGCGCAGACCCTTCGCGCAATGGTCGATGCCTATCTCGAAGCCGACGGTGCGGCACTCTTCCTTTCGACCGGGGTCAACCAGGGAAGCCAAGGCACCCTCGCGTTTTGGATTCAAGAAGCGATCAATGCGATCAGCGGCAACCTCGACCGGCTCGGAGGGACCATCGTTGGCCACGGTTACATCAAGGATTTCCCAAAGCATGCGCGCAAGGGCGGCCATACGATGCGCAAGGATCGGTCGCGCATCGGACAGCTTCCGTCGGTGGCCGATACGTTCCCCGCCGGGCTCATGGCAGACGAGATTCTCACCCCCGGAAAAGGGCAGGTGCGGGCGCTCTTCTGCGTGTCGGGCAATCCGCTTCTAACGGTGCCCAATAGCAATGGGCGGCTCGAGGAAGCGTTGAAGGCGCTCGAGCTCCTCGTCGTGATCGACATCTTCCGCAACGAGACTGCCAATCATGCGCACTACATACTGCCGGGCAGCAGTGCCTTCCAGCGCGCGGACTTGCCGTTTGTCTTTCAATCTTTGATGGGTGCGCAAGCGGTTCCGTATGTGCA
>Ga0209456_10000255_pt1 | contig 30074 bp, 24 predicted proteins | sample COG_11_FD_184755 | JGI IMG/M metagenome (GOLD analysis project Ga0209456, IMG submission 184755) | Pelagic marine sediment microbial communities from the LTER site Helgoland, North Sea, for post-phytoplankton bloom and carbon turnover... | ecosystem: Environmental > Aquatic > Marine > Neritic...
ACGGAGCGTGTGGACGGCGAGCGTAAGATCTACAACACCGTTTTCCTGACCGATGACGACGGCATTGTGCGGTCCACCTACGACAAGACCTACCTGCTGATGTTCGGAGAGTACCTTCCCTTTGGCGACGTGTTCCCGATCCTCTACGAACTTTCTCCAAACAGCGGGAAGTTCAGTGCCGGAACCCACGTCCGCCCATTGACGCTCGGACAATGGCGAATTTCCACGCCGGTTTGCTACGAAGACGTGCTTGCGCGCTTCACGAGAAAGATGGTGCTCGCATCGAAGCCCCACGTGCTGATCAACCTCACGAACGATGCCTGGTTCGGCGACAGCCAGGAACCATGGATTCACCTCGTTCTGTCTCAGTATCGCGCGATCGAGCATCGGCGCTACATGGTGCGGGCGACCAACAGCGGCATCAGCGCTGTCGTCGATCCACTCGGACGGGTCGTCGCCCAAACCAGTCTGCTCAGCCGCGAGAACCTACGCTACGACATTCAGATGCTCGAAGGCGACACAATCTATGGGCGTTTCGGAGACTGGCCAGGTTGGCTTGGTCTCGCGGCGATCGTCGCAATGTTCATTCGTCGCCGAGGCGCGGAGCGATGAGCAGCCGGTAGCGGCCGTCTTCACCGGACATCGTTTCGGCGACTTGTAGAGGACGGACCGCCCCGTCATCGCTGTTCTTGAAGAGATAGCCACGGACCAGCACGTTCGGCAAAGGTTCCCCTTCGCTCGTTCGGATGACGCCGTAGATCGGAATGGGCGGATCCAAGAGATACTCCTTGCGCAAGTCGCCCTCATCGACGCTCATCAAGAGGTCGGGCTCGACAAACCATGCAAAGCCCGATTCCGAGGGCACCTTCACCTGCATGTCGTAGAGCCCGACGTCCACGCTCATTGCGAAGTCGCCAAGATCGTCCGACACGGCCTCTTGGGACCTGTTCACGGCACCCGGATCCCCGCCTGAACGGGCCCCGGCAAGAACCGTCAACCCGGCCCCAGCCTCGCCGCCGAACGTTGCCACCGTACCCCCGAGGTTGAGCTGTGAGGGGACGACCAAGGTGCCGATCGCCGTGGCGTTTGCGTCAACGTCCACTTCGTCGGAAAGAACGCCCCAAGTGTTTTCGCTGTCTTCGGGCGGCGTAACCGTGATCGAATAGTTAGTAGGCAGAAGCTCCACCCCGAAGCTACCGTTCTCGTTCGTCGTCGCCGAGGCGCTGAAGGAGCCCGCGAGACCGAGCTCGATTCCAACAAAGATACTGGTAGAGAGGAGCCGGACCGTCGCGCCCGGCACCGCCCGACCGATCATGTCGCGCACCTCGCCAGTGGACTGAATCGGGGCGAATCGAGGAATAAAGATGCGCTTTTCCTCCATCGGGTCGTCCGCGAACACGACGCTCGGATCGACAGTAACGGACGGGAAAGGTTCGCCTCCGACGCTCGAGGTGATGCGGATCAAGTAGTCGGAGGCGGCGTCGCTGATTCGAATCGCGAAATGACCCGTCTCGTCGGTTTCAGCGATCGAGGAAATGACCCGACCCTTCTCGTCGATCGCCCGGACCTGTAGACCGGACTCGGGAAGATCGACCTGGCCATCACGACTGAATACCTTGGCTTCCAAGGTGCAGCCGACGCCATCGATGTCCGTACACGCGTCGGCGAGACCAGGAGGAAAGGCGACGTCAACGCGGAAAGGCTCGCCGGGATCGCCATCGGCGATCGAAACGACCAAATAGAGTGGGGGCAGGCTCCGAATCGCTGGCGCTGGCTCCTGTGCAGGTGCCATGACCATGTCACTACTCGGCAGCACGACCACATCATAGGTCTCGCCGGCGACCAACACGGTGCTGAAGTCGAAGCCCTCCGGCCCGTTCCCGCCCGAGGCTTCAGGCAAGGTGTCGACCTCGATCGGTACGGGCGCCAAGGACGCGACGCCGTCGTCCATGCGGCGAACGAAACGAAGCGTCGCGGGAACACGCGCTCCGTCCCAGCGGACCGTTCCAAGAACGTTCCGGGTCGCCGGGAGGAGCAGGTCGCGGGTGCTCGAGCCCGACGCTGGTTTCGCGGAAAACGCCCAGCTCTCGGGCATGACGACCTGCGCGTCGGGCGAGCCGCGCAGAACCTCGATCGCAACGTCTACGGACGCGCCGGAGTCATCGATGCAGATGTTCTCGTCGCACACTCCTTGCGAGCAGTCCTCATCGCTTCCGCAAGAGTTGTCGATCGTGAGGAACGATTCCGAATCGAAGCTACATCCGACGGGAACGGCGAGCGCCAACAGCCACCATGGTTTCATCGGCACTCCTGCACGATGACCGGGTTGAGGGAGTCGATCACCCGGACCCACCAGGTTGCGGCGTCGAAATCGCCCTCCTCCGCGGGGCTACGCAGCTCGACGGTACTGCTGGCGAACCGGCCCGCTACGATCAGCTCGAGCTTATGGCATTCCCCGGGGGCGAGCTCATCGTAGGAAATCGCAAACGTGCGTGGGCGCTCCAGGAAGCCCGTCGGCTCGATGTTTCCCTGTTGAATCGGAAACTCGGCATCGGGGGGCGGCAAAGGCCCATCGAGAAAAATCCGATACTCCAGGGTCTGATCGAAGTTGGGATCGCGGATGATCACCTCGAGCGGCATCTCCGCAGGCTCCTCCGGAGGGAGCGCATCCAGATTGATCTGGCCGATCTCGTTGAGCGGAAACTCTGCGAGCGGCTGACTGATGATCGAGGGCGGGAAGTTCTCGTCCGGAACGAACTCGATTTGATCGGTCGCAATGCAGCCTCCGCCGGCGATGGTGGCAGCCAGCACCACAGATGAAGCAAAGCAAAGCATCCCGGTCAATTTAGAAGCAAAGGCCATGCCGCGGTTCCACGCCCAAAAACCTTGGGTTTTGGACATCATTCCACGAATTTGGGAGGTTACCTATGACATTAATGTCAGCCCTCGGCAGCTCCGCCGGGCTCGGGAGCATCGGGGTCTCTCTCGAGGTACCGGAAGACGGTTCTCGGATCGACGCCGAGATCGCGAGCTGTTCGGGTACGATTGCCGCCGTTTCGCTCGAGAACTTCGAGGATGTACTTCCGCGTGTAGTCTTCCCGCGCCTGTGTCAGCGGAATGACCGCGCGCTGCTGATCGCCACCCAGGTCGAGGTCGTCCGGTCCGATGAGGGTCTTGTCCGCAAGCACAATCGCCTTCTTGATGCGATTCTCGAGCTGACGAACGTTCCCGGGCCAATCATAGCGGTGCATTGCTTCGAGTGCCTTGGGCGTGAAGCCCTTCACCGTTGCGCCAAACTCCGCGGCGTACTTGTTGAGTAGAAACTTCGCCAAGATCGTGATGTCGTCACCGCGTTCCCGAAGTGGCGGCAGGTGAAGGTTTACGACATTCAGGCGATAGTAGAGATCTTCGCGAAACGTGCCTCCCTTGATCGAGGCTTCGAGATCTCGATTCGTGGCCGCTAACACGCGAATGTCGACGGACTGGGGCTTTGTGTCGCCAACTTTGACGACAACGCGTTCTTGGAGCGCGCGTAAGAGCTTTACCTGAAGCGCAAGAGGCATTTCGCCGATCTCGTCGAGGAAGAGCGTGCCCCCATCGGCTGCCTGGAAGCTTCCTTGCCGAGTGGACACTGCGCCGGTGAACGCCCCGCGTACGTGACCGAAGAGCTCCGACTCCATCAGGTTTTCCGGAATTGCGCCGCAATTGACCACGATGAACGGACCCTCGCTGCGATTGGAGCGGCGGTGTAGCTCCCGTGCGAACAGCTCTTTTCCCGTGCCGGTTTCCCCGGTGATCAGCACGTTGATGTCGGCCGCCGCAACCTTTTCCACGCGGCGAAAGACCTCCTGCAAGCTCGGACAACTTCCGATGATGCCGCCGAACCGCTGCGCTTCGAGCTCCTCCGCGATGCGGTCGCGATCGGTCGTGAGCTGATTGAGCAAGATCGCGTTCTGCAAGATGAGTGAAGCTTGCCCTGCGAAAACCGTGAGAACTTCCAGGCTCGATTGTTCGAACAGGTTCACCACGTTGTCGTTGCCGACGTAGATCAATCCGAGCAGCTGCCCCTGCGCGATCAGCGGCGCAACCATGACCGAGCTGAGCTGCAGATCGAGTACGCTCGCACTCGAGTTGAACATGGTGTCGTTGACGGCGTCGCTCACGATCAATGGCTGACGTGTGTCGATGCAGCGTCGAAGGATGCTGTCCGAGAGCTGGGTCACGGCATCGGGAATCGTCTTTCGATCGACATTGCGTGCAGCGGCTATTTCAGGATCGCCATCGCGGAGCAGGATGACGAACCCCTTGTTCGCATGAACCACGTCGATCACGGCGTCGAGGAGCGCTTCGATTTGCTCGGGGATCGCCCGGATCTCGAGGAGCCGGCGATTGAAGTCGCTCAGCTTCATCATCCCTTCGAGCTCGGAGCTCTGAGAGACCTTGCCGGCGACGTCCGGGTCTCGAGTGCTGCTCTCGTCGTAGAGGGAAAACACCAATTCCACGTCGCCCAGGGTGAGCTTGTCGTTGTGAAAGACTTTGGACTTCCTCTTTTTCTTGCCGTTGACGAAGAGGGTCGCGCCGGCATCGACCGGCGCCATAGAGAAGTCCCGACCATCGAATACCAGCTGAGCGTGATGCGCCTCCAAGGCGTCCGAATCGATCGATACATCATTGGCCCCCGCACGCCCGATCGACGTGACGCGCTTGTAGATCCCAAACACACGGGGCCGGCCTTGAGGCACCATCCACTTGAGGCTCGGCATACGCCGGGCACTCTATCAGACGCGAATTCGCATGTCACCGGAACGGGCAGCCGGGGCGCGGCGGAACGCGACACCCGGGCAACTCTCAACCGTACAATCGGAGAACGGCTAGGGACGGGCGTGCTCGGTCGCGGGGTACCCGCTCGCCCGGCTCTGTACGTCGAACCACGCGGGGGCTCGCCCCCCACTCCCTGTGCTGCCCATCCCGAGCCGTTCTCCTAGGTAGAAGTCGACTCGCGGGAGGTCGTATGGTGGCTAGTGAGTCAACGAAGAGCGCCAAGCACGGACCCGCGCTCCCCACCCCGCCGCCCCCACGCGAGCGCCTAAGCCGACCCGTCCGGCGGAACCCCGTGTCGCGTGCCGCCGTGCCCCGGTACGCCCGCGAGCACGCCCGTCGCGAGCCGTTCTCCGGTTCTTATGGATTGATCTTCGTGGGAGGTTAGTAAAAAGGCCACCTGCTTTGGGGGATCAGGTGGCCTTTTTGACGCGTTGGGGGAAGAAGCAACGCGCTCTAACTTAAGTACGGGCCTCCGATGTAGCTCGAAAGCTCGCGAACCTCTTGGCGCAGATTGTATTGGATGGCCTTGGTGAGATCGCCGATCGACACCAGGCCGACCAAGAGCTCGCCTTCCATCACGGGCACGTGGCGACAACGGCGCTCAGTCATCAAGTGCATCACCTCGAGCAAGGTATCGTCGGCCGATGCTGTGTAGAGACGCGTCGTCATGACGTCGCGCACGAGCGTTTGGCGCGGATCGCGATGAGCGGCGACCACGCGAACCAAGACGTCGCGTTCGGAGAAAATGCCGACGGGAAAACCGGCTTCAGATACCAACACCGAACCGACGTGATGATCATTCATCGCGTTGACGGCGTCGATCACCGTTGCGAGCGGGCCAACCGTATACACGTCTTCCCCTTTTCGTCGGAGAATGTCCCGTATCCGAATGCTGGTCATCGCAGGCTTGGCCCCTGAGTGATTATACAATCATCCGAGCTTTTGAGAACCCCTAAAAGCAAACTGTAAAATGACACACAACCGATCCAGTTATCACCCCTTGTGGACTAGCTTTTCGTCGTGCGGCTCGGCACTCTGAAAGCTCAATGGGGCATGCAAGGGCACAACGGGATCGACGCTCGAACCACAGGGTTGATCTCGACGGCCGCGCTGTCTTGTTTCAACGGGGCGATCGCGTCGGGCAGTACACGCTCGAAAACATCTCCGCCGGCGGTGCGATGGTGTCGGGGGATCGCAACTTGCGCCCAGGCCATCTCGTGCACCTGTTGATCGATTTGGATACGGGCGGGGAGACGATGAGCCTGACCGGCTCCGTCCGCCGGGCGCGCGACGACCACAACGGCGCGGGTCTGGCGATCTCTTTCCCGGTCATGTCCGCCGATCAAGAGGACGCAATTCACAATGCGGTGTTGCGCGCGCTCTTGCGCCGAGAGGCCGTGGCGGCACAGCTTCCGATCCTCGTCTTCGAGCCCCGGCGGCGTGTGCGCGAAGAAATCGAATCCGAGATTCGAAGCTTCGGCCTTCCGGTGTGGGGTGTGAGCTCGCTGGCTGAAGCGGTTCGCGAGCTCGAGGACGAAGAGACCGAGTACGCCGGTCTGGTCATTCACTCGGCAACGCATGATGCGCGCTCGATGGAAGTCGTCGAGTTCTTCACCAGGTCTGACGACCTGCGAACGATCATCTTGCCCGAGCCTGACGGAGCGCTCCACAAGCTGGCCGAACGCCTTGCGAAGCTGCCGCAGGTCAAGGTTCCGCGTGTCTGGAGCCGCGCCGAGCTGCGACGCGCCTTGACCAACTAGGCCCGGTCAAAAGGCACGATTTGCAGTGATTTCACCCCGGGAAGTCGCTCGAACGCGCCGACTACCTGGCTCGCGGTTGCAACGACGACGATCGTGAGATCGCGGGTAGAAATCCGAGCACGCGTCGCGTCGTTGGCTTCTTGCCGGCTGACGCGGGCCACGAGTTGATCGTACTTCTCGACGTAGTTGCGAGGAATGCCAAGGAGCTCGACGTCGAGGCGGGCCTCCAGGCGCTTGGAGGGCGTGTCGCGGTCGAAGCAGTGGCTGTTGATCAGGTAGCGCTGGGCGAAGCTGAGCTCGGCTTTCTTGATCCCGCGGTCGACCCAGCGTTCGAGCAAGTCGAGCTGCAGCGCGGCGCAGTCGGCAGAGTATTCCGCCGCAGGCGCAGTCGACATGTACCAGGCGTCGCGTTGCTTTGCGTGAAGCAAGCGGCTGTACGCACCGTAGCTCCAGCCACGAACCGCACGAACCTCTTGCATCAATCGGCCGCTAAATGTGCCGCCGAACGCCGTGTTGGACACGATGAGCGGGAACAGATTGCGGTCGCGCGTGCGCGCGCCCAGCGTGCCGATAAAGAGCTGGGTCTGCGTTCGCTCGGGCTTGTCGACAATGATCACGTGGCGACCCGAACGCACCCGAGTCGCAGGCACCACGGGATCCTTTTGCTTGCGGCGCTTCGGATTCGGAAGATGCGACGCGATCAACGCGCTCGCCTCGGCCTCACTGACATCACCGGCAACCCCGACGAGAAAAGAGCTCTTGGCGATGTTCCGCGAGTAGAAGCTTTCGACCTGCTGGATCCCAATACGGGAGAGGCTGTCGGCGTGCCCGCTCAGGGTGCGGCCATACGGATGCTCGCCAAAAAGCGCTTGGCGAAATCCCAACGCACCGAGGGTCTGATCGTCGTCCAGCCGCGCGGTTAGTGCCGCCTGAGCCTGCCGCTTGAGCTTCGCGAAATCGGTCACGCGAAGGGCGGGACGCCATACCAAACTCGCCAACAGCTCGAGCACAGGCTCCAAGTTTCGGCGGAGTACGGTCGCGCGAACTCGGGTCGAGCGCATCGAAACCTGGACCGATATTCGCGCTCCAAGGCTTGCGAGCCGATGTTCGAATCGTTGGTGTGACAGCCCTCGCGGCCCGCGCCGCATCAAATGGCCGGTGAGCTGGGCGAGGCCCTCCCGGCCTGCCGGGTCCTGCAAACTGCCCACGGCGAGCGCAATCTCTACATCGACGAGCGGGAGCACGTCGCTCGACTCGACGAAAACGTTCATGACGCTTTTCGCAGAATCTCGACTCGCGTTCGGCGAGAAGGACGGAGGTACTTCCTGACAGCCCGTTTCAAGTCGTTGGCCGTGACTTCCCGGAAACTTGCTAGCCGCTCGAAGACGGCGGCTCCGTCGTTGGCCACGGTCTCGTAGAAGCCTATCTGCTCGGCCTTACCGCCCGCGGTTTCCATACTGTGCAGGAACGAAAGCTCGAGCTGATTGATCGCCTTTTCGAGCTCGACGACCCTTGGGCCCTCAGACCCGAGCCGAGTGATCTCCCGATCGAGCAACGCGAGTGCATCTGCCTTCTTCTTTCCCTCGCGAAGAAAGATCCACATTTCGAACAGTCCGGGGTCAACGAAAGGCGAAATCGAGCCGCGCACGGACAGCGCGATCTCTTTGTCGAGACAGAAAAGCCGGTGCAGCCGCGAGCTTTGGCCGCCAAACAAGACCTCGTTTGCGACAACGAGAGCCGCTGTGTCAGGGTTGGAAAATGACGGCGCGCGGTACCCGAGAAGGAGCTTTTCGGTTGGTGTCGGCGCGTCGAGTCGAAAAACACGCTCTGCGCGCTGCGGCGGCTCCTTCGAAGGCTTGGGACGCTCGGCTCTCCGCGTGCCGGGCAGGCCTCCATAGTGTTTCTGCACCAGCGAAAGAGCTTTTGATTCGTCGAAGTCGCCTGCGATCACGATGGTTGCGTTGCTCGGCGCGTAGTGCGTTCGATAGAACTCCCGGCAATCCTGAACGGTGAAACCACGGATGTCGTCCATCCAACCGATCGTCGGCCAACGGTAGGGATGGCGGCGAAACGCATTGTCGTACAGCAACTCGAGCGCCTTGCCTTCCACGTCATCGTCGACGCGAAGCTTACGCTCGTTGGCTACCACTTCCTTTTCCGAGCTGACCTGGGGGACGCGAAGGACCAGGTTTGCCATTCGATCGCCCTCGAGCTCGATGAGCAGAGGCAAAGCATCCCGAGGAGCGTTCTCGTAGTAGTAAGTCCAATCGGTCCAGGTCGCCGCGTTTGCCTCGGCCCCAGCGCCCTCCATCAAACGGTCGAATTCGCCCGGCGGATGGTTGCGCGTCTCGTTGAACATCAGGTGCTCGAACAGATGCGCCAGTCCGGTCTTGCCCGGGCGCTCATGCCGTGAGCCCACGCGAAACCAGGTGTGGTAGCTCACTGTTGGGGCGGAGCGATCGACCAACGTCAGCACGGTCAACCCATTGCCCAAACGAAAGCGCCGTAGCGTGAGTGCATCGCCAAACGCATGGTCGCGCACAAACGTCCAGCGCGCGTTGCGTTTTCGAACGCCGCGGTTGAGCCGTTCGATCAGGACCTCGGGCGCTCCCATGAACGGCGGAGCCTGCGCAGCCATTCAGCACGGGTCAAGGAGATTCGGGACGGAAATTGAGACGCGCCACCTTGGGGGGTTAGCGTTGGGCCAATCGGCTCTATCGATGGGTCAGGTCGGTGGACCGAAGTAAAGGAGCGTGTGATGAAGTTTGCTGTAGTCGGTGCGCGGGTGTTGCTGGGTCTGATCTTCGTGGTGTTTGGCTTGAACGGTTTCTTCAAGTTCATCCCCACGCCGGAGATGACGGACGCCGCAGGATCGCTCATGGGCGCCCTAGTCGCGACCGGGTACTTCATGATGGTGGTGAAGCTGGTCGAGGTCTCGGCAGGCTTGATGATTCTGACGGGACGTTTCCTCCCGCTCGGGCTCATTCTGCTGGCTCCAGTCTCGGTCCACATCCTGCTATTTCACGTCTTCTTGGACCCGGCCGGCTTGCCCATGGCGATCTTCATCATCCTCCTACAGCTGTTCCTGGCCTGGGCATACCGAGATTCGTTCAGCGGCGTCCTGCAGGCAAATCCCAAGCCCACTGGCCAAAGCTAGCCGCCGCTTCGCTTGACCCGATCACGGGGGGCAGGTAGCCCTCCCGCCATGTCGGAAGTTCGCGTTCGGTTTGCGCCGTCGCCCACGGGCTACTTGCACATCGGCGGTGTGCGCACGGCGCTCTACAGCTGGCTGTGGGCGCGCCGGAACCAGGGCACGTTCATCCTCCGAATCGAGGATACCGACCGCGAACGCAGCACCGAGCAAAGCATTCAGATCGTGCTCGAATCGATGCGCTGGCTGGGTCTCGACTGGGACGAGGGCCCCGAGGTGGGCGGCGAGCACGGGCCTTATGTGCAAAGCGAACGGCTCGACATCTATGCTCGGTACGCGGAAACGCTGATTGAAACGGGCAAGGCTTATCGCTGCTACGCGACAAAGGAAGAGATCGCGGCAGCACGCGAAGCACATCAAAAGAGCGGCACCAAAGACGGCTTTCGCTTTCAAAGCCCGTGGCGGGATCGCAGCGAACCACCGGGAAACCCCAACGCACGCCACGTGATTCGATTCCGAGCCCCGCATGAAGGAACCACGAGCTGGGTCGACGCGGTCAAAGGCAGGATCGACATCCTCAACTCTACCCTGCAGGACTCGATCTTACTGCGGCCCGATGGGATGCCGCTCTACAACTTCGGTTGCGTCGTGGATGACCTGACGATGAAGGTCACACTCGTCGCCCGCGGCGACGATCACATGATCAACACCGCGCCTCAAATCCTGCTCTACGATGCGCTCAGCGCGCCGGTTCCTCAATTCGCGCACATGCCGATGGTTCTCGCGCCCAATGGTGAAAAACTCTCGAAGCGTCACGCCGCGGTCGGAGTCCTCGAGTACCGCGACATGGGGTACCTGCCCGACGCAGTCCTCAACTACTTGGCGCGCCTGGGCTGGTCGTACGGCGACCAAGAGATCTTCACTCGGCAAGAGCTGATCGAGAAGTTCAGCTGGGATCGTGTGGGCTCGACTGCCGGCCGCTACGACGGCAAGAAGTTCTTACACGTTCAGGCCGAGCACCTTCGAACGCTCTCCGACGAACAGATCGCGCTCGGAACGGTGCCCTTCCTCGCCAAGATTGGCATTGGGGTCGCCGCGGACGACCCGATTCTCTTAAAGACGATTCCATACGTGAAACCACGAGCGCAGACCTTTGTCGAGGTCGCCCAAGCGGTCGACTATTTCTTTCGAGATGTCGAGTTCGAAGCCAAGGGCAGGCGGAAGTTTCTCATCCCTGCATACGCGGAGAATTTATCGCAGCTTGCCGACGTGGTGGAGGCAGTGGAGCCGTTCTCCAAGGATTCGCTTGACGAGACCGTCAAAGCGTGGCTCGAAGCGAACGAGCTTCCGATGAAGGTGGTGGCACAACCCGCGCGCGTCGCGATGACGGGTCGGACCCGAAGCCCAGGTCTCTTCGAAGTGATGGAAGTGCTCGGCAAAGAGAAAACTCTAACGCGCTTGCGGGCCGGCGCAGAGATCGCAGCGGCGGCGGAGCCACCCCCCGCGTAACTTCGCGCCGCAAGTCCCATAGTCGTGGAATCCACAGTGCAGATCTTGGTCATCGTTCTTTACTTGTTCACCCTTGCGGTGTTGGCTGTCTACGGGCTTCATCGAAGCACGCTGCTGTTCTCATACCTGCTTCATCGTCGCGAGCAGACGATGCCGCGGTCTCGCTTCGACGAATCGGACCTGCCGCTGGTCACGATCCAGCTGCCGATGTTCAACGAGATGTTCGTCGTGGAGCGACTGATCGACGCGGCAGCGCGGGTCGAGTACCCACGCGATCGTCTCGAGATCCAAGTGCTTGACGACTCGACCGACGCGACCTCGTCGATCGCGCGCGCCAAGTGCGCCGCGCTGCGCGAGCGAGGGCTCGACGTCGTCTATCTTCATCGCGAGGATCGCCGCGGATACAAGGCCGGCGCGCTCGAAGCCGGTATGAAGCTCGCGAAAGGCGATTTCATGCTGGTGTTCGATGCGGACTTCGTCCCGGGCACACGAATCGTCCGCGAGCTGGTCGATTTCTTTACAGACCCCGCCGTTGGCATGGTGCAAGCGCGCTGGGCTCATCTAAACCGCGATCGTTCTCCCCTCACGCGCTGCCAGGCAATGCTTCTCGACGGACACTTCGTCATCGAGCACAGCGCGCGCAATCGTTCGGGGCGCTTTTTCAACTTCAATGGCACCGCTGGCATGTGGCGCAAAGCCGCCATCATCGCAGCCGGTGGCTGGCAACACGACACGATCACCGAGGACATGGACCTCAGCTACCGCGCACAGCTGGCCGATTGGAAGTTCGTCTACGCGCCGCAGCTGAGCGCGCCTGCCGAGCTGCCTGCAGAGATGAATAGCTTCAAGGGGCAGCAATATCGATGGGCCAAAGGCTCGGTCCAAACCGCGCGCAAGCTACTCGGGACCATCTTCCGCGCACCGGTCGACCGCAGGGTGAAGACCGAAGCGTTCTTCCATCTGAGCAACAATTTGGCCTACGTGTTCCTGCTCGTGTTGGCGGCGTTGCAGCTTCCCAACATGCTGATTCGACGGCAGATGGAGCACCCGGAGCTCCTGATGCTCGATGTGCCTCTTTTCTTGGCGACCTGCGGATCGGTCGCAGCGTTCTATGTCGTCGCGCATCAGGATCTCTACGGCAGCCGCTGGAGAGCGATCATGTGGCTGCCGGCGATGATGGCGCTCGGCATCGGCCTTTCGATCAACAACGGTCGTGCGGCCCTCGAAGGCCTGTTCGGTCGTGACGTGGAATTCGTTCGGACGCCCAAGAGGGGCGCTCACTACGGCACACTCGTCTCGGTCTCCCCGGGCTACCGCGGTCGTTGGCCTTGGCACAACGCCATCGAGCTCGGCTTTGGGGTCTACTGCACGGCCAGCTTGCTCATTGCAATCGCCACCGAAAGCTGGGCGAGCGTGCCCTTTCTGCTCCTGTTTTGCGCAGGATTCACGTGGGTTGGCATCGCAAGCCTTCACGAAGCGCTGCGGCTCAGGTTCGATCAGGGCGACTCGGAGCTAACGGCGCAGGCGCCATCCACGCATTCCTCGCCGAATCCGCAGTCGATGTTGAGCTGACACTCTGCCAGCACCTCGCTACTGCGCACACAGAGATTCTGCTCCTCGACTGGGGCACAGAAACGAATCGTGGTGTCGATTCGGGCACACTCCTCGTCGCTCTCGCAAGGCGTGCGGCACTGTCCGCGGACACAAACGCGGTCGGGCTGACATTCGTTTTCCGGGCAGAACTGTTCCGGACGCGTGTCCGGAATGCACTGGAACGAGCTGCAGTATTCGTGCTCGGCGCAGTTTGCATCCTCGGTGCAGTTGGTGAGGCAACTCTCATCGATGCAAGGACGGCAGGCCCCTGCCACGCATTGCTGTGTCTCGGGACAGGGCGTATCGAGACAGGTGATGAGGCACTCTCCATCGATGCAGATGCGGGCGTCACCGCATTCGAAGTTGAATTGGCAGCTGAACGCAGGCGGATCGGGATCATCTTCGAGCGGATTGAGGCAGAGTCCGTTGTCCGCACAGGTCGTGCCTATCGGACAGTCGAACTCCTCCTCGCACTCTCCGACGCAGCCAAGCGTCGTGCAGAGCTCACCGACGGCGCAGTCTGTATCTGCCGCACACAAGCTTCGTTCGGGCGCGGGCTGCGGTTGGCATTCATCCCCCCGACACAGAAAGCAACCGCGGTCACTCAAGGGCCCGTCGGCAATACAAACGTAGCGGGAGTCCCTGTCACAGCCGGCGACCCCGAATAATGCGATGATGAGAATCCCAAAGCGTTTCATGGGAACTTCGACGCGCCGGCCGTAGGCTTATTCACTGTGAGGATTCGCTTGAAAACCGAGCAATTCCGTTGAATAACGGGACGGAAATGAGTGGCCACAGCAAATGGTCGACAATCAAGCGGCGCAAGGGTGCTCAGGACGCCAAGCGCGGGAAATTGTTCACCAAAGTCATCAAGGAAATCACGATCGCGGCGCGCTCCGGCGGCGGCGACCCGGATGGCAACGCGCGGCTACGACGGGCGGTCGACCTGGCGCGCAGCGTGAACATGCCGGCGGACAACGTGACTCGGGCGATCAAGAAGGGCACCGGCGAGCTGGAAGGCGTCCAGTACGAGGAACTGCTCTATGAAGGGGTCGGTCCGGACGGGACACTCTTCCTCTGCGAGGTCGTCACGGACAACCGCAATCGGACGATCGCAGAAGTGCGAAAAGTATTCGACAAGAACCACGGCCAGATCAGCAGCAGCGGATCGGCGCTCTGGGCCTTCGAACAGCAGGGCATCATCCGGATCGACAAAGACGCAGCGGGCGAAGAGGAGCTCTTCGAAGCGGCGGTGGGTGGCGGTGCCGAAAACATGGAGTCCGTCGATGACCAATGGGTCGTTACGACGGCACGCAATGATCTCGACGCGGTTCGCGATGCGATCGCAAGTGCGGGGATCACCGTGCGAGAGGCGGCGCTCGAGTACATTCCCAACAATCCAAAGGTGGTGGAGGGCGATGATGCTGCGAAATTGATTCGACTCTATGAAGCCCTCGAAGACAACGACGACGTCCAAAACGTTTTCTCCGACTTCGAGCTGAGCGAGCAGGCGCTCGCAGAGATGGCCTGACCAGGCCATGCGTGTCCTCGGCATCGACCCTGGCGGCCGGCGCACCGGCTGGGGCGTCGTGCAGCTCGAAGGGACACGGCTTCGTTACATCGGCGCGGGAACGGTTGCCGTCCCGGAGAAGCTTCCACTCCCGAAGCGGCTCCAAATCATCCACCAGGCGCTCGGACAAGTCGTCCGCGAGCATCAACCAGGCGCGGTCGCAGTGGAGGAGATCTTCTTTGCGAAGTACGCGAATGCGGCATTGAAGCTAGGTCATGCCCGAGGCGTGGCTCTGCTGGTTGCTGCAGAGTCGGAGCTCGAGGTCCACGAATACCCTCCGGCCATCGTGAAGCGCACGGTGGTTGGCCGTGGCGCCGCAGACAAAGTTCAAGTGGGACGGTTGGTCACGGCATTGCTCGGACTGAAAACGCCTCCCGAAGAAGACGCAGCCGACGCCCTGGCCGTGGCGATCACCCACATCCAAGCCAGCAGATCCAGCGCCATCGGACGCTGACGCTGACGCTGACGCTGACGCTGGCACTGGCACTGACGCTGGCACTGGCACTGCCACTGGCACGGTCACGGCCCTACGGTCGCGGCCCTACGGTCACGGTCACGGCCCTGCAGTCACGGCTACCAAAATGCATACATCTGTTCAGTAACCTGCTACCCTCGCCCCGTGATCGGGAGGCTTAGCGGGACGATCGAGCATCGGGAGGCGGATGGGTCGGTCGTCGTCGAGGTGAACGGTGTGGGGTACGAGGTGTTTCTGCCGGTTGGCGCCGTGGGGCGCTTGAGCTCGGAGCTCGGGCAGACCGTCGTGCTTCACGTGCATACGCATGTGCGCGAGGACGCAATGACGCTCTTTGGCTTTGCTACGGCCGAGGACCGCGCCGCGTTTCGCGCCCTCCTCAAGGTGAGCAGCATCGGGCCGAAGCTCGCACTCGCGATCATCGGCGTGATGAACGCAGGCGAGCTCCAGGACGCGATCGCGCGCCAAGATAAGAGCGCCTTCGCAGGGATTAGTGGTGTCGGCAAGAAGACGGTCGAACGAATCCTGGTCGACTTGCAAGACAAGCTCGACTTCGCCACGAGCGGCAAAACTGGGGTTCGGCTCCGAGCGGTTCCGAGCGCGGTCGGCTCGACGGGTGACACAGTCGTTGGTGCCTTGGTGCAGATGGGATACAAACGGAGCGAGGCAGAGGCTGCTGTAGGGAACGCGATGGGCGCTTCGAGCGACGAAAACATCGAAGGGCTGTTGCGTGCCGCGCTGTCGGCGTTGCCATGATTAAAATGGATGCCAGAACGAACGAGAATCTGACCATCGACGAGCAGCCGGAAGATCGCGTGTTCGATCGAAGCCTCCGTCCATCGCAGTTCGACGACTTCGTCGGTCAGGAGCGCATCAAGGACAACCTCCGGGTCTTCGTCGAAGCAGCGCGAGGCCGGGGCGAACCGGTCGACCACACTTTGTTCTGCGGTCCGCCCGGGCTCGGGAAGACCACTTTGGCCTTGATTCTGGCTGGTGAACGAGGGGTCAACCTGCATTCGGCCTCGGGCCCGGCAATCGAGCACAAAGGCCAGCTTGCGGCGCTCCTCACCAAGCTCGAGCCGAACGACGTGCTCTTCATCGATGAGATCCATCGCCTCAATGCGACGGTCGAGGAGAACCTGTACTCCGCGGTCGAAGACTTCCGCATCGACATCGTCAATGGCGATGGTCCGTACGCCCAAACGCTTCAGCTTCCGCTCAGCCCGTTTACCTTGATTGGTGCAACGACTCGAACCGGCCTGCTCACCAATCCGATGCGTTCGCGTTTCGGGTACGTGGCGCGCCTCGACTACTACCCGGACGACGCCTTGCGCGCGATCATCGAGCGGAGCGCACGCTTGCTCGGCCTTTCGATCAGCACCGAGGCCGCCCATGAGCTCGCCCGCCGGTCGCGCGGCACCCCCCGTATCTCCAATCGTCTGCTGCGGCGCTCACGCGATTTTGCGCAGGTCCTGTCGGACGGCAAGGTTGATGCAGAAACCGCACGGGAAGCGCTCGAGCGGCTCGATGTCGACAGCGCGGGCCTAGACCAGATGGATCGGCGTTATCTAACCGTGATCATCGACCACTACGACGGTGGGCCGGTTGGTATAGAAACTTTGGCGGCGGCGCTGAGCGAGCCGCGCGATACGCTCGAAGACGTATACGAGCCCTATCTGCTGCAGAAGGGCTTGTTGGCGCGCACGGCGAGGGGACGTGTGGCGACCCGGCATGCCTTCGAGCACCTTGGCAAAGAGCAGCCAACCCGCTCACAATCCGGCCTGTTCTGAGGCAGTTTTGAAGAGTCCGCGCTCCCCTGGGGGGCGCTGTGAGAGTCGAATCCCCCAATGAATTTGCAAGCCATTGCGGCCAAGGAAGGCCTTTTGCTGTCGGCCGAGCGCTGGGCGCCAGCCGACTCGGAGCTCTGGGGGCGCTGGCGGGAGTCGCTCTCGGCCGAGCAACGCGCGGAATCGTTGATGCCGCTTCAAGCTGTGCTCTCGGGGCTCGTAGCCTTTCGTCACTTGGACAATCATCCGCTCTCCGCTCCCAGGACCGACTTCCGTCCGCACCTTCATGCAGTACGCGTAGGTTACGGCTGGGCGCTCGAGCTCGTTGCGCGGTTGAGAGGCGAGGGCGAGCTCGAATCTTCGCTGCGAGCGCTTGAAAGGTCGTTGAGCGACGCGCTTCGACTGAGCGAACGGCTCTGGGGCCTTCCACTGGTCGACGTCGGGGTGTTTCAATCGAGTTGCGAGATGTTCTTGCGCGACCTCGAACACAACTCATTCTTCCAGCCGCCGGAACCGCTGGAGTTCTCCAACGTGACGGAGCTCGTGCAGTCCGAGGGCCTGACGCCGGAGCTCGACTCGTGGAAGAGCGACAGGGCAAAAATGGCTACGATGGTCTCGTTCTTGGCGTTGCTCCGCGATCATCGCTTCTTGGGCATCGCTGACCGTCAGATCCGCGAATACGACGGCGTCTATCGCGCGCACATCGTGGTCGCTGCGGTCCGCAGAGAGCTCCGCACGTTGACGCGATTTCTCCTGGTGCGGGGCGTGGAGACATTTGCCGGCGAGCTCGAGGCGAATTCACAGTCGGTCGAAGCGCTGGCGCTGGGCATTCACGCGAAGTCCCGATCTGCGCTCGACGACCCGGTCCCCGAGATCGACCCGGAGCGCGGCCATGCGCTGGAGGCTGAGAGAATGCGCAACGGGATTCGTGAGCTTCGGGCTACGGTCAAAGATGCGGCCAAGCAGCTCCGTATCATCGGTCGGACCGTGCGAGAGGAACGGGTGGGGCGAGAAGAGCGCAAGAGCGAGCGTGTGCAGAAGAACCTGCGCCAAGACATCTGGACGTTTCGGTTCATCGTGCAGGCGTTCGTCGCCAAGGCATCTCTCGCTTGGCCAAACGGCGACGACTGGCACAATCCGGAAAATCTCGAGTTCGCCGGGGAGTTTCTTCGGCACTTCCGGGTGCTCGGGCTGCCGTTGAGCCGCGGCACTGGGTACACACGGCGCGCATCGCTGACGCAGGCGGTGAGCGCCTTGCGTGACCGCGATGCCATTGACGCTAGCAAGCTTGCTCTCGCAACCGACGAGTGCGTCCTCTTCCTCGAGCACCTCGACGCTGCGCTGGCCGAGATCCCGCAATCGCTTTTCGCACCTTTCGACAAGAACAAGGCAGCGGCCGAGCTTCGTGGTTACCTCTCTGCCGCCAGAGATCTCCGCCGCTAAACCACGATCCCGAACACCGCGAACATCCGTTCGATGACCCAAAACGCCGCGAGCGAGCCGATGATGTACGCGGGAATGGTGCGGTTGCTGTGCCAGCTCGATGGCAGCGCCGAACGCAAGGCCGCGAAGCTCAGCCAGGCAACCGCGATCACGCCGAGCTGCCCGAGCTCGAGACCGAGGTTGAAGCCGAGAAGAGCCAGGGGAATCTCATCGCTCGGAAGGCCGGCATCGAAGAGGACCGAGGCAAAACCCAAACCGTGAAGGAGGCCGAGCGCGCCGGGCAGAATCCAGGGATGCTTCCAGACCGGGCCGCGCGCACCCGATTGGATCTCGAGCGCGAGCACGACGATTGTAAGGGCGATCAACGTCTCGACGAGCAGCATGGGAAGTGAAACGATCCGGAGCACCGAAAGCGCAAGCGTGAGGCTGTGCCCGAAAGTAAACGCAGTGACGGCCGCGATGAGACGGCGGTGCCAGCCGAAAAGGATCAGAAGCCCGAGCACGAAGGTCAGGTGGTCCCAGCCTGTGAGCAAGTGCCCGACGCCCAGCATCAGGTACCCGAAAAAGGAATGCGACTCGTCTTCTTGGGCGGTGATGGTGAAGGCCGGCGTGCCCGTGTCGAGGATCACATGATGCACACTTCCGTCCGCTCGAACAACGCGGACAACGACGTTCACGCTCGAGTCCTCGAAGCCGTCCACCTGGACAACGGCGCCGAGCATGTCGGGCGGCTCGCATCGAAGCTCGATCGTCTCGAGGACGGCGGTTTGGTCCTCGGTCTTGCGAAGCTCGGGGGGGCCCAACTGTTCGCAGGATTGCGGAATCTGCGGCCGCAGCGATTGACCGGTGGGTCGCTTCACCGGTGCTCGCCAGCGCATGGTGACGGCCCCTTCGGCCTCCTGCTCGAACGAAAGCACGGAGGGGGCAAGCGGATGCGCACTGGCGTTCTTCGGTGCTCCGAAGGCCACCGCTGTGATGAACAAGAGTATGCGGACGCGCATCAGGGAACCGTCTCGATCTGCACGCGGTATGCCTCCCGAAGCGCAGCCATGCGTTCTTTGCGAAGCTCTTCACGGATTTCTCGCAACCGATCGGCGCGTACCTCAGCGCCGATGATCTCGAGCGGGGGCACGTAGGCCGGCTCCGTGTCGATCACTTTCACGAAGTGAAGGCCGTAAACCGACGAAATCGGGCCTCGCCACACACCGGTGACGGGCTCTTCGAAGACTCTCCACAGGTCCAGGCCGTAGCTGATCTTGACGTCGGAAGGCGTCGTGGATTGCTCCGTACGGAGCCCCGGCAAGGGGTCCCCGAGACCGCTCGGCCTGGCATCCCCGAGCTCCGAGAGCCGTTCCTGCATCTCCCGTGCATCGCCGGCAAGCGCATCTCCACGCTTCGAGCGGCTCAGGAAGACCTGTTGAAACCGCACGCGCCCTTCGCGCTCGAAACGGTCGCGGTGCGCTTGGCGGTGCGCTTCGAGCTCTTCGCGACTCGGCACTTGATCTTCGGGTACGTATGCGAGCGCCTCGCCTGCCCGATAGAGCAACCGCGCCCGCACGACCGGATCGTGCGCATGCATGTTCATCTCGACGGCGCGCTGGAACAGCACCAAGTCATCGTCCGGCGTGTCCGGTTCGATGAAGCGCATGTTGCGAACCAGATGCGTGTACACGATCGGATCGGTTCTGTCCCAGCCATAGCGTCGCACCTCGCGAAGCAGAATCGCCTCCCGGATCGAGCGTTCGACTTCCGCCGGGTTCGCCTCCGCAGGGATCCGAACGATGATTCGTGGCCCTTCGCTGTGGCCTCGCTCGTAGACGGCTTTCGCCGCAAAAAGCAGGCCGCCAATCAGGAAGAAGTGGAGGAGCGGCCGAAGCATCAACCCGGTGGCTGGTACCAGATCGGAGAGGTCCAAGCCCGCTCCTGGATCGCCGGCTCCACGGGGTGGCAGCAGCGCTCTTCGGCCTCGGACCGTAGGCCCGGATCGTCGCAACTCACGTCCTCACACGCTCCTGGGTTCAGGCCGATGGCGGGATCGCAGCAGTCACAGGTGTAGTTACTGTGCGGCACTTCCATCGCCTTGAGCGCCTTGCACGCCTCGAAATCCCAGTCGTTGCAGTCGTACTCGGCCTCGGAGCACTGCCAGGTCGTCCAGCGACAGGTCGGGTTCTCGAGCACGCGCGCGTAGTAATAGGCACGCTGCGTGGAATCGAAGGCCGGATCCTGCCAGACGGCGCAGAGGTCGGCAGAGTCCGTGCCTCCAGTCACGCAGGTTGCGAGGTTGATGGTCGCACCGTTGTTCTCGTCGCCGGCGACATCGTAGACGGTCACTTCGTAGGCGTCGCCGTCGAGCCAACCCTTCACGATCTGGATGCGCTGCAGGGGAGCACCCGCGGCGTCCTGCTTGGCCGACACGACGAACATCGGTGAGGTCGAGCCGGGCTGCGGCCCTAGCGTTCCGCCCATGGGAACGCCGCCTTCATAGCCTTGTGCATCCAGGTCGTCGGCATTGCAGAGCTCGCTCGGGTAGTCCCAGCCGCCAAACATACGCACGAGGATCCGAGGTCCGCTGGTGCCGAACGTCTCCTTTCGACGGATGGCCGAGAAAATCGCGTCACGCGCGTTCTCCTCTGCCCAGACCGCGGTCAGGCCACCGGGGCTCAGATACTCGATATCCGGGAAGCCTTGGGGCGGAGGCAGGAAGCGGTTCGGTTGACCTGCACCGCCATGACCCTTGAAGTCGTCCTCCGCGACAAAGCCCGGTGCGGAGATGTGCGTATCGGTGGCAGCGGTGATGCCGTACTGAAATGGGTTGGTCCCGAGGTTTGCTTCGTGCTTCATGCCCTCGCCGTAGGCCACGCGCAGGAAGCCTTTTGGGTCGGGCGGTGTAATCACCTCCAGGTTAGTCCACGCGATGTTGGAAAACGGAATGATCTCGAAGCCGCAGAGCTCGTCCGCCGTCGCAGAGCCCGGCAGGCATTCCGACGCCCCCTTGTGTTGATAGACCTCGATGACCGGTTCCATCGCGTTTCGTGCTTCGACGTACTCGCCCGTGAACGGCTCGCCGTTGGCCATCCTGTTCTCGAAATAGACGCCCTCGGAGATGTTGCTGTTGTGAGGAATCGTCAGCACTTCGCAGCCCGTGTCCGCGTCTACGCATTCCTCCCGCAGGCGATCCCAGAGCCCCTCCGCATAGGGCTCGTCGAAGTAGTTGTACGGTAGCTCCGTCACATTCTCGTTCTTGAACATCACGTTGCGGTGCAGATTCGCGGACCCGGGGTTGCCGCTCCACTCGTACCCAGCAAAGGTGGTGAGCTGGCAGCGATTGCTGCGATCGTAGGCGGCTTGTGCGGCATCGACCACTCCGCCCCAGACGTCCATGCCCGCCTCCAAGCAGTATGCGTCGCCCGGCCCGCAGAGCGCCGGATATCCTGTTTCTTCCGGCAGAAAGGAGAGGAGGACGTTGAACTTGATGAAGACTCCGCGCACAACACCGGGGTCGGCATTGAATTCCTGCGCAGCGCGGTAGTCTTCACAGTCGTCCGCATCGTACCCGGCTGAGCTCGGATCGTTGCAAACCTTCAGCGCGCCAAGAAACTCGGCGTGATCGCTCAACATGACGAAGTCCAAAGGGCGATCGATCTGAGCCATCCGAGTCGGAGTGCCGTCCTCGTTGTAGGGCTGGAGCGAAATCGTATTGCCTCGGGCAAAACGGTACGCGTCTTCTGGGGTCGTGCGGGTGCCCTGCATGTTGGCGTCGAAAGATAGATTGGTGTGGATGTGCGTGTCGCCCCAGTACACTTGGCGAAGCTCGTCGAAGTCGGCGCAGCGCCCGGGCTCGTCGATCCAGTTGGAGTCGTCGTTTTCGGCGCAGCCGAAGGCCACCACGGCGAAGCAGAGCAGACAAAGAGCTCCGGATGAGCTGCGGGCCATCGCGCCACGGTAGTGGAAGCCACCGATATTGCAATAGACGAGCTAGAGCCCGATTTCGCCTTGAAAGACGAAGCGCGCAGGGCCTTGCATGAGCACGCTGTCGCCGGGCGCGCGGACGGTGATCATGAGCGTTCCGCCCGGAAGTCGAATGCTGAGCTGCTCGTCTCGCTCGGCGCGGCCTGTCTCCACTGCGGCGACAGCGGCCGCGCAGGCGCCCGTGCCACATGCCTGCGTCCATCCTGCGCCGCGCTCGAGCACGTCCAAACGCATGTTGCTCCCATCCCGCTCGGAGACGAAGCCCACGTTGACCCCTTCGGGGAAGTGAGGGTCGTTTTGGATAAACGGGCCCAGCTCGAGACGCGCATCGCCGAGCTGGTCGAAGGTCACGGCATGCGGGTTCCCCATGGACACGCCCGTGAAGTGAAGGGTGCGTCCCTCGACCTCGAGCGGATGGTCGAGCCAAGGCGCGGCGGAGCTCAGCGGAAGGTCGGAGGGCACCAAGGACGGCGGCGCCATCTGCACGGCAATCAATTCGGCTCGCGGGCGGTTGATCACCACGCAGGCGTGAGGCCCCGCCAGCGTTTCGATCGCCACCTCTAGCGTCGGCTCTCCAGCACGTCGGGCAAGGTGCAACGCTGCACAGCGAAGCCCATTGCCACAGACCTCGGGCACCGAACCGTCGGAGTTGATCACGTCCATCGACGGCGCACTGGTGTCGAGCACGAGCACACCATCGGCACCCACACCGCGATGCCGGTCACAAAGCGCAATCGCTTGATCGGTCGTGAGCTGCACACCTGCGATGGCGTCCCGCTCGATGATCAGGAAGTCGTTCCCTAGGCCTTGGTACTTGTAGAACGGCAGCAGCATTGAGGGAGGGTTGTAGGGCTAGGGACCCTGGACGGCAAAGCACCTGCACTGGCGCTGACACTGGCCCTGACACTGGCGCTGACACTGGCGCCGATTCTAAAAAAAGTGGCGCGCACAGGTTGCGCGCTCGGTGGACAGCTCGAGAAAACTCAATACTTCTGCGTCACTTCTCGATAGGTCGTCGCGCAGCTTCTGCGCCTCCAAATAGTGAAGAATTACGTATAGAAACGCGCGCCGACAGGAGCCAATATTCTAACGTAGTGACCCATAGGGGGTCGCCAAAACCGGGAGATTGCAATGCGTTCGTTGATCGGAGTGCTCTGCGTTTGGGCACTCGGATTCCTGTTGGTAGGCGGGCTTCCTGGCTGAAGCCCGCCGCATCGCGAGCCATGAGCGATTAACCCTTTCAAAAAGGGGACCGTCCCCTTTTTGCGGGTCGTCATGAACTGACGGGGCGAGCCATCGTCAGGTGTCGAGCGCGCCCGGAGAACCGTAGCGAGGAATACGACAGTATTTCGCAGCGAAGGGTCGAGGACGTAAGCCGACAGATGGCGTTGGCTCGCCCCGTCAGGAGCAGCCCATGCTGTTGCCGCAGTTCAGGCAGCGGTAACACGCCCCGTTGCGAACCGTGATGTGGCCGCATTTGTCGCACATGGGTGCGTCGCCCATCATCTCGCCGAGCTGTTGGTCGAGTGCATTCCCCTGATGGGCGCTGTCGTCGAAGCCGAAGGTGACCTGCTCGGCCGGCTCGACGGCTGGCGGCGGCTCGCTCGGCTGCGTGCCTTCCAAACGGTGCACGGCCGCAACGTCGGTTGGGTTTTGTAGCTCCTCTTGCTCTTCCTTCGGCGGCACCTGCGCGAAGTCGTATTGCTTGAGGTACTCGACACCGAGCACCCGGAAGACGTAGTCGATGATCGACGTTGAGAACTTGATGTTCGGGTGACCTTCGACGATTCCCTGCGGCTCGAAGCGCGTGAAGGTGAACTGCCGAACGTAGGCGTCGAGCGGCACACCGTGTTGCAGCCCCATCGACACGCTGATCGCGAAGCAGTTCATCAGCGAGCGGAACGCAGCACCTTCCTTGTGCATGTCGACGAAGATTTCGCCAAGCGATCCGTCCACATATTCGCCCGTGCGAAGGAAGACTTTGTGCCCGCCGATGCGCGCTTCCTGCGTGAAGCCGCTTCGCTTCTTCGGAAGACGGTGGCGCCGCGTGGTCGGTGGTGTGAGCCACTCTTGCACCGGGGTCTCGATCGCCCGTGCAGGCGCCGGAGCCTGGGCTTCAGCGCCGTCTTCTTGATCCTCACTCCCGGAGTCGTTGGAGTCGTGCTTGGTGTTGAGCGGCTGGGACGACTTCGAACCATCGCGGTAGAGCGCGATCGCCTTGAGACCGAGCTTCCAACCCTCTTCGTAGATCTCCTCGACATCTTCGACGGTCGATTCCTGCGGTAGGTTCACGGTCTTGGAGATCGCGCCCGAAAGGAACGGCTGCGCGGCAGCCATCATGTGGACGTGCGCCATCGGCTCGATAAAACGCTGGCCGATCTTGCCGCAGCGATTTGCGCAGTCGAACACCGGCAGGTGCTCGGCGCGGAGGTGCGGCGCGCCTTCAACCGTCATCCGGCCGATGACAACGTCGTTGATCTCGCCGATCTCCTTTTCTTTGTGGCCCCAGAAGCGGAGCAGGCTAAAACCCGGCTTGTTGTAAGTTTCCGCTTCGATCCCTAGCCGCTCGTAGGCCTCGGTCCCGATCACCCATGGCGCCAACGCGAAGCCGACATCGAAGACACCGCGAAGTGCGTGTTCCGCCTTTTCGATCTCTCGCTCGGTGAGCCCGTTCTCGAGTAGCGCCTTGCGGCCGCAGTGCGGCGCGCCGGTGAACGTGTTGGTGCCCGTCACGTAGGAGACGATGTCTGCCACCTGAGCTTCGGTGTAACCAAGCCTTTGAAGCGCGTTCGGGACGCTCTGGTTGACGATCTTGAAGTAACCACCGCCTGCGAGCTTCTTGAACTTCACTAGGGCGAAGTCCGGCTCGATGCCGGTCGTGTCGCAGTCCATCAAGAGACCGATGGTTCCGGTCGGCGCGAGCACAGTCGTCTGCGAGTTGCGGTAGCCGTACAGCTCGCCGAGCTTGCAGGCCAGATCCCAGTCCTCGTGCGCGGCCTGTATGAGCTCGGGCGGACAAGCGGTCGGCTCGTCGTCGGTCATCCCGGGGCCGTTGGCCTCGTTGATGCGGTACGCCGCTTCGCGATGCTTGCCCATCACTCGAAGCATTGGCTGGCGGTTGCGTTGGAAGCCCGTGAATGGTCCCTTGCTCGCGGCGATCTCAGAAGACGTCGCGTAGGCGTGGCCGCAGAGGATCGAGGTGAGCGCCGCGCAAATCGTCCGGCCCTCGTCGCTGTCGTAAGGGATCCCGAGCTGCATGAGCAGGGTCCCGAGATTGGCATACCCGAGGCCGAGAGGCCTGAACTTGTGGCTGTTTTTGGCGATCGCCTTGGTCGGGTAACTCGCGAAATCGACGGCGATGTCCATCGCGGTGATCAGGACGCGAATCGCCTGACGGTAGCCTTCGATGTCGAACCGGCCCTCTTCGTCGAGGAACTTCGAAAGGTTGATCGACGCCAGGTTGCAAGCGGAGTTGTCGAGGAACATGTATTCGGAGCACGGGTTCGACGCGTTGATGCGATCGGTGTTCGGGCAGGTGTGCCAGTCGTTGATCGTGGTGTCGTACTGGACGCCCGGGTCCGCGCAGCCCCATGCGGCCTGGCCAACTTTGCGCCAGATGTCACGCGCGCGGTACGTTTCGCACACCTCGCCGGTCGTTCGAAACGTCGTCTTCCACTCGCCGTCGGTCTCGACCGCTTTCATGAACTCGTCGGTGACGCGAAGCGAGTTGTTCGAGTTCTGGCCCGAGACCGTGTGGTAAGCTTCGCCATTGAAGTCGGATTCGTAACCGGCTTCGATGAGCGCCCGTGCCTTCTGCTCCTCGCGGACCTTCCATTCGATGAAGTCGACGATCTCGGGGTGGTCCATGTCGAGACAGACCATCTTCGCAGCGCGGCGGGTGGTGCCGCCTGACTTGGTCGCACCAGCAGCGCGGTCGAGGACTTCGAGGAAGCTCATCAGTCCGCTCGAGGTGCCACCGCCCGAGAGCTTTTCTTGCTTGCCTCGGATTTTGGAGAAGTTGGTGCCAGTGCCGGAGCCGTACTTGAAGAGGCGCGCTTCGTTCTTGATCAGGTCGTAGATCGCCATGAGGTCGTCGTTGACGGCCTGGATGAAACAAGCGGAGCACTGTGGATGCTCGTACGCTGTGCTGGTCTCGAAGATGATATCCTGCTCGGAGTCCCAGGCATAGTTGCCGCCGGAGCCTTTGATGCCGTAGCGCTGGTAGAGGCCGCAGTTGAACCAGACGGGGGAGTTGAACGCCGCCTTCTGGTGAACGAGAAGGTGGGAAAGCTCGGCCTCAAACGTGTCGGCAGCCTCTTCATTGGCGAAGTAGCCACCGAACTTGTCACCTGCCTCGCGGAGCGAGTGCGCCACGCGGTAGACCAGCTGGCGAACGCTGCGCTCACCGAGGTTCTTGTCGCCGTTGATGCCGGCCTTGCGGAAATACTTCGAAACCGCAATGTCGGTTGCGAGCTGGCTCCACCCCTCCGGAACCTGTGCGCCCTTGAGCTCGAACACGACCGAGCCATCTGAATTGGTGATCTGGCTATCTCGAAGTACGTATTCGACTTCTTCGAGCGGGTCCGAACCGGCTTCCGTCAGCGTGCGGTCTATCAAAAGACCACCCGCTTTCTGCGAAACCTCGGCCCTCCGCGCGCCTTCGATCTCCAAATTGCTAGTCATTCCCCTCGTGTCTAATGCCACAGCATACCTCCAACCAGACGCAACTCACCATCCAGGTAGAATTCACCCTTCATCCCCAGGCAAACCACCCACTATCCACAATCGTCCCACAACGGGTTGCGCTGGCAGCCTCCTTACCACCACAACCGCTTGGGGCGAGCCTGCGAAGTAGCTCCGCCGGGCAGGCCCAGTCAAGCAGAAACGATCGGCCCCATGTGCTTTCTTCCTTTCACTTGCGATTTCGAGTAGTTGAGAGCTGCGAACAGGGGTTAATTCCGCCATTTCGCACTGCGTCATAGAAGCAGGCCGTTCAAATCGCATTAGATGACGCCTCATGTATGGCCACTGATCGCATGCTACTAGATGTTGGGGCATGCCCTCAAAAAACGCGCAACATTTTGGGGTGACATGTATGTGAACCTCCGGTGATGAACGGATGCATCACACCCGCTGAAGGGCCGCACCTCCCCTCTGCTACGCCTACAAGATCGTTCCACAAGTCCCCGTAATGCGAGTCCTTCTGCCGGACGCACCGTGCCGTAGCTTCGAACTGCGATAAGACGAGGCCATGAAGGTGCACCTGATCGACGGAACCTACGAGCTCTTTCGATCCTGGTTCGGCGCGCCAGAGGCGAAGTCGCCAGCCGGAACGGAGGTCGGTGCGACCCGAGGCTTCTTGCGCTCGATGGTACCGATGCTCAAGGACGCTGAGGTCACGCACCTGGGCTGCGCCTTCGACCAGACCGTCGAGTCGTTTCGCAACCAGCTTTTCGATGGTTACAAGACGGGCGAAGGCCTGGAGCCGGAGCTCTTCGATCAGTTCCCGTTGGTCGAGCGTGCGAGCCAGGCGCTCGGCATGGTGACTTGGCCGATGGTGGACTTCGAAGCGGACGATGCGCTTGCCACGGCGGCCTCGAAGTTTCGCGATGCACCTGAGGTCGAGCAGGTGGTGATTTGCTCGCCGGACAAGGACCTTTGCCAATGCGTTCGCGGCAACCAAGTCGTGACTCTCGACCGGCGGCGTGAAATTGTTTTGGATGCAGAGGGCGTCCGCGAGAAATTCGGCGTCTCGCCGGAATCAATCCCCGACTATTTGGCGTTGGTCGGCGACACGGCGGATGGCATCCCCGGCATCGCGCGCTGGGGGGCCAAGAGCGCTGCAACCGTTCTCGGCAAGCTGGTTCACCTGGAGCACATTGCAGATGATCACGAGGACTGGGGCGTGAAGGTTCGTGGCGGGACAACACTCGCAAAGAACCTCAGTGAGCACCGCGAGGACGCGATGCTCTATCGAAAGCTCGCGACCTTGCGCACCGACGTGCCGATCAACGAGTCGTTGGAGGAGCTTCGCTGGAAAGGCCCCGACCGTCCCGCGCTCGAAGCGCTATGCGAAGAGCTCGGTGAACGGGCACTGCTCGATCGGATCTAGTCAGGCGAAACGCTCGTCGCTCCGAAGCGCGTCGAGATACTCGCGCGCGCGGCTCACGTAGCCCGCTGCGCTCTTTTCGAGACTGCCGCGTTTTTCGGGCGCGATCCGGCGAACCACTTTTCCTGGGGAGCCCAAGACCACCGCATAGTCCGGGATCTCTTGCCCCTGGGTGACCAAGGCATTGGCGCCGATCGTGCAGTATTTCCCAATTTTCGCGTTGTTGAGAACGACGGCATTGATGCCGATCAGGCTGTAGTCGCCTACCTCGCAGCCGTGCACGATCGCATGGTGACCGACGGTCACGCCGCGACCGAGAACGAGTCGAATGCCCGGGTCGGTGTGAAGGACAGCGGCGTCTTGAATGTTGGTCTCCTCGCCAACGATGAGCTCGTCCGAATCGCCGCGCAGCACGGCGTTGAACCAGACGCTGCACTTGTCTTTCAAGACGACCGCGCCGATCACATCAGCCGAAGGGGCCACATACACCTCCCCTTCGATCCGCACCCGCCGTTCACCGAGCTGGTAGATCATCAGAGGGCGCTGCCCTTGAACAGAACCGGAGAGTAGATATTGAATCCGATGGTGACCTGCCAGGTCTCCGCGTTCAGCGCGGACGCGCGGGTCGTGAAACCATAGAGCGTAGGAAAACGAAAGCTCGCAAAGATGTCCATCATCGTGGTGCCGGCTTCGACCGTGCCGCCGATGGTTGCTCCGAGCGGGAAGAAGTAAAATGGACCGCGGATCAAGCCCGAGGTGGCAGCGCTAATGGTGTGACCCAGGTCGAAGAAGGTCATGCCGCTATTGAGCTTCACGAAGATCTGATCGGTGGCATTGGCCACGAATGTGAATGGAATGTTGAGCGTCCAAACCGAAGGCCCTTGCGGATTGGTGTCGACGGCGAATTGGAAGCCGGTGTCGAACGCAAACTGCTCCTGAGCGACGAAGCGGAGTGGAATCCCACCGAGGAAGCCGAACTCGGTCCGAGATGGAATTCGAAACACCGCGTCGAAGCCGAGCTTCGCGTGCTCCCGGTCGAGCGCTTCGAAGCGGGCATAGAATGGAATGTCTCCGAACTTCGCCTCGGGCGACATGCTGAACGTGATCAGCCCTTCGCCTCCGAAACCAAAGTTGGGAAACACGCTGATGTCCGGGTACGAGCCCATCCGGTAGCGCGAGAACCCGATCTCGAAATCCTCGGCGAGGGTGATCGCGGCGCCAAAGTTCATGGTAGAAATCGTGCCTGTCGGTCCGAATGGACGGTCCCCCGGTGTGTCCTCTGTGCGCCGCCCGACCACGGTGTCGAAGGTGCCGCGCATCATGCCGCGAGGCATCGTCAGACTTCGGTTTGCATATCGGATGTCGTAGAACTCGGACGCCTTCCGCTTGGTGTTTTCGATCACGGGCGGCTCGGTCTCCTCGACCCAGTCGGGGTTCTCTGGCGAACGCTGCTCGTATTCGGTCGGAGGCGCATCGGCCCAATCCGGATTGGGCTCCGTCCGCGCTGGCTCTACTGTCTCTACTGTCTCTGGGGGCTCGGCCTCGGGTGGCGCCTGAGGTGCCGGCTCGAGCTCGGCTGGCGCCGGCTCGGGTTTGGTGGGTGACGCGATCGGTTCGCCCCAGCCGCCCGACTGCGCGAACGAGATGGCCGGCTGCGCAAGCAAGCTGAGACTGAAGACCGAGAAAAGACAGAAGCTTCTACACACAAGCCGGCCATAAACCAATCCTACTGTCCTGCCAAGCACGGAGCGCGGGCCGATCGCGAGCCCACATTGCACGGCAGACACACATGCCTATACTCGCGCCCCTCTGGCGATGTAGCTCAGGTGGTTAGAGCGGGCGTTTCATACGCGCTAGGTCGGTGGTTCGAGTCCACCCATCGCCACCAGG
>Ga0209456_10000256_pt1 | contig 29999 bp, 30 predicted proteins | sample COG_11_FD_184755 | JGI IMG/M metagenome (GOLD analysis project Ga0209456, IMG submission 184755) | Pelagic marine sediment microbial communities from the LTER site Helgoland, North Sea, for post-phytoplankton bloom and carbon turnover... | ecosystem: Environmental > Aquatic > Marine > Neritic...
CCTCCTTCATGCGATACCTCGTTCCAGCTGCCGCGCTGTCACTGAAACAGGGCTTTGGACGCCTGATCCGCACCCGCCAGGACCGCGGTGTCGTCGCCATCCTCGACTCGCGAATTCGCCGAAAAGGCTACGGAAAAGTCTTTCTTCGAAGCCTCCCACCGGCGCGAGTTTGCGATACTCTAGACGAGGTTCAGGAGTTCTTGATCTCTGCGGGCCAACACCCCAACATATCGAGGCTATCAGCGCCGTAACAGGAGGCACCGTGACTCAAGCCGCCACCGAACCCCAAGGCTCCGCCGCGATCCCCGAAGCCGAGCATCGCATCGAGCCCACCTCGCAGTCGAAACTCGACGAAGCGCTCGCGATCCTCGAAGACCACAAGCAAGAGTGGGCCGAGCTCGAGATCGACGAGCGCATCGAGCTCCTCGAGCACCTCCGCGATGGCGTTGTCGAGGTTGCTAGCGGCTGGATGCAAGCCGCCATGGAAGCCAAGGGCATGAGTCCCGGCTCCACCGAGGAGGGTGAGGAATGGCTTGCCGGCCCTGCGTCTGTCATCAAAAACCTCTCTCTTCTCATTACATCGCTACGCGACATCGACGAACACGGCGTGCCGCAGCTCCCCAAGGCTCCGTACACGCGCCCAGATGGCCAGGTGGTCGCACCCGTGTTTCCCGCCGACGGCTGGGATGGCGTCCTCTTCATGGGCTTCACGTCTGAAGTATGGATGGAGCCGGGGGTCACCCTCGAGAACCTGAGTGAGCACCAGGCCGCGTTTTATCGGGAGAAGTCGCCCAAGGGCGCTCTCGCCTTGGTTCTCGGAGCTGGAAACGTCGCTTCGATCGGGCCGATGGACGCACTCTACAAGCTGTTCGTGGAGGGCCAGGTCGTCGTTCTGAAGATGAATCCGGTCAATGAGTACCTCGGCCCGTTCGTCGACGAGGCATTTGCGGCGCTGCGGGACAGGGGTTTCTTCCGGGTCGTGTACGGAGGCGCAGCGGAAGGCGACTACCTTTGCAGGCACCGGCTGGTCGAAGAGATTCACATCACCGGATCCGACAAGACTCACGACGCCATCGTTTTCGGCGTCGGCGAGGAGGGTGCGCGACGCAAGGCAAGTAACGAGCCCCGAAACACCAAACGGCTCAGCAGCGAGCTCGGCAACGTGAGCCCCATCATCATCGTCCCCGGCCCCTGGTCGCAGAAGGACTTGGACTTTCAGGGCGTGAACCTCGCCTCTTCCTTGTGCAATAACTCAGGCTTCAACTGTGCGGCGACGCGGGTCATCATCCAGCACGAGCAGTGGGACCAGCGCGAAGACCTGCTGGCATCGCTCCAAAAAGCGTTCGCGAACGCCGGAGATCGAAAGCCATACTATCCCGGCGCCGAGGAGCGGCAGAAAACGTTTGTCGAGCATCATCCTGACGCGGACCAGTTTGGCTCCAAAGGCCCAGGCCGCGTCCCATGGACCTTGATCCATCATCTCGACCCCAATCAGACCGACGACATCTGCTTCACTACCGAGTCCTGGTGTGGACAGGCGAGTGAAACCGCCCTCTCTGCGGATTCGGTAGTTGAATACATCGATCGAGCGGTCGACTTCTGCAACGACTCCATCTGGGGAACTCTGAACGCTGGCATCTTCGTGCATCCGAAGTCCATGAAAGACCCCGCGGTTGCCGCGGCCGTCGAGCGAGCGATTGCAAACCTTCGTTACGGGAGCGTCGGCGTCAATCATTGGCCCGCGCTCAACTACGCCCTGGTCACGCCGACCTGGGGCGCGTTTCCGGGGCACACGGTCGAAGACATTCGCTCCGGACGCGGCATCGTGCACAACACCTTCATGTTCGACAGGCCGCAGAAGTCGGTGCTGCGCGGGCCGTTCCGCCTGTGGCCGAAGCCCCTTTGGTTCATCAACAACAAGGCAGCCGCCACCGTCGGTCGAAAGATGACCTATTTCAACGCCGATCCGTCGCTCATGAGGCTCCCGGGGATGCTCTGGGCGGCCTTATGGGGCTAACCGTCTCGACGGGCTAAGAGCGCCTCGTAGGTTCTCTCCGGGTGTGGCTCGCTGGCGACTTTGAGGCCGGCGCCCTCCCAGCCCACCTCTGTCACCTGCCCGAAGGGATCACGCGCGCCTCCGTGGCCCGCTCGCTGATCGACCACGTGCTCGAACCCGGCAGCAAGCAGGGCCTGCGCCGCGCGCAGCGACCGGTTCCCGGAACGGCACCCGATCACCAGCTTGCTGTCCTTCGGAAAGACGGCGGCGACGACCGACATGAAGTCTCCGTTCGGACGCATGCCCGAGGGCGTCGCGTGCAGCAGCGGGACATTGTACGCGCCAGCGGTGTGGCCTGCGTCGAACTCCGGGATCGAGCGAACGTCCACGTAGACGTAGCCCTCCTCTTGGAGGAGCGTGTCCGCTTCCTCCGGTGAAACCCTCTTCACGTTCATCCCGTAGATCTAGGGACCTCCCCCGAAAGGAGCAAGTCCGCGGCTCAGCGGCCCGCGTTCTTCAGGAACAGATTCTCGAGGGTCTGTCTTTCCGGGATCATCGCGTCGAGCCTTGCGCCGGCCGCACCCGAAATCCGAATGACCTCTTCGACCGTCTTCTGGCCCTCGACACGCAGCGTCACATGCCCGGCCCCGTCATCGACGATGGTCCCGCGCGAGCCAAGCGAATCCTTGAGTGCCTGTGACGCCCCGCTCAGCCGAATTTCGACCTGGCGCCCCACCGTCTCCAAGAGGTCGTGCACCTGCCCTTCGGAGGTGATCTCGCCCTGCTGCATGATCACCACCCGGTCACACAGGAGCTCGACATCACTCAGGATGTGGCTCGTGAACAAGAGCGTCTTTCCGCGTTCTCGCTGTTCCAGCAGTAGGTCCCGCACCTCTTTGCGACCAATCGGATCGAGACCGCTCATCGGTTCGTCGAGCACCAGAAGCTCCGGGTCATGAAGGAGGGCCTGCGCGAGTCCGATCCGCTGCATCATCCCCTTCGAGAACTTGCCGATCGGCCGGTCGATCGCGTGCCGAAGACCAACCTTGTCGATCATCTCCTCCGAACGGGCACGGCGCTCCGCCTTTGGAATCCCCACTAGGCGTCCGCACAGATCGAGAAACTCGAGCGGCTTGAGATACTGATACACGTACGGATTCTCGGGCATGTAGCCGACGCGCTTCGCCACTTCGTGATCACCCGCGGAGCGGCCGAAGATTCGGATTTCGCCTTCGGTCGGAAAGATCAGCCGCAGGATCGCTTTGATGGTGGTCGTCTTCCCAGCGCCGTTTGGCCCAAGCAGCCCGAAGATCTCGCCCCTCTTCACCTTGAAGCTGGTGCCTCGGACCGCCTCCACCCGCTTTCGGAAGAACCCGATGTGGAAGACCTTCCAAAGCCCCTCTACTTCCAACACGACCTCGTCACTCATCGAGCACCCCGCGGAGGCTTCTAACCACCTCGTCGACCTCGGCGTTTCGCATCTGCGGATAGAGCGGAAGCGCGATGCCACGCGCCGCGATGTGCTCGGCGATCGGTAACGTCGCCTCGCTCCCCGCAAAGCTGCCGAGCTTGTGAACTGCGAACGAAAGAAGCCCAGCCTCGACACCGCGCTCTAGCAGCTTCGCGAGCACCGCGCGGCGGTCGTGGCCTTGCGGCAGCACTACCCCAAACGTTTGATAGTTGGATTCCGCGCCTTGCGGGGTGCTCTGAAAGTCCATCTCGTCGCCCAGGGAATTCTGATACAGCGCCGCAAGCTCGCGCCTCCGCGATACGATCTCGTCGAGTCGCTGGAGCTGCGTCAGCCCCAGCGCTGCGGCGATTTCAGTCATTCGGGAGTTTCCCGCAGCGACGACGAATTCACCGCGCAGCTGACCGTGGTTGCGCAGCATTCGGAGCTTCTCGGCGATGTCGTCTTCATCGGTGAGGCACATCCCGCCCTCGCCCGTCGTCAGGATCTTTCGTGGATGAAAGCTCAGACACGACACCTTCCCGAGGCTACCGCATGGGCCACTCGTGAAGCGGCTTCCTAGCGCGCACGCCGCGTCTTCGATGATGGGCAGCGCGCCGAGTGCTCCGCGGATCTCTTCGGCGCGCGCCGGGTTACCGAACTGGTCGATCACGATGGCCGCCCTCGTATTGCCGTTGCGCGCTTCGCGCAGCGCTTCGGCCGTGCTATTCCATTCGGCCTGGTCGACGTCGACGAAGCGCACCTTCGCCCCCGCGACTCGAACCGCGTGGGCCGGGCTCGGCCAACTCAGCCCGGGGCACAGCACTTCGTCTCCGGGTCCGACCTGCAGGGCCTTGAGCGCGAGCTGCAGCGCAGCGGTTCCGCTCGAGACTGCGACCGCGTGCCGGCGCCCCAGCAGGGCCGCGATCGCGAGCTCGAAGCGCTCGACCAGCGCCCCCTGCACCAGCTGTCCTGATTCGAGAACGGCGGCGACGGCGCGCTGCTCATCCTCGCCGATCCATGGTTTTGCAAGCGGAATCAAGGCGGCATCATCTTACCAGCTCGGCCCGCGAAACCACCAGATTGCGGGGCTCGGGTCCCGGGCGCACCTTAGGAGCGTGGAACTCGCGCAGCAGCTCGACGCGTTGGAACGAGCTCTGACGCGCATGGGGATTGTCCTCCTCGAAGAGGAGCTCCCCGAAGAGGCCCATATCGACGGGGGCCTGTGCAAGGTTGGCGGCGAGCTGGTGCTCTACGTCTCGCCGACGGCTCCACCTTGGCGCCGCGTGGACGTGCTGCTCAGAGCGCTTCGCCGACTGCCTCATGCAGACGTCTGGCTCCCGCCCGAGATTCGCCGGCTGCTCCAGGGCGAGGATATCTGCGATGACGCCGCCGGGCTGATACCCTTAGGGAACGAGGAAGAACGTTGAGTGGTCTTGGCTTGATACTTTCAGGGGGCGGTGCGCGAGGCGCTTACGAAGTAGGTGTCCTCGAGTACATTTTCAGCGAGTTCGCCGACGCGCAGGGCAACGCACCGAAGGTCGACCTGATCTCAGGAACCAGCGTCGGTGCGGTCAACGGCGCGTTCGTCGCCTCGGCAATCGGCGAGATGCCAGGCGCTCTGAAGCAACTCGTCTCGATTTGGACCGACCTCGAGTTGCCGCATGTGCTCGGCTTTGGTCTTCGCCAAGCCGCGGGCCTCTATCGCGTGCTTCTCGGCGGCAGCGGCCAGGCACGCGGTGTGTTCGACCCGGCCCCGCTCTCGGCTCTCGTTGGAAGGACCGTTCGCTGGCGCCGCCTCAGGCGAAACATTCAGAGTGGCCAACTTCGCGCTCTAACGGTCAGCACGACGCACGTCGGCACGGGACAGCCCGTGATCTTCGTGGACGCAGCTCCTGGCCAAGGAATTCCCAAGGGTTTGGGCCTCCACGCGCTGGTCCGTAGGGCCAAGATTGGCCAGCACCACGTGCTCGCTTCCGCGGCGATTCCCCTGATCTTCCCGGCCGTCGAGATCGGCGACGAGATTCACTGCGATGGCGGCCTCCGACTCAACACCCCGATGGGACCTTCGGTCCATCTCGGCATGAACCGCCTCCTGGTCGTCGGCCTCTCGACTCCACACGCCCCCGAACGGCGCGCCGTGCAAGATGGCAAGTACCCGGGTGCGACCTACATGCTCGGCAAGGTGCTCAACGCGTTCCTTCTCGATCACGTCAATACCGACCTTCTCGAAGTGCAGCGCATCAACGACTTCCTCAAGGATGGCATTCGTGCGTACGGTCCGGAGTTTCTCGATCGCATCAACGACGCCGCGAAAGTACGAGGCGCGTTAGCGGAGCGCCGCCTGCTCAACTCGCTGGTTCTGCGACCTACCACCGACATCGGACAGGTCGCATCCGAGTACCTTGCGTCCAACCGAGTTCGATTCGGCAAAGCCCTCGGGCGGGCGTTCATCAGCATGCTGGACGTCGGTGCGGGCGCTGATGCCGACCTGGCGAGCTACCTCCTGTTCGACGGAGGTTTCGCGCAGACCCTCATCGAGATGGGACGGCGCGATGCCCACGCCCGGAGGGACGAGATTGAAGCCTTCCTATTCGAAGACCCCGACGCCATCTTATCCCCATCGCGGACTGTGGAGACGGGGGAACGTTCAGGGTCTAAGCCGCCGGAAAAGTAAGCCCTTCCAAGCGAAGCACCGCTGTGGACAAACCGTGGAACGCTGACCGGAGGGTCAGTCGTATTGTAATATTTTACCCCTAACGGTGACTGTGTTAAGCTCCAGAAGTGGCTCAACCCAGCGTCGCGCATATCTCTGAAAACGCGACCCAATCGTCGCAGCGTCTCGTCCAGAACGTCGCGCTGGTGGTTCGCGGCAAAGAAGAAGTCATCAAGTTGGCTGTCGTCTCGCTCCTGGCGCGAGGCCATCTCCTGCTCGAGGACGTACCCGGTGTTGGCAAGACGACGCTGGCCCGGTCACTCGCCGCGTCGATCGGCGTTTCGTTCCGGCGCCTCCAATGCACCTCTGACTTGATGCCCACCGATGTGCTCGGCGGCAACGTGTTCAACCAGTTGCAGAGCACCTTCGAGTTTCGGCCCGGCCCGATCTTCACGCAGGTTCTTCTCGCCGACGAGGTGAATCGCACGACGCCCAAGACCCAGAGTGCGCTCCTCGAAGCGATGGACGAGCGTCAGGTGTCGATCGACGGCGAAACGCACAAGCTCGAAGAACCGTTCTTCGTGGTCGCAACGCAGAACCCGCAGGAGTTCTACGGCACGTACCCGCTACCCGAGTCGCAGCTCGATCGCTTCCTCGTTCGACTCAGCCTCGGCTACCCACCGCCAGGCGTCGAGCGTGAAGTGCTCAATCGTCGCGGCGCAGATCCGGTTCAGCAGCTCGACCCCGTGATGAGCGCCGGCGAGCTTCGGCACGTCCAGCAAGCGGTCGATTCGGTGCGCGTCGACGATGCAGTCCTCGACTATCTCCATCGGATTGTCCTTGCGACACGAAACACCCCGCTCTTGTCGATCGGCGTCTCCACCCGAGGCGCGCTCGGTTTCGAGCGTGCAGCACGCGCGAGGGCATTGGTGGAAGGTCGCTCGTTCGTCCTCCCCGACGACGTCAAAGCGCTCGCAGGCCCCGTCCTGGCGCACCGAGTGAAGGTGAGCGGCGGCGTGGGTGGTGGAGCGGTTCGCGACGACGCACAGCGCATCATTCGCGAGCTCCTCACCGTCGTGGCTGTCCCTCTCTGATCGGCCCGAGCGATGCGAATCTTTCGACGAAGGCGGAGCAGGCGGAAGTTTCGACTGACGCGCGAGGGCCGCGCCTTCCTATTCATCACGCTCGGTGTCGGCCTTGCCGCGGTGAACACGGCGAACAACCTTCTCTACTTGGTGCTCGGGCTCCTGCTCAGTCTTCTATTGGTGAGCGGCGTGCTCAGCGACCTGGCGTTGTGGAAGCTCCACATCAAACGCGAGCCTCCGACGCGACTCTTTGCCGGGAGACGTTCGCTGATGGACGTCGCCTTGCTCAACGACAAGCGATGGCTGTCCAGTGTCTCGGTCGAAATCATCGACGAGATCGATGGCGTCGAGACTGAACCCGCCAGGTTCGTTCGTGTCGAGGCAGGCAAGACAGAGGTCGCGAGCTATCGGTTCGAAACGCTGCGCAGAGGAATCATCGAACTGGGAACCGTGCGAGTGCTCACTCGCTACCCGTTCGGCCTCATCGAGAAAGGCTACACGACCTTCCTGCCCGACGAGGTCATCGTCTATCCGCAGCTGCTCGAGCATGTGGCGACGCCAGCCACCCGCCCGATGCAGGGCGATGCAGCCCCCATCCATCAGACCGGCCGGGGAAGTGAGTTCGCAGGCAGCGTTCGCTTCTACCGCGAAGGCGACGAGGCTCGCGACATCCATTGGAAGCGAACGGCGAGTCGCGGTGAGCTGGTCGTCCGCGAGCACGAGCGGGATTCGAACGCCCTGGTGACGCTCACGGTGAACAACCTGCTGGCGGCCGCCCCTGACGATGAAGCCGCTTGGCGCGAGCACTTCGAGATTTCCATTTCGGAGGTGGCGACCGCTGCCGCGGCCTATCTCACGCAGGGCGTTTCCGTGCAGGTTCAGACCAACGACAGCGTTTCACCACTGGTCGCCGGCGGCACCCCTCCGGACCCGATCTGGCGGTTCCTTGCGCTCCTGCAACCGTGCCGCGCGCAGGCCTCTGGTCGCGATCCCAAGCGAAGCAGGCGGGCCGCATGAGGTTCGCGTTCGCGCACAAGCTGGTCACCTACCTTTTTGCCGGTCTCGGCTTGATTGCGCTGATGCTCGGCACGACGTTCACCCCGATCGGGTCGATGGTGCTCATCGTGGCATTCGTCGCAAGTTGGTTCGCCGAGCCGCCGCTTCTCGAACGCCCCGGGTACTCGCGTTTCTGGAACGTTGCGGCCATAGTGTTCCTCTTCATTCAAATCGGGCGCGTGATTGCCGGGGAGGCGACGCTGAGCGCCGGTGTGCAATACGCGGCCTTCCTGCAGATCTCCCGCCTTTCTCACCGCAAGACGGCAGCCGACTATCAACAGATCACCATCCTGGGGTTCCTCCACCTGATCGCGGGCACGGCGCTCTCCGCCGGTCTCGACTACGCAGTCGTCTTCTTCGGCTTCGTCGTCGTCATGCCGTGGATGCTTGCGCTCACCCACATTCGCAAGGAGCTCGAAACCCAACACGGCGTCGACACCCCCATGCTCCGCGGAGAGCTCGACAGTAGGGAGTTCGCGACGCCAGCATTCTTCGGTGGCACGACCCTCCTCACCATCCCCCTCTTCGTCCTGACTGCGGCGATGTTCTTCGCGTTCCCGCGTGTCGGCTTTGGCGTTCTGTCCAACCTCGGGGCTCGCACCCAATCGGTCGCCGGTTTCGGCGATGACGTAGAGCTCGGCGGGTTCGGAACCATTCGCGACGACCCCACCGTGGTGATGCGGGTCAAGCCCAAGAACCGGCCCGACCCCCCGCAAAGGTCGATCACGGTTCGCCTCCGCGGCACCTCGTTCGATCGTTACAGCGAAGGCCGTTGGTCGCGCACGCCGTCGACCGGCGTCGAGCTCCAGCGTCTCCACGACCAATATATCCTCTTCCGTCCTCCTGAACCGGAAGACCAGGAGTACCAGATCATCCTCGACCCCATGCAAGAGGCGGTCTTGTTCCTACCCGAGGGCACCGTGGCGCTGCGGGTTCCCCCACGGGTTCGCGCTGGTCGCAACCGATACCGGCGGGTCATGCACGGGCCTGGCCTGGACGTTCGCTACGGTGGGAGCGTCGACGCCCCCCTCAACTACAAGGCATTCACCACGCCGATGCGCCGTGGGTTCCCCGAGCCGATCCCCCGTAAGCTTCGCAAGCGCTACGTCGAGATCCCGGAGGGTTACGAGCGCGTTGCCGCCCTGGCGCAGGAGGTTGTCGCAGGCGCCTCCAACCCGCACGTCCAGGCCCAGCGCATCGAGCGCTACCTACGCGGCGGCGGCAATTACCGCTACACGCTCAACCAGCCCGACACCGAGGGAAAAGACCCGCTGCACGTCTTCTTGTTCGAAGCCAAGGCTGGGCACTGTGAGTACTTCTCCACCGCGATGGCCATCATGATGCGGTCGCTCGGGCTGCCGGCGCGTAACGTCACCGGCTTCCTCGGCGCTGACTACAACCCATACGGCGACTACTACGCCGTCCGCAACGGGAACGCGCACAGCTGGGTCGAGGTGCTCATCGAAGGGCAGTGGATCACGTTCGACCCCACGCCAGCCTCTGGGCAGGTCTTTGCGGCACCCTCCGGCTTGTCGGTGAAGCTGCGCCAGATGATGGACGCGATGCGTGTGCGCTGGGCCGAGTACATCGTCGAGTACAACATTCGGGACCAGGCCCGTGCCCTTCAAGGTTTTGCCGCATGGTACCGGTCGCTCCGTGGAGACCGGCGTGGCGCCGAAGCGAATCCAGGTGGGGAGTCAGGCGAAGACCTCGGCCCGATACCGTTCCGCCCAGACTGGCGCTGGTTCGTCGCGATCATGAGTGTTTTCGCCGTCGGGCTGCTGGTCGTTCGTTGGAGCCGCAGACGCCGGCGACAAAGCCGGGCGGGCCGCCGGCTCGATCGTGATCGGGACCGCGCCGTGCGTCTGTACCTATCTCTCGAGAGCAGCCTTCGAAACACGGGGCATGCGCGCCCGCCCGACGTCACGCCGATCGAACACGCCGAAGAGCTCGGCCGCTCGGGATTCCCCGCGGCGAATGAAGTCCGCGAGGTGACCGACGCGTACCTGGCGGCACGCTTTGGCGAAAACGGCCTGCCGCCGCACGACTACCACCGGTTGCGGCGAGTGAGCCGCAGCATTCGGTCCAAGGCAAAGCGCCCGCCTACTGCGTGAGAAACCAGCCGGTTGCGACGCCGACCGCGGCCAACACCAGGACACCGGCGATGATGAAGGCGACTTTGGAACCGCCAGACTTCTTTTCGGCCGGCGCCGCGCTTCGCGTGGCCGGAGTTGGCTGACTACTAGCCTTGGCCGCGATCGAGACCGGCGTTGCTCCGGGCGGGCGGAAAGTCATGACCGGCTGTGACCCGGCAGCATCCTTCGAACGTGGCGGCGGGTTCAGGGACGGCCCCATCGGCACCACTGCGGGCCTCGGAGCCCTCACGCTATCGTCTTTTGATTCGAACCAACCCATCGTTGCCCCGGCGGGCGCACTGTCGCGCACGTTTTCAATCGCCGTCTCGACTTCTTCATCGCCGGCAAACCAGCTGCTCGGGTCCACGAAGTCCGATGCGTCGAGCGGGCTCGCGCCGTCATCGGGCCTGAGTGCAAATGAGGTCGACGGATCGATCGGGACACCCCCATCGCTTTCGAGCGACGTGAACCGGCCCAGCTCTTCTTGAATCATTCCGTCGATCATCATCGGTTGCGGGGGCACCGACTTCTGGCGCTCGAGCGCCGCCTTGACGAGGCTCGCGATGTCCCAGGCCGTCACCTTCATCTGGTGGTGGAACAGATAGCCTGCGAGCGCATCGCCGAGCTCACGTGCTCGCGGAAAACGGTCGGGGGGATTCTTGGCAAGCGCCTTGAGAAGCAAGGCTTCGAACTCTGGATCGACTTCGGGGTGAACGCCGACGAGGCTCGGAACGTCCGCGTTGGATACCGCCTGGACGGTTTCGTAGTCCGTGTCGCCGAGGAACAAACGCCGACCGGCCAGCATCTCCCAGATGCAGACGCCGAGGGCGAAGATGTCCGCGCGCTCGTCCACGTCCTGCCCGGTCGCCACCTCCGGCGACAGGTAGCTGAACTTCCCCTTCACGACGCCCGGGTCGGTGCGCTCGAGCTGCGTGCGTGCCTTCGCCAGACCGAAGTCGGTGACTTTCACCTCGCCACGCTTGCTGATCAGGATGTTGGGTGGCGACACGTCCCGGTGGACCAGATCGACAGGGTGGCCGTCGTCGTCGAGGAGCTCGTGCGCGTAGCTCAGCCCACGGCACGCTTCCATCGCGATGTGAATCACGTCCTTCAAAGGGAAAGGCTGCCCCTTGACCCGCAGGGTCTCCATGATCTTCTTGAGGTTCGTCCCATCGACGAACTCCATCACGATGAAGAAACTGTTGTCCGACTTCCCGATGTCGAAAACGCTGACGATGTTCGCGTGCGACAGCCGCGCACCGAGCCGCGCCTCATCGAGAAACATGCCAATGAAATTCGTGTGGGAGGCGAGGTGGGGCAGGACGCGCTTGATTGCGACGCGTTTCTTGAACCCCTGGACGCTCGTTGCTTCGCCCAGGAAAACCTCGGCCATCCCCCCGGACTCAAGCTTTTCGAGCAGGTGATATCTCGGATCGCTCATCCTCGCCCGTCCGCCCTCCCCTGAGGCGTCTTTCCATTGTCGTTTGCAGGCGCTATCGCGGTCAAGGAACGGATGCCATTGACATGCTGGCTCTGCGGCGCTTGACTGCTGCCGTGCCCCGCTCCGCTAAGCCACTCCGAATCGCCCCCTCCGTTCTTTCGGCTGATTTTGGCCGCCTTGAGGCTGAAGTCCAGGCAGTCGGCGACGCAGGCGCCGATTGGATCCACGTCGACGTCATGGACGGCCGATTCGTGCCGAATATCACAATCGGCCCGCTCGTGGTGAAAGCCATCCGCGCTGCGACGAAGCGCGTCGTCGACGTCCACCTCATGATCGTCGAACCCGAGAAATATGTTCAGTCGTTCGCCGACGCCGGCGCAGACATCATCACGGTTCACGCTGAGGCCTGCACGCATTTGCACCGAACACTTCAGCAGGTCCGAGCACTTGGAAAGCGCGCGGGCGTCTCGCTCAACCCCCATACTCCTCCCGATTGCCTACGTTACATCCTGCCTGAGGTCGACCTGATCCTCGTCATGAGCGTCAACCCGGGCTTCGGCGGACAGAGCTTCATCCCTTCGGCGAACGACAAGCTTGCCGAGATTCGCACCATGATCGACGCGTCCGGTTTCGACATCGATCTCGAAGTCGACGGCGGCGTGAAGCCCGGTATTGCCAGGCAGGTCGCGGAAGCCGGCGCCGACGTGATCGTCGCGGGCAGTGCCGTGTTCAACCAGGACAACTATGCAGCCGCCGTCGAGGCGCTCCGGAAGGACGCCGAGTGAAGGACGACCCCGCGCTGACTACCGCTGTCATCGAACGCAAGGCGACCAAACGCAAGCTTCCGAAGAGCCGTCTCGTAGTCGAAGACGGGCCCCAGAAAGGCACCCGGCTCGACATTGCCAGCGAGCGAATGACTATCGGCCGGAGCGGCATCTGTGACCTCCAGCTCACCGACGATGGCGTGAGCGGAACGCACTGCGAGATCGTCGCCAAGGAGACGGGCTTCCTGCTTCAGGATCTCGGTTCGAAGAACGGCACCTGGGTTGCCGGCGTCCGCGTCGAAGAAGCATGGCTCGAAGCAGGCATGCCCCTGAGGATCGGGAACACGGTCATTCGCTTCGAGCACGCGTCCGGCACGATCGAAATCGACCTCAGCCGGCGCGAGCAGTTCTACGACCTCGTTGGACACGGCGTACGCATGCGCGAGATTTTCGCGGTGCTCGAGAAGGTGGCCGCGTCCGACCTGACCGTGCTCGTGCGCGGGGAAACCGGCACTGGCAAGGAGCTCGTCGCCCGGGCGATTCATCGCGCCTCCAAGCGCTCGCAGCGTCCACTCGTCGTTCAAGACTGCAGCGCGATCCCCGCGAACCTCATCGAAAGCATTCTGTTCGGCCACGAACGCGGCTCGTTCACCGGTGCCGCCGACCGCAAACGCGGCTGCTTCGAAGTGGCCGACGGCGGCACCTTGTTCTTGGACGAGATCGGCGAGCTCGACATCGGCCTTCAGCCGAAGCTCTTGCGCGTTCTCGAAACGCGAGAGGTGCAGCGCGTGGGCGGAACGCGGATGATTCCCGTCGACGTGCGCGTCGTGGCTGCGACCAATCGCGACCTTCGCCAGATGGTCAACGAAGGCACGTTTCGGGAAGACCTCTACTACCGCCTGAGCGTCGTCCAGGTCGACTTGCCGCCGCTTCGCGAGCGCCCAGAGGATGTCCCCGCGCTCGCGCATCAGTTCCTCGAGGAATCGGCCAAGCGGGGCGCCCACCACGGCGAAGAGACGCACTTCACGATCACGCGCGACGCAATGACGAAGCTCCAAGCGTACCCGTGGCCAGGCAACGTCCGCGAGCTCAAGAACACGATCGAGCGCGCCGTCTCACTTGCCGACGGGCCAGAGCTCGGGATGCACGACCTCTTGCCTGCCTCGCAGAAGACCCCGCCGGTCATCTTCCCGGGTGGCACCGCTGAGCATTTCGTCGACAACGAGGTCCCCTTCAAGGACGCGAAGCAGAAGGTCGTCGATGCGTTCGAAGCGCAGTACCTCAAAGCCGTGCTCGACAAGCACGGCGACAACATCAGCCGCAGCGCCCGCGCCGCCGGTCTCACCCGCTACCACCTCCGCGAGCTCGCGAAACGCTATGGTTTGCGCGGTGAAACCAACGGCCCCGACGACGAAGATTGAGCCTTTGCACGCCGTGCCGCCTATGATGGAGGGCATGGTGGGGGTCGCGCTTCTGTTGGTCGCAGCGGTGTCTTTCGGTCGGGCTCAACCGGTTGCAGCGGAGAGGCTCACCGGGCAGACCGCCGCCCCCGCCCCGTCCTGGGCTCGGTCGATCGAGGTCATCGATGACGGCGCACCGGTGATGCTCGAGCCGAGCAGCGAGTCACGACGCCGCGGCACCGTGGGCGCTGGAACCCGGCTCGGCTTCACGCGCCGAGTGTTCGGCGAAGGTTGCTCGACAGGCGTCTGGTACCAAACCCGCGACGAGCTCTTCATTTGCGAAGGGCACGTCCAGCTGTCACCGGCATCGCCAGGGCCCAAGGTCGACGAGTGGGCGGGGAAGGGCGCGCGCTTACCTCAGCGCTACGCGTTCATCCGTTTTGACGGCACCCGTGCGTATGCGCACCCGAGTGACTACTTCAGAAACGACTACACCGAGGCGCTCGGCAAGAGCTTTGGCATCGTCATCACCGGCGAGCAGGTGTACGAGGGAGTGGCATTCGTCCGCACGCGGCGGCACCTGTGGATCGAACGAGGCTCGGTGCACTTCGTCGACGGCAGCGCGTTTTCGGGCGAGAAGCTCGCGCCCGGCGAGCCGCTCGATGTGGCATGGGTTTCATTGAGGCCCGCCAGAGTGCACGAACGGCCGCAGGGGCGCGTCATCAAACGCCTCAACCGGCACTCCGTCGTGCACATCGACGCCACCAAAGGCGCATGGACTAAGCTCGGCGGGGGAGGGTGGATCCGAACCACCGAGCTCGCGCGCGCAAAGCGCATGGAGCCGCCCGAAGGCGTCGGCCCCACCGACCGCTGGATCGACATCGACATCGAGCAGCAAGTCCTCGTCGCCTACGAGGGGCCCACCCCGATGTTCGCGACCCTGGTGTCCACCGGCAAGAACACCCGGCAGTCCGAAACCCCCCTCGGCGTTTTCGAGATCTGGGTGAAGCTCGCCTACTCCGACATGGACGACATCGAACGCACCGACATCCCGAAAAACTATTCGATCCAAGACGTTCCCTGGGTCCAGTTCTTCAAAGGCTCCTACGGCTTCCACGCTGCGTTCTGGCACAACGACTTCGGCCATCGCCGAAGCCACGGCTGCATCAACCTCTCCCCCACAGACGCCCGCTACCTATTCCAGTTCACCCAGCCCATCCTCCCCCCAGGCTGGAACGCCATCCTCCCCATCCCCGAAGACCACCCCACCAAAGTCCAAGTCCGATAAAGGGGGACAGTCCCCTTTTTCGAAGGGTTAAGCCTCAGCTCACTCGGCCATGCACGGGTTATTGAGATCGGACTCGCAAGACACCGTCAGATTGAACTCGATCCGGAAACGCGTCGTGCTCTCGTGATCAACGGGGAGATCCCTTCCATGCTCCCGCGCAGACCGACGGGCGTGTCGTCGTCGTCGTAATCGACCCAGGCGATTTCGTCCGCGCACACCGCCCAAACGCACTCCCCTTCGGGCAGCACGATTGGGCTCCCGTCGTCGCAACTCAGAGGCGCGCGATGGTTTGGGGGCAGGGTTCCCCCATTGCCCATGTCCGGCGCTCCGGCGCTCCCGCCCATGCCCGAGGCCCACCGATCCCGATGCCGCCCCCGCCGACGAGGCATCGCCGCCGCAACCGCCAAGCCCGCTCAGCAGCAACACCACGCCGACGGCACACAGGCCATGTTGCTGTCTTCGCAAACCATCAAGTCTCGCGATTCAGGCGATTCTCCCGAGTCGATCACGCAAAACGGCGCTGTCAACGACCGCACCCGCCCAAGGGTTACGCGCCAGTCCCGGTTTCGTGGCGATGTGTAATTCACCTCACACTCGAGAGACTCAAGCCGACATGCGCGCACAGCGGTGACGAGGACCCCCGCCGACAGGGTCCGCTGAGATACGGTGCCAATCTCGTCCACAGTGGACGAGATCCACAACCTCAGTTCCAAGCGCACATGCCCAAAGCTCCTCGCCGACGACCAATCGCACGAGGACCGGGGGCCCGTCTAAATCAAGACGCAACATCAAACCGTCACGACCGATGACCGGGCGTGGTGTTTGCTGAGTACACGTTGGTGACTGGACTCGTCGTTCTAACGGCGGGCCTAGCCCTCTACGCCCTCGGCGTCCCACTCGTCCAGGCGTACTACCTGACGAAACTCTTCATCCTTTTACCAGTGCCCTGAGAGAGGAAGACGCTCATGAACAGCGATGCGGAAAGCAAGAGGACCCTCGTGCGTGACCAGCGTGGCCTTACCACCGTCGAATACATCATCGTGCTCGGGTTGATCGCGGTCGTCGGAATTGCGGCTTGGCAACAGTTCGGCGAGACCTTGATCGGCGAGGTCGAGGCGGCGGATGGGTACATCGCCGACGTCGTGCAGTAGCAGGCAGTACGATGAACGCGCCCGCAACGACCGCGATGGGTCTGGCTCTCTGCGTCGCCGGAATAGCGGCGCTTTGCGACTGGCGACGAGGCCAGATCCCGAACTGGCTGACGCTTCCGCCCATCGTGCTTGCTCCGCTCTCGTACGGGCTGGTTTTTGGCCTCGAGAACGCGACCCATAGTCTCGCATCCGCCTTTCTGACTGGGTTTGTTCCCTATCTTCTGTTTCGGCGGGGAGCGATCGGTGGCGGTGACGTGAAGTTGTTTGGAGCTCTCGGCGCCATCACCGGATTCGACCTCCTGCTTGGCCTCGAAATCCAGCTGGCGGCCCTCGTAGTGGCGATGCTGGTCGCATGCGGAGGACTGGCGTGGAGGGGAGTGTTGCTGAGAACGCTCGGCAACGCCTTCGTTCAGCCACTCAACCCCTTGCTTCCGGTACGGTGCCGCCAGCAACCATGTGATGCGTTGTTCACTCCCGTCCGCATGGGTGGCGCCATCTTCGTGGCGGCAGGGGTCTTCGCCGCTCCATACCTCGCGGCGGCGTGGAGCGGGTTGTGAAGGGCCAGGCTCCATTCGTTCGCTCGCTGTTTAGAGACCAGCACGGCGTCGTCTACTTGGAGTTCCTCATTGCGTTCATTCCGGTCTGGACCTTCTTCGTCTGCGTGGTCCAGCTTGCCTTCATCACACATGCGAACCTGATGGTGAAGCACTCGGCGGACTCGGCCGCGCGTTCTGCGGCGGTCGTTCTGCCTGACGACCCCAACGAATACGGCGGAGAACCCGAGATGAGCGTTGGCCGCAACCGCGTGACCGCGTCCGACGTAGCGACAGTACTCAGCCGCGTGGGTTCCGTCCTGCGGAATAGCCCAAGCTCCAGTTCGCTGGTGTCCGCGTTCTCCGACACCACATTGGCCAACCTCGGCAGGTCGCGCCTCAATACGATTCGCTTCGCCGCCCACATTCCGTTGATGCCTCTCGCACCCGTCAACGTTGGTCGCGACTCCCGGCCGAGCATGGCCAAGGCAATCGGAAACGAGCGAAAGCTCGTCAGCGCGCTCTACTACCAACCCTTCGCCCTCGCCGTGACCTTTCCCGGGGTCGAAGAGGGTGTGGCAACCGGGCCCGAGATCACTGTACGCGTCACCTATGCGTATCAGTGCACGGTGCCTCTGGCACGTAGGATCCTCTGCCGCGCCTTTGGCGACCTCGAGGCCAAGGACGAGCTCAGCGAGGCTTTCTTTCCCCCCGCACAAAGCTCCGTCGGCGGCCGCTTCCGAGCGCTTCAACACGAGACGACGCTCTTGATTCACGACGCGCCCTATGAGTATCGAGAGCGGGGTTCCTGATGTCTGCGAGGCATGAAGGTCTGATCCAAGAGACAGCCGGAGCCATGATGCTCCTGTCCCTCTTCATGGCGCTCTTCTTGATCGCAACCGTCTACTACGTCCTAGGCGTCGGGGACGCGGTGATCTACCGACGCATCATGCAGGACGGCGCGGATGCGGGCGCGCATGCCGCCTCCGTCATGGGCGCCAAAGGGATGAACTTGCACGCGCTGCTCAACGTGGTGATGGCCATCACTGCCGGGATTCTTCTGGTCATTCGTAGTGTTGAGGTCCTCCTCGAGATTGTCCTCGCTGTTCTCTACGGGTTGGCTGCGACCCTGATCCTCGCCCCGAAAGCGGTCCCTCTCATCGGGGTGCTCACTCCCGTCGAGAGCACCGTCGAAAGGGTAGGCGACACCGTCGAGCAGTTTGTGCGGGTTGCCCACGATGCATTGGACGCGGCTCATCATGCGGTCCAGCGCGGTTATCCCTTGTTGGCGCAGGCTCGCGCGGTCGATGCGATGGCCTTCCAGGACGTCTATGACCCACCGGTCGCGGGCGGATTCGTCGTGCCCCTCCTCGGTCCGCGCCTCCCGAAAGGCGGACGAGGCCTCCCGGTCGAGAAGGATGACATTGGGACGCTCTGCGATCGGGCTGCGGACGGTTTGGGCAACAGGCTCAACAACGTGAGTTCCAAGGTACCCAAGTGGCTTCTCAAGTTTCTCGGAGGCGTCGTCAGCAAGGCACTACGGCTGGGTAAACGTAGGACCTGTGCTGACGACGTCGTCGAGTCACCTCGACGCGTCGTCGAAAGTCGTGCCGATGGGACCCTCGTATGGTTGGGACACGAGGAGTTCCAATATCGGGCGTACGATGTCGGCAGAAGCGCTCACGAGAATCACTGGCAGCATGGCGAGCAGGGCGTCCGTATCGCTCAAGGCGGGAACGATGACGGCCGCAACGCCAGTCACGACGCCCATGCAGTCGGGCGTATTGGGTTCGCGCAGGCCGAGTACTACTTCAACGGCCGCGAGCATAAGTCGGAATGGTTGTGGAAGCAGAGGTGGCGAGCGCGTCTCCGTAGATTCCGAATCTCCCGGGCATGGATCCCAAGCGGGATCCTGAGCGCGTGCTCGAGCGCAAGAGGGCGGGGATCGATCGACGGCCTCACGGGTCTCTGCGATGTCGCTCGAGACTTCTCCATCAACGCGGTCTCCGCGCATTGAGGATACGATGATCCGATCCTTGTCACGATTGCATCAAGACGAAAAAGGCGCCGCGTTGCTCGAGGCGCTCGTCTGCCTACCCACCTTCATTGCTGCATTGGCGGGGGTTGTCGCGCTGAACGGAATGTACAGCGCAAAACTCGAGGCGAAGTCGCGCGCAAGGCGCCTGGCGTGGCTGCAGGCAGATTCGGGTGAGTGTCCAGCTCAGAGTTGCCGGAGCGGAGAGTGCGGACGCATCGAAGGCGAGATTCGTACGGGCGGTCTCGATGAGGCGCTCGCAGCACGAGATGGGCACTTCTCTGTGGGGTCGTTCCTCGGCGACGTCGGTCGCTATCTTCTCGGGAAGGCAACCAACGGGGTCGGCCTCGCGGAGGCCGTGACACCCGCAATGGTCGGCTCGGGTCTCACCTCGCAGCACGGCGTGACCACCCTGCTCTGCAACACCACGGCACGGCACACCGACACGGGAGCCAGCATTCTAGAGCACGCCTGCAGCACCGGTCTACAGGCAACGGAGTACGCCAGTGAAGTCTGCAGATAGCGAAACGTTGCGTGACCGTCGCGGAGTTCGTGGCCTGGTCGCCCTGGCACCGTTCCTTCGCCTAGGGGTCTTCCTCTCTGCCGTGTGCGTGCTGGCCGTCGCCCTCCTTCTTCGTTCCGCTCGCGCCGATGCCAACGAAGCCCTCTGGGCGGTTGGCTCGCAGATCGCTGGATTCCCGGGCGCTCCCCAGGAAGAGGTCCGCCAGCTGCAGTTGAATGGTGTCCGTGTTTCGTTTCGAACACAGACTGTCGAAGCCTCGCTTGCGGAGGTCCTCGCCCAGTATGAAGCTACGTGCGGGACTGCGATCGCGACGCAGAGCGCACGCAACGACAGCGCCGGCTACGTTGCTTGCGTCGACATGGGTGACGCTCCGCAAGACCTAGGTGCGCTCGCCAAGCGGTTCCTCCGCTTCGCCGAAACGGGGGATCTGCGGGAGATCGGCGAGCCTCGTTACATCCTCGCGCGTCGAGTCGCTAGCGGCGCGAAGGACAAGACGTTCCTACTCACGATGTGGGCCGAGTCCGGGTTCAATCTCTACCAGATGCTGCCGCACGATGGCGCGGATGCAGCAGGTCGCGACCTGGTCGGGATCCCGCGGCCATCTGGCTCCCAGCGCATCCTCTCGGCGTGGGAGGAACGTCAACCGAGCGGCGTCTTGGTCTATCGCGTAGTCGGCACGTCTGCCAAGGCGCTCGAGTCGTTCTATCGCACGGAGCTTCCGAGAAGAGGCTGGACCATCATCGAGCGGAACCCTTCCGAGTCAATCCAAATCGACGGCATACGCATGCTTTCGGCCGAGAAGGACAATCGACTCGTCACCGTGCTTTCTGACCCCGGTGAAGCTTCACAGACGATTCTAACCATCCTCGCCTCCGAGCCATCATGACGACAGGAATGGGTTCATGAATCGCGTCGCCATGCTCGCATCGCTCGTCGTCGCTGTGGTCGGATTCGTGCTTCTCAGCATCTACGTGCGGCAGTTTCAGCGAGAAGCCAGCGGTGGAGATCCGGTCGAGCTTCTCGCAATGAGACAAGACGTCGCGGCTGGTGCCCCCCTCACAGAGCAGACGCTGGTGGTCCGGACGCTGCCGGAGAGATACCTCGAAGCTCGCCAAGTTCTGGCGTCGGACCTCCCAAGAGTTCTGGGGGTCCGCGCATCGATCGGTCTCGAGGCGAACCAGACGTTGCTGTGGACCGACCTGGCCACGACCTCGCATGATCGAAGCTCGTTCTCCAGCCGTATTCCGAAAGGGATGCGGGCGATGAGCGTTGCCGGGATGGGTCGGCGTGCGTTCGGCAATCTGATGCGGCCCGGGGATAGGGTCGACGTCTTACTGACCAAAGCCAGAACGGGGTCAGAGGCAAGAGTCGTCACGGTTCCACTCCTGCAGAACATCCTCGTCCTCGCCGTCGGGAGCAGTTTCGGTGCGACGGTCGAAGAGGACTCTCCCCTCCGCTCCGACACCGTAACGCTCCTCGTCACGATCGACCAAGCGAGCTTGACTGCCCAGGCGCGGCGCGACGGAGCACTGAGTTTCGTATTGCGAAACGAGGACGACCTCGAGATCAACGAAGGTCTTGCAGAAACAGACGACTCGGACGTCCTCGAGCAGGAGAAGAGAGCGCGTCGACAGCGGCGTTTGCGGATCGAGAGGGTGGACTAGGGTGTGGTCGCAAAGGAATCTGGCGTCTGCAGTCGGCGTAATGGTCCTCGTGGTGATGGTCGAGCCGAACGCCGCGGCGGAAGTCGAGGGGGTGCGAGCGATCGTTCTGCGAGTTGGCGAGCAGAAGAGTCTGCCCGCGCGAGGCATCAGGAGCTACTCGGAAGGCGCTCCTGGTTTCGCGGACATCCGAGTCACGCGCGACCAAAGTCGATTCGTGATCGTCGGAAAGCAGGAGGGCACAACCTCTCTCCTTCTCATACGGGACGACGGAGGACAACTCCAGTACACGATCCGTGTCATTGCCGCGGACGCTGACAAAGGGTTCGGCAGCCGAGAGAACATCCGTTTGGATCTGTACTTCGTATCGATCCAGGACCGCTATGGTCACCAGATTGGACTCAACTGGCCTGGGAACATCGGGAGTACGCTGACTCCGTCCGAAGCGGCCATCGCAATCACCGGGGGGAGTGGGCAAGCCACTCAGAGTGCGTTTCAGATCCTGCCGCAGACGTTCTTGCCGAGCTTCGACCTCGCCCAGGCCAAGGGTTGGGCGAAGATGTATCGGCAGGCCACGTTGGTCACCGCAAACGGCACCGAGGCGGTGTTCACATCGGGCGGTGAGTTCAATGTTCAAGTGCAGAACAACCTGACCGTGAACGTCCAGGCCATCGAGTTCGGCACCAAGGTGACCGTGCTGCCAAAGTACGATTCGACGACCGGGCGCATTCAGCTCGAGATAGTGGCGGACGTCTCTGACCTCGATGCTGAAAAGGGCGTTCACGGGATCCCGGGGCGCATTACATCGCACGTGGAAACGCTCGTGAACCTCGAGCTCGGTCAGTCGGTTTCGCTAGCTGGAATTCGTGCCCGAACAGAACGGCGCAAGAAAAAGGGCATCCCGGGGCTCGCCCTCATTCCCTTCATCGGGGCCCTCTTCGGGACGCATTCTCGTGAAACGGAAGACAACGAGTCCTACATGTTGGTCGTTCCTTCTGTGGTCGAACCAATCAGTCTGAGTCAGCGAGATCGTGTAGAAGAAGCGCTCCGGGTGTACGAGAGTTTTCATGGCGGCGTCGACGCCCACCAACTCTTGGACCAACCCCGCGTAGGGCGCGAACACCTACCCACGAGCGGAGGGGAGGGCTCTCAGTGACCGGCGGCTTTTCGGTTTCCGTCCTCACGCCGGACGGCTCCGAGCAGAAGATCAAAGTCGAGGAGACGGTCTCCCTGACCGTGGGGCGTGACCCCTCGTGCCACATCGTCCTCCCATCGCCCGCGGTGAGTCGGGTTCACCTCCGCGTCGAGCGCACCGCTAGTGGTGTTCGCGTCGTGGACCAGTCCTCCAATGGGACGATCTTGGGAAACGAGCCGGTGTGCGCCGCTGGACTACCTCTGCGCCCTGGCGGCGAGCTCCGCGTCGGTCCCTATGTTCTCCGAATCGCCCCGCTCGTGTGCGAACCCGCCGCCGGTGACGCTTCCCCCGAGCTCCGCAGGCGAATTCACCGATCGCTTCTCGATTTCCTCGACCTCGCGTCTCTCGACGGTACCGATATGGACGCCGCGGTCCTGCGACCGCGAGTCGTGCGAGCCCTCGAGCAAATCGTTTCGCGGTTTGCATCGGAGCTCCACCCCGCGACGGACAAAGCCCGCCTCATCGCAGAGATGACCGACGAGGCCCTCGGTCTCGGGCCACTACAGGACCTCCTCGAGGACGACACGATCTCTGAGATCATGGTCGTCGACCCCAACACGATCTACGTCGAGAGGCAGGGAAAGATCTGCCTCACGTCCTTGCGCTTCACGGACGACGAGTCGTGCCGTGCAGCGATAGAACGGATCGTAACCCCGCTAGGCCGACGAATCGACGAAAGTACGCCGCTGGTCGACGCGCGACTCAAAGACGGCTCGCGTGTAAACGCAATCATCCCTCCGCTCGCGATCCGTGGGCCTTGCATCACCATTCGCAAGTTTGCGAAGCGTCCACTTCAGATGGAACAACTAGTCGCGTTCGGAAGTCTTAGCGAGCAGATGGCGACATTTCTCCGACGGTGTGTGCGCGCCAAAAAGAACATGCTCATCTCGGGCGGCACCGGCAGTGGGAAGACCACGCTGCTGAATGTTCTGTCCACCGAGATCCCCCGCGGTGAGCGAATTGTCACCATCGAAGACGCCGCTGAGCTCCGTCTCGATCAGCCACACGTCGTTTCACTCGAGTCTAAGCCCCGTAACCTCGAGGGCCACGGTGGCTACACCATTCGCGATCTGGTCAAGAACGCGCTTCGGATGCGACCCGACAGGATCATTGTTGGAGAGTGTCGCGCCGGAGAGGCGATCGACATGCTGCAAGCAATGAACACCGGCCATGAAGGTTCCATGACGACGACCCACGCCAACAGTGCGGAGGAAGCGCTCAAGCGCGTCGAGACACTGTGCATGATGGCGGGGCTCGACTTGGCGCCCCGGACGATTCGCGACCAGATCGCGGGAAGCGTTCACGTGATCGTTCAGCAGACACGCTTCTCAGACGGCACTCGTCGACTGACTTCCATCACAGAGGTCGGTTCGCTGGGCGACGATGGCGAACTGGTGCTGCACGACATCTTTGCGTTTCATCGAACTGGTACCAGTCCCACCGGCGATGTCCTGGGCGAGCATCGGACGACGGGGTACGTTCCGAGTTTTCTCAATGAGTTCGTTAAACAGGGCCTCATCGGCGGCGGAGAATACTTGTGAATCTTCAGTCGTTTCCGTTGCTGCTGGTGTCCGGTGTGTTCGCCGTTGGTGGATGTGCTGCGGTCGCATATTTCGTCATTTCGACGGAAGGCGGCCCAATCGAGCGGCTCTTCGAGAACTACGCGGCGCGTTTGGACCGCCACTCGAGCTTCCTGTTGATGCGTTGCTCGGGGGCCAGGCTTGCGCGAGCTCAACTTCTTGTTTGCCTCGCCGTCCTCGGACTGCTCTCCGTCACTCAGAGCCCTGTCTTCGCACTGCTCGGGCTGGCCGCAGCGGCAACCCCCCCGTTTCTATTGTGGAAGAGGCACATCGCGCGCGTTGCTCAGCTCGAACGTCAACTCGATACGTGGTTGTTGATGTTGGCGAACGCGCTGAAGGCGACCTCTTCCGTCGGAGAAGCCATCGAATCCACGGTGGCCCTCGTGCCTAGGCCGTTCAGCGAAGAGGTCGACCTTCTGGTCAAGGAGATTCGGCTTGGAACCCCGCTCAACCGAGCGATCAATACGCTCGCTCGCCGAATCAACAGCACGCCAATCTCGGGAGCGCTCGCCACGATAGTCGTGGCAAGGCAAACCGGCGGCGACCTGCCCCGCACTCTGGAGCGAGCATCGGCGGCCTTGCGTGAAGCGGCTCGGCTCGAAGGTGTGCTCCGAACCAAGACAGCAGAAGGTCGCGGCCAAGTTCTGGTTCTGGCTTTGGTCCCCTTCGTTCTGTGCGTCATCATTGCTTGGCTAGACCGCTCCTGGTTCGATCCGATGTTGAACCATCAAGTCGGAAAAGCGATTCTCGCGGCCTGTTCAGTGGTCTGGACGTTTGCGACGCTGTGGGCGCATCACATCGCAAAGGTTGACCTATGATTGGTTGGCCGGACGCCTTGCTCGCGTTGACCTTCGCCATGACATTGACGGGCGTCTCCGGGTTTGCCTACCACCTCGCCCTTATGCCGCCCGCCATCCGGCCCACCTTGGGCGGTCGTGGGTTCAACCGTGCCAAAGCCATCAGAAACGGGGGATTCTTCGCCGTGGTCGAGCCTGCGGTGCGTGCTCTCGCCGCATGGGTGAGCGTATTGCCGTTGGGACGAGTCCGAACGCCGCTGCGCCATTCGCTGGTACACGCCGGGGACTACTTAGGTTTGTCGGAAGACGAGCTGGTTGCGATGTGTGCGCTCTCCGGCATTGGTCTCGGCGCGGCCGGGTTGCTCGTTTGCGAGTTCCTCGGACTGCCTGTCGGGTTGGCGATTTGCGCGTTCTGTCTCGGGGTCATGGCGCCCTGGTTTCGAGTGCTCACCGTCGCCCAAGCACGTGGGAGGCGCGTCAGTCGCGGCCTTCCGGCGGCGGTCGATCTTGCGGCGATGTGCATGAGCGCCGGTCTCGACTTCCCTGGGTCGCTTCGGCGGATTACGGCAAGTGCGACGGATCCGGGCGACCCGGTCATCGAGGAGTTCAGTCGAGTGCTCCAAGAACTGGATCTCGGACACACCCGAAGAAGCGCGATGGAAGGCTTTGCGACGCGCGTGCCCACCGCTCAGGTGCGCGAGCTCGTGAACAGTGTCGTGCAGGCCGAGGCCAAAGGTAGCCCGCTCGCGAGTGTACTGACCGTCCAGGCACAAACCCAGCGGTTGCGGCGTAGCATCGCAGCCGAGGAGAGCGCTTCGGAAGCCGCGCTCATGCTTCTGGGTCCGATGACGTTGATCTTCCTCTGCGTGATCGTCCTTCTCCTGGGCCCCGTAGTGGTTCGCTTCATGACGGGAGGCCTTGGACCTGCATGACCGGGCTTACTCGAAACCAGCGTATGGGCCTCGTCGCGCTGCTCGCCGTCCTCCTCTTCGTGGGGTTGACCTCGTGGCTCGGCGCCCCCTCAACGCCCGGCCCTCGCAATCATCCCCTCGACGACTACCCGGACCTGTTCGTCGAGCCGGTCGCGTGTCCTCACCGGCGTGACGTCCTCTCGAATGGTCGCAGGTCGGAAGAGCTCGCGCGCCTGCGCGCAGACCGATACGAATATGATCCCCAAGATGGCATTCGAGCGGTGCACCGCTACCTCGAAGCGGAGTCCTGCTACCGGGCCGAGGGTCACGTTCGCGGCGCGCACCGCGCGCATCGCGCGATGGTCGCACTCACAACTCGGGTCAACACGGACTATGCGGCGGCGCGATTGAACCTCTTGAACGCACTCGAGCGGGAACGATGGGCGGCCGCCCTCAGCGAGATTCGTCGGTTGCTACTTCTGACCGACCACATCGGGAGACACGAGTATGTCGAATGGCTCAGGAAAAACATCGGAAGAGTCGCGGCCAAGGCGAGCGCCGAGTCGTAGGCATCTGCTCGGCGGTCTGCTCGCTGGCGGTTTCGCGATCCTCGGCGGATGCCATCATGCAGCGCTCCACCAAGGGCCTGACCTCCAGGCCCAGCTGTCAACCGTTACCGCCGAAGATCTCCTCTCCTTGGCGGTGTCGCACGCGCGCTCCGGTGATCTGCTTCGGGCGGAGCAGTACCTGAGCGCGGCACGCGAAAGGGGTCACGCCGAGGCGACCGTGGTCTACTGGCTAGTCCGCGTTTGCGTCGCCGCGAGCCGCTACCAGTCTGCCCTGAGTCACGCTGCGAACTACCTTCGCGATCATCCCGAAGACTGGCCCCTTCGCCTCGTCGTCGCGACCATTCACGAGGCGCTGGGTGATCTCGCCCTCGCTCAGTCGGAGCTGGAGCGAATCGTCGAGGCCGAGCCGGCTCTGCCGTTGCCCCACTACAGGTTGGCGATGCTCTACCGAAGCGGATACGTCGACCAACGGCTAGCAAGGCGGCACCTCGAGGAGTATCTCAGGTTGACCCCCAAAGGGCCTCACGCCGCCGAGGTCAGGTCCGCTTTGAGGGAGGTTGCTGACGATTCGACCGGCCCTCGACTCGTGCCGCGCCCTCCTACGATCGATCTTGGCGAGACGGAGGCCCCATGAGCATTCCTCGCCACGTATTCGACCAGACGGTGGCGGCCCTGTTCGCCCCAGTCGCTCCGTTCTTGGAAGGCGACGACGTGACCGAGATCATGATCAACGGTCACGCCGAGATCTTCGTCGAGAGGCGCGGGCGGCTCTATCGAACCGGCAGTGAGTTTGCCTCTGAGCATGCTCTGATGTCGGCTCTCCGAAACCTCTCTCAGTTCGTCGGTCGGGAGCTCAACCCGCGGCATCCGATCTTGGAGGCAAGGCTTCCGGATGGCTCGCGCGTGGAAGCGATCATTCCGCCGGCGGCTTCATCTGGCCCCGTCGTGTGCATCAGGCGCTTTCGGCGCAGGCAACTGACGTTGAATCGGCTGCTCGAGCTGGGGACTATCACTCGAGACACCGCGGGCTTACTTCGAACGGTCGTCACCAGGAGGGACAATGTGCTCGTAGCCGGGGGAAGTGGCTCGGGAAAGACCTCCCTCTTGAACGCACTCGCCTCGCTTGCCCCCGAGGACGATCGCGTCGTGATCATAGAAGATTCCCAGGAGCTTCAACTGGGGCTGTCACACGTCGTTCACCTCGAGGCCCAGCCGGCAGACCTTAGGGGCCGCGGTGAGGTCACCATCCGCGAGCTTCTGAGAGCGACGCTTCGCATGCGCCCAGATAGAATCGTCATTGGCGAGATACGCGGCGGCGAAGCTCTCGACTTGATCCAGGCAATGACCTCCGGACACCGTGGGTGCCTGTCGACTGTTCACGCTACCCTTCCGTTCGACACGCTGAGTCGATTGGAGACCATGGCGCTGATGAGCGATGTCGACGTCCCACTGAACGTGCTCCGTGGGCAGATCGCCTCCGCCATCGATACCATCGTCCAGGTGTCTCGGTGCGCTGACGGGTCGCGCTGCGTCACCCACGTCACCGAAGTGTTGGGGTACGATCAAGAAAGCGGCTACCGAATCAACCATCTGTTTGAGCGGTCGCCTGGGTCCGGGAGGCGCGAATGAGTGAGCCCCCGACGATGCTCATTCGAGAGCCCGACGATGAGAGGACCCTCATCGACGCCCGGTTCGCGGCACCCCGTACGGAACGACCTTTCGGGGGGCCTGGTGGAGTGGTCCCGTCGGCCGACCGGAGTCCTAGCTTCGCCCAGCCTGCCGTGGGCACGGGCCCGATGTGGCGGCGTCTGTACACAATCCTTTCCCGGCGACGACGCCGAATGGTCGAAACAGGCGTGGTCCTTGCCCTCGTGTTTGGCCTTGGTTGGGTCGTCCACCAGCAAAGACGCGCTGCCGATGCGTTGCGCGATGCAATCGGGGAAATGAAGACCGGTAGCGTTTCGCCTCTGGCCGACGAGCTCGCGGGGTCGGAGCGTGGAGCCCGCGCTCCGGTCAGTGCTGACTCGGGGGTGGAGGCAGCAATTCGGGAGGTCGCGCCGAGCGAGCGCGAGGAACTGGAGCATCGGGGAGCGAGCCTAATCGGGTCAAACAACTTCGCGGTCGCGCTGACCCACTATCAAATGCTCGTGAGGCTCTTCCCAAGCGAGGCCGTGTTCGGAGACGTCGTCACCGTGTTGAAGGCCAAGTTGAGGTGCGCGGAGACCGTGAGCCACCTGTGCCCGTGACCGCTCGAGTAATCGTTGCACTGAGTGCCGTCGCTCTCGCATCGTGCAAAGGGCCGCCTGACGCAGAACGACGATTTGCCCTCGTCTTCGTCGTCGAATCCGACCCGGGCGTCCGGGTTCGCCGGGCCCGCGTCCTGGTTGACGGTGAGTCTGTGGGCGAGAGCGACTCGAATGGACGGGTGGCTACGGAGATCCGTGGACAGTCCGGGCAACGGTTGACGATTTCACATGACTGCCCCGATGGGCACGAATCTCCGTCCGAGCGAAAGGCTCTCAGATTACGCACCTTCGCTGGTGTAGGCCGGTCCGAGCCTCACGCCATGGAGATTACGTTGAGGTGTCGGCCTTCGAAACGACTCGCCGTGTTCGTCGTACGAGCGACTGACGGTCCCGATCTTCCGATCCTTCTCGATGGAGAACGCGTAGCCCGTACCAGCGCGTCGGGTGTGGCTCATTTCGTAACCCATGGTGCCCCCGGCACAGAGTACGTCGTAGAGATCGAGACGAGGGAGCGTCCACGGCTCCTCCCGCGATCCCCAACGCGCCTGATCACCATTCCCGATGCCGATGAGATATTCGTTATCAATCAAGCGTTCGAGCTTGAAAAGAAACCCCGGCGTCGAGGCCCTCGCCGAGCGAGAATCACCAAAATTGAGTAGACCGCCGAGCGCGTACTATAACCGCCGGGATGGGTGAGCGGGCGGATGTCGTAGTCGTGGGGGCCGGGCTGTCGGGGCTTAGTGCCGCGCGGAAGCTTCGTGCTCAAGGTGCGTCGGTTCGGGTCGTCGAGGCGCGCGATCGGGTTGGTGGACGCACTCGAACAGAGCAGATCGGGCAAGGTACGTTTGATGTTGGCGGGCAATGGATCGGGCCTGGGCAGAAGCGCTTGCGTGCACTTGCTGACGAGCTTGGGATCGAGACGTTCCCGACGTACACCAAAGGCAAGAAGGTGCTGGAGGTCGAGGGGAAGGTGTCGATCTACAAGCGATCGATTGCCTCGATGTCAGTTCCCAACCTGATTCAGATGCAGGGTGCGCTCAGCTATTTGAAGCGCGTGCGGAAAAGAATCTCACCGACGGGACCGATGACCGCCGAGGGCGCGGAGGCGCTCGACGGGGAGACGCTCGAGACTTGGCGAGCGCGGTTCGTGAAGTCGAGCAAGATCACTGCTGTGATGGACGCCGCGATTCGAACGATTTTTGGAGCGGAGCCGCGCGAGCTCTCGGCCCTCTATTTTCTCATGTATCTCAATGCCGGGGGCGGGCTGTTGAGCCTCTCGGAGGCCCGCGGCGGTGCGCAGCAGGATCGCTTTGTCTCCGGGGCGCAGTCGATTTCACTCGCGCTCGCGAAGGAGTTGGGGGACCTCGTGGCGCTTGGGCTTCCGGTTCGCAGGCTCGTGCAGAGCAGTGAGGGCGTGGACGCGGTGTCCGACACGCAGACGATTGGTGGCCGGTATGCCATCGTCACAGCCCCGCCGGTGCTTGCGGGACACATCGAATACGAGCCGCCGGTTTCGGTCGGACGCGATCA
>Ga0209456_10000257_pt1 | contig 29979 bp, 29 predicted proteins | sample COG_11_FD_184755 | JGI IMG/M metagenome (GOLD analysis project Ga0209456, IMG submission 184755) | Pelagic marine sediment microbial communities from the LTER site Helgoland, North Sea, for post-phytoplankton bloom and carbon turnover... | ecosystem: Environmental > Aquatic > Marine > Neritic...
TGCGTCGAACCGTTCCTCGGTGGACGCCTTCAGTAGAAGACCGGGCAACACCGCATTCCAGTGCGCCAGCATACCCGCCAGCACGTTCTCGCGAAGCTCATCTTTGGACTTGAAGTGATAGAGGAGACTCGGCTTCCGGATCCCGACAGCGTCCGCGATCTCCTGCACCGAAGTCCCGTCGTACCCTTGCTCCGCGAACAGCCGCGTCGCATGGCTCAGGATCTGATTCCGTACATCCATGCTCTCTACCATTTGGTCGTCATATGTCTACCAAATGGTAGGGAGAATGCAAGGAAAAAGGTCATTGAAGGCGAAGTGCTGCGCGTGGGCATGATCGCTCAAAAATGATAGACGCCACTCAACGCCGAGCTCACCTCATGCGTGACGATGTCGTCGGTCGGGATGTAGGCATAGCCAGCCTCGAGGTCTAGGCTCCAGCGCGGGTTGAAGAAATAGGCCCCGCCAATGACCGCTCCGATGCCGAAGGACATGATGTTTCGTTCGCCCTCCTGCTCCTCGCGCTCCTTCTCGAAAACTCGGATGTTCCAAGTGAGAACGAGCCCGAGGAAGCCTTCCCAGGACCCTTTGCGGAAGAGCCCTCTCAAGATGAAGTCGAACGGCGTGTCGAAACGCTCTTTGTTGAAATAGAACGGCTTTGAAATCGTGATTGCGAGATGTTGGGGGATCAGCTCCCTGTGATACGCGATGAGGAACCCGCCGAGATGCTCCCGTGTCTTCAGTGGCTCCCCTGTTTCTGCATCCTCGCGGTCGCGCAGGATGTGAAAGGAATAGGCCGCGCCGAACGCAAACCCGTTGAGCCACTCTGGCCCCTCTTCTTCCGCCGCTTCCTGGGCTTCGGCAAGCTCTTCTTCCGAGGCATGCGCCGTGCCATTCCACGCCGAGCACGCGACGACCACTGCCACAGTGAAGATTCTCGATTGGGGCCTAGTCACTTCGCAATCTCGGGGACGATGTCGAGCACGCCATTGTCCTCCTTGTACTGGTTCCAGAGCGCGACCATCGCTTGAAGCTTGTCGGGTCGGTCGGCGCTGAGGTCGCGGACCTCCGCCGGATCGGTCGACAGGTCGAACAGCTCCCACTCGCCGGTGCCAAGTGGCTTCGGCATCCAAACGATCTTCCAATTTCCGTCGATGAACGCTTTGAAGCTGAAGAGCTCGTACCCGACTCGGTCCGCCCCGGGGTATGCTTTCTCGCTCCTACCAGTGAATAGGTCCAGCACGGACTGGCCCTGCATCGGTAGGACCTTACGGCCGTCGATGACGTCAGGCTTGCCCGCGCCAGCGACCTCGAGAAGGGTCGGCATGATGTCTCGGACGTGAACGAACGAGCCGTTCATCGTGCCAGGTCTCGCGGGCTTGCCGGCGACCTTGACCAACAGCGGCGCTCTAATGCCACCCTCGGTCGGGTAGGCCTTGAACATGCGGCTTGGGGACATGCTCGCCTGCGCCCAGCCCGGACCCATCTCGATGTAGGAGCCCGGAAGACCACGATTGTCTAGGCTGTTGTCGAACGAGCCCAGGTACTCCTCGGTCTGGCCGGGATACGCCGTGGGCAAGGATCCGTTGGCGCCATTGTCCGAGATGAAGAGAATCATCGTGTTGTCGTACTCGCCGATCTCTTCGAGGTAGTCGAACACCCGTTGGATCTGCTCGTCCATGTAATCGACCATCGCCGCATACACTTCCATGTCCCGCGCGGCGAGTTCACGCTCCTCCGGGGACATGTCGTCCCAAGCTTTGACGGTCGGTAATCGGGGAAAAGCAACCGCGCCCTTTGGGACCATCCCGAGCTTCTTCAAGCTCTGAAGCCTCTCCTGCCGAAGAGAGTCCCAACCTCGGTCGTACTTGCCCTCGTACTTGTCGATGTACGCCTTGGGCGCGTGCAAGGGATCATGCGGTGCGGTGTATGCGAGGTACGCGAAGAACGGCTGGTCATCCGCGCGGCCCTGCTCGATCCATTCGAGCGTGCGATCCGTGTAGTACCGGGTCGAATAGAAGTCGTCGGGCAACGACTCGACTTCTTTCCCGTTCCGCTGGTAGACCATCGTCTCGGGCGGGCTGATCGGTTTGCGATCGTTCCAATGACTGCCGCCGCCCTGCAGGAGAACGAACGTCTCTTCAAAGCCTCGCGCATGCGGGCTCGTGTTCTCGTCGAGGCCGAGGTGCCACTTGCCCGCCATGTACGTGTGGTACCCGGCTCGCTCGAGGACTTCGGGGAGGGCGGCTACCCCGAAGTTGAGATACCCGGCGTACCCAGGGATTCCCTCCATTTCGGGCGTGGTGAACTCCCCCATCGTGCCGAGGCCCGCGCGATGGTTGTCCATGCCGGACAGCAATACCGACCGCGTTGGCGAGCAAGTCGGAAGGACGTGGAAGTTGCTGAGTTGCAGCCCTTCCTTGGCGAGCTGATCCAGCGCGGGAGTCGCAATCTCTCCTCCGTACGGACCGATGTCGGAGTAACCGAGATCATCGGCGACGATGAGCAGAATGTTGGGTCGCCTGGCAACCTCGGTCTTTGGGGTTGCCTTACAGCCGGCCAACGTCAACGTCGTGGTCGCCGCGAGGACAATGGCCGTCACCGTCATCGCTCGCGTCCCCGCGGTTCCCATGCATCGATTCATACCACCCTCTTTGGATTAACCCCTTCGAAAAGGGGACTGTCCCCTTTTTCTATTCGGGTTTTTGGGGCTTGTAGGGGGCGGGTTTGAGCTTGAACTGTTTGTTGAACCGGTCGACGGTTTCTTTTTCGACGTCGCTCGTGTCGTAGACGTGTTTGAGGGTGAACGGGGTGTACTCGCTCTTGCGGGTGCGGTCCGGATCTGGTTGCTTGCCGGGGCCCGGGACGGCCCACGCTTCTTCGGTGATCACCGCCATGCGTTCGATGATCTCGTTCTTCCGGATGTTCCAGACCAGGTTGTCGGTCGCCATCGAGAGCTCGCCGTCGTAGGTTTCTCGAATTCCCTCGAGTTGGTGGTAGCGAGTGCCCTCTTCGTTGAACCAGTGGAACGCTATGGCGAGGCGCGGCTTGAGCTCGCTCATGATCTTGCCAAATGCGGGCGCGCATGTGTGGAAGCCGCACGATGCCCGAATCGCGAGCTGCGGCGGCTGGTTGTAGTACTTCACCATGTCTTGCGGCATCGGCATCACCTCGTGAATCACGATGTCGGCGTCCTTGGCGTACTTGAGCATCCAGGTATTGGGCATCGTGTCGCCGCCGTAGACGATCTTGTAACCTTTCCACTGCAGGATGAGGCTCACTGGACCGTCACCGGTGTGAATCGCGGGGAACGAGCGGATCGTCACCCCGTTTTTCTGATAGATGATTTGGTTTTCCTTGGTGTAGTCGAACTCGTGAACCGTGATGCTTCCGGGGATGGGGCTGATCATCGCGGCTCGCGTCATGTAGTCCCAGTTGTAGGCTTTGAGAAAGTGCTCGACCGCGTACTTGCTCCCCATGTCTTCGCGCGCGCCGCTCGGCCCCCAGACCTCGAGCGGCTTGGTGCGGCCCGCGGTCCATCCGCCCGCCCAGAGCCCGCCGAGGTCGCCCCAGTGGTCGGTGTGGAGGTGACTGAGAAAGACTTTCGTCAGGAAGTCGAAGGGAATCATGTATGCGGCCACGTTGGCCATCGAGCCGGTACCGATGTCGAAGAGAAACTTGTCGCCGTTGCCGAGCTCGAGCAGGAAGCAGCTCGCTGCCTGACCGTGTCGCGCCGCCGGCATTCCCGTTCCGCAGGCGGTCATTCGAATCTCGTCTTTCCGCAACTGCTCCGTCCCGGGGTAGTAGACGTAGCGCTTTGGCGCCGGTCCGGTCTTGGTCTTCACCTCGCCACCCGCGGCCTGAGCCACCGGAGGCTCGTCGAAGCTCACACCAATGAAGTATCCGATCGTCATCGCCGCGAGAGATAACGCCAGCGCACCGATTGCAGTTCGTCGTTTTCCCATGCTGCCTCCCGAGGTTGACGAGCCTCTCACTATCCCTTGTGGGGGTCAAGACACAAGTGTATGGTTTTGCCCTGCCGTGCCACCGAAGAAGTCACTGACCAAGGACGACTGGCTCCGCGCCGCCATGGAGCTCCTCCGAACGCGCGGCATCGGTGGCGTCCGAGTGCTGACCTTGGCGCAAAAACTGCGCGTGAGCCGGGGCAGCTTCTACTGGCACTTCGAGGACCGACAGGACCTGCTGAATTCGATGCTCGATTGGTGGGACCGCCAGATGACCGACACGGTGATCGAGCTCGAGAACGCTGGGAGCGCTAGCCCCGAGAGGCGCCTCATGACGATCGCCGAGGACATCCTCACAGCCGATCGCAACCGCTACGATTCAGCAGTCCGGTCCTGGGCGCAGGGCGACAAGAAGGCCGCAAAGGTCCTGCGACGCGTCATCCGCAAGCGCCTCGACTATGTCTCTGGCCTCTTCGAGGAAGCCGGCTTCACGCCAGCCGAGGCGCGGGCCAGAGGAGATCTCTTTGCGGTGTACCTGATGACTGAGTACTCCATTCTCATAGACGAGACTTTGGAGACACGCCTGCGCCTACTGAGGCGCCAGGTCCGTTTGCTGACGAGGTAGGAGAAGGCCCCATGACAGGACAGAAACGATCGATGTTGGTTGTATGCACCTTGGCCCTCGCAGCCTGTGCGTCGCGCGGGCCCGGAGCCGACGAGCCTTGCTCGACGTACTCGGTCGGCGACAAAGACTTCAAGTTCAAGCCCCAACTCGCCAACGTCGAGGTGAAGTGGTTCGAGGAGTGGACCTCGCGATACGGGGAGACGCTCCCCGAGCCGCTGCCGCCCCAGGAGAACTGGCAACACCCGATTCTCTCGGACCGCTATGCGGGCACCATGCACGAGGACAGCTTTGCGAGCGACGTGAGCCACTTCCCAGGGCCTATCCCCGCCAACGCCAAGGTTGGCTACTTCCACGTACTGGAGAAAGGCAAGCATCTCTCCGGGATGGCGCCGTTGTACACGTTCCTCGACGACAAAACGGTCGTGACGATTTCGTTTGGTCGGGACGCAGCGACGCTGATCGTGATCGACATCTCCAGTCCGCCACCCCGTGTTCTCGACTCCGTGAAGATCCCCGGTCGGGGGAACAAGATGCGGCAGGTCGCTGGCACGAAGGGGCGAATCGCTGTCTTTCGCGACACGTCGGGTGGCGCCTATTCGTACTTGGCTAGCAATGGCGACGTCTACGTCCCTGGGGCCAACGACACGATCGTTCGGATTCCGATCCGCAATCGCCGGGTCGTTCGCGACGACATGGTCTACCTGAACCTCGGCATTGCGGTGGAGAAGGGCACCATCGTCGAAGAAATCCTCGACAAGAAACCAAAGGACAACAAGCTCACCGCGATCATGCCCGATGCAGACGGCCGCGTTTGGTTCACCTCGAAGTACGGTGTGGTCGGCGTCATCGACACCCTAGGTGAGAAGACGGAGGATGGGTGCCCCAAGATCTACGCTGCCGCGATTCAACTCTTCGCCGTAGAGGACAAGATCCGGCAGCTCTTCGACCCCTTGCCAGAAGGTGGCGAGGAGTTCCTGGTCGAGGCGAGAAAAGCATTCGAAGACCAGGACATCGACAAGTTCCCCGAGATTCGGAAACGGTTTCGCGAGCTTTTCCTCGGCAAATCGAGCTTTGCCGAACAGATCCAGAACTCGTTTTCCGTTGGCCCGGACGGCGTCTACATCGTCTCAAACGTTGCGTTCTACAAGCTTCGCTTCAATGCCGAGACCAAGAGGATTGAGCTCGACCCGACCTGGGCGGATACGTACGCACAGGGCGACCTCGTCTACGACAACGACCGCAAGATCAAGCCTGGCCACCTCAACGACGGGAGCGGAACCACGCCGACGCTCATCGGCGACCGGTTCGTCGCGATCGTCGACAACGGCCCCGAGTACGTGCACCTGAATGTATTCCGTCAGAACGATGGTTCGCTAGTCAGCAAGCTGCCCCTGTTTGAGGCGGGCAAAGGCGCCGTCGAGAACTCGGTCGTGGCCTACAAGGACCACCTCATCGTCGGCAATACCTACGGCTACGTCGATCCGTTCAAGGAAAATCCCACGGCCGGCGGGATCATGCGGTTCGACTTCGACCACGACGCAGGGGAGTACAAAGTGGTCGAAGGCTGGCCCGCGACGGGGCACTTCGACGCCAAGACAGCGACTCCCAAGCTCTCGACCCCGCGCGGCTTGATCTACGTCTACCAGCGCGACGAGGAGCCGGTGAACGGCCATCACGATTGGATGCTGACCGCGCTCGACTTCCGGACCGGTTGGCGGGTCTTCCGCATCAAAGGCTACTTCAACAAAGGCGAGTTCGACGACAACGTCACCCGCATCGTGCAGCGCGCAGCACTCGGCAAGGGCAACTACGACCGCAAGGTGTTCAACAACATCTGGGGTACGTTCACGTTCGGTCCGGACAACACCGTGTACCTCGGGGCCTATCGGGGTTTCCTGCGATTCTGGTCCGACGACGAGATGCCCTGAGCGCTAGTCGTCCACACGGCGACCGTAAAGCGCCTGCACGTGTCGCGCGTTGTCGCCTTCAAGCACATTGATGCGACGAATCTGCTCGGGAGTCGCTTGGACAATTTCCTTCTGAATGAGCCACTCGACCGTTTCGGTGTGGGGCGGCGTCGTGAGCGAGCCCCGGTAGTGGTAGTAGTCACCGATGAGCCGGGTTCGGTCCGCGTCGGCGATGGACACACGGCCCGGTTCGAGCTCCGCCTCGCCCGGCGCCTCGGGCACCTGGTCCAAGAAACTTGTGATGAACGGGTCCTCGTCGCCCATGCGATAGAGAAAGGCAAACACGAGGTAGAAAGGCGGCTCATTCACCGACTTCGGCTCGATCTTGCTGACGACGTGCAACTCCATCGGATAGGTCACGCCGTCGATCTGATGCTCCGATGGGGTGTGAAAGTGGACCTGCTTGAGGTCGTACTCCCGGCCATCAAACGTGACCGTCGGGCCCTCAGGAAACTCCAGCTTGATCGTGTCTCCGGTGTTGCTGAGATAGGTTGGATCGGCATCGTGGAGATTGACAGCAATCATGTGCTCAGCGCCTTTGGCGTCTCCGCTGAGGATATTGACTGGGGACTGCAGAAGGCCGTGCTTCAAACCGGGTAGGGCGTAAGGCCTCTCCTTCGGGACATCCTCGACGACGTCGTCGAGCGCTACGGCCGGCTTCGCTTCCTTGCGCTCGCACCCAGCCGCGAGTCCCAGGGCGACGAGTAGGATCAGAGCGCTGCGTGACATGATCATCGTGCCGCCATCGTACCACGGAACCCCGATCGCTCGTCGCCTCTAGAACGCGACCCCGAGATGTTTCGGCAAGACCGAGAAATGCAGCTTATGCTCGGTCGTCGGCTCGCAAAGTCGTTGGCCGTCCCGAGCGGGAGCACGCCCATCTCGACCTTCGGACGCTTCTTTCCTTTGCCGACGAGCGCGTTGACCACGCTGGCACCGTCGCTGACGTGGACGACGGCACTGCATTGATCGTACCGTCGCCACCGCCCGCAATGACCCGCTTTGCCCCATCTGCGATCGCCTCCTTGACCACCCTGGGCTTGGCCTTCTTGTTCCAAGGGATCCGAACCCGAAGGTCGATGCCTTTGCTCCTCAGAAAGGAACCAGATGAAGTTCATCGTTACGCTCTTGTTGGCACTGGCTTTGGCCAGCACCGCACTCGCAGGTCCGCCGTCTACGATCGGCGGGGCGCGCCTCGATTCCGACATGGCGCACCAAGTACGAAGCGGCTGGCCGAGCACTTCCTATGAATGGTGGAACACGGGCAAGCGCAGGCTCGACTGGGCGCTTGGCGGCGAGCTCGTGTACGGGCCTTGGTCGGGCGCATGGGACGATCCTCGAATCGCGTTTGCACTCTACGCGCCGCTCCGCTTTCATCTTTGGAGTCGCAAGCGGCCTGCGTCGAAGACCGACCTCGGTATGCGATTCACGCCTGGCCTCATGGCAGGCTCGGCCGCTAGAAAGACCGCAACGGTCGTAGCGAGAGCCGAGCTGGCGGTGCCGGTCAGCGTCGATGTGAACCCGAAGCTGAGCGTGGTCACTGGCGCAGCGGTACCGGTGGACCTGGGCTGGATCGAAGGGACAGGCTTCGTTGGCGCAATTCCCCTTCTGGTGCGTCTGGGAGTGGAGATCAAAGCCGGTCCGAAGGTAGCGCCATTCATCTTGATGGAGGTGGGCCCCGGCTTCGGATTCGGGCAAGGTTCCTCGGACGTGACGCTTGCGGCACGGCTGTGGGCCGGGACCACGTTCTGGTCGATCCGAGGAAAGTGAACGAACGGTTGAAGAAACCGGTCAAGACGACGCTCTTTGCCATCGGGGCATCGCTTCTCCTGCTGCTGGCCGCGCTTCGCGCTCGTCCCGTTGACTGCTTGAAATGTATCGCCGTGAGCCAGTAGTCTGGCTCTCCACCCCCACAGGAGTCCACGATGAGAAACGAGGAAATCAAGGGCGAGCTGGAGGCGCTGCGCGCCGACGTCTTAGCGCTGGCTGAGGCTCGCAAGCAATCGGAGCCGCCAGCGGCCATACAACAAGAGGCGGACGGAGAACCCGAAGAGGACTCGGAGGCCGCGGCCGAACACGAAGGCTTCATGGGTCACGTCCAGGAGCTCGTTGAGCTCTTGGAAGAGGAGCTCAAGGCGACGCCGGTCGTCAGTGGCTTGGTGATCTTCTCAGTTGGCATTCTCGTCGGCCGCTTCCTGCGGTGAGGAGGGCGTCATGAATGAGATAATGCTGAAGCTTCGCATCTGGGTTCACGCCGAAACGGCGCTGCTGAAGATCAACGCGCGACGGTCGGGTCAACGCTTCACGGCGCTCGCGATCGCCCTGGGTCTGGCGATCCTCGCGGTCGGGATGATCAACATCGGGATCTTCGAGCTGTTGGCCGAAACCTACGGCAGGGTCAAAGGCGCCTTCTACCTCGCGGGCGGCAACGGCCTGTTGGCGGCGATCGTCGTGTTTGTTGCTCAGCGAAGCAAGCCAGGGCTCGAAGAGGAGATGGTGGCTGAGATTCGCGAAATGGCCCTTGCCGAGCTGCAGGCAGACGCCGACGAGATCAAGGAGGAATTCGATCGAATTGCGGGTCGCGTGCGGAAGATCGAGCATGCGGTCTCCGGCCTCACGGGCTCGGGGTCGTCGCTGTCCAAACTCGCGAGCGTCAGCCCGGTGGTCGAGCTTGCCGTGCACGCCCTCAAGACCAAGCACGGAAGCAAGTGACGACGCGAAGATCTCGAATCATTCTTCACGGCAAACAGGGCGCCAAGCAGGAGCTTCGCGATGCCGTGGAAGCGGGGCGGGTGGCATGGGTCGAGATCGAGGCCCCAAAGGGCGAGCACCGGACTGCAACTCCGAGAACAAGATTTTTGCACTTGGTTGGCTGGAGCCTGAAGCGGTAGACATGGCGTCGGCCCACCGATGAACGAAACGCCCCAGTCTTGGAAAGAAACGCTTCGAGGGATCCCCATCGTCGGCGTGATCGTGCGCGCGATCGAGAAGAGCAATCAGGACCATGCCAAAGACATGGCGGCAAGCATCGCCTACTTCAGCTTCTTCTCTCTCTTTCCGCTCTTGGTTGGGGTCGTTGCGGGTGCGAGCCTGTTCTTGGATCGCGAGGAGATCGAGTCGCGCCTCGATCGAATGCTGGCTGGCGAGTTTCCGGGAAGTGCTGACTTCCTGAGAACCAACATCGAAGCGTTAATCGACTTACGGGGCGCTGCGGGGGTGGCCAGCGTGCTCGGGCTCCTGTGGTCCGCAAGCAAGATGTTCGGCGCGCTCAGTCGGGGAATCAACCGTGCATTCGGCAACTCAAAAGGGCATCCGTTCTATCTTTCCAAGCTTCGATACTTCGGAATGACCATCGCCGTATCGCTCTTGCTGTTCGTCGCGGTCGGTGCCTCCATGGCGATCGACGTCGTGACCGCATTCGATTTAACGGCCTTCGGTCTGGACGGCACGGCGTTTGCTTCCTTCAGCGCCCACGTCGCGAGCTTCGTCTTCATATTCGCAACCGTCTCTGTGCTCTATAAGCTGGTCCCTTACGAGCGGCGCGCGTGGCGCGAGATACTTCCGGGAGCGCTGACTGCGGCTCTCTTGTTCGAGATCGGCAAAGCCATCTTCGTTCTCTATCTGGACAACGCCCGCAGCCTCGAGGCTGTCTACGGTTCACTCAGCTCGGTGATCGTGCTCCTCTTGTGGCTTTACTTCTCGGCGCGCGTTCTGTTGTTCGGGGCAGAGATTTGTGCCTTGCGGATCGACGACCGCTCCCCCTCTGTTCAGTAGCCGAGTGAGTCATACCCAAATGGAGCACTTGCGATTTCGTCCGCCTCTGGCGCTCGGTATCATGATCTGGCGCCAGTTCCCCGTTTCAGGGATGTGGGCTGTAGGGACGCTTGCCGGAATCCACATGATCTTTGGAGGCTCGTCGGTGGCCTCGGTGTGCAACGCAACCCGTAGCGCGGCGAAGGAAGCACAGGCCTAGCTACGCCACCAACGGTCGACAGCGGCCATCTACGTACCGCGAAGGTGGCCGGATCGGTGCCGCCGGAGGCTCTGGTGACCGTGTCGGGGCGTCGAGCGACTTTTCGGTCGGAGGTGCTGAGATGCCCGGCTTTGGGCTAGCGGGTTCGGCAGCAGGTATGGGCGCAGGGTCGGCGGGCTGATAAGGCGGGGTAGGCGTCCGGATCGTCGTCGTCCGCGGCAGAACCGATTCCTCGACCTCGCGATCACCACACCCCAACGCCACGACGAGACACGCGAACACAGTCGTCGTGAGAAGCGTCGCTTGCGGCATGGGGACCTCCTATCTCGCCTCCTTGACTTATACGCCCATGTTCGGTCTTTCCGCCAGTGCCAGTGCCAGTGCCAGTGCCAGTGCCAGTGCCAGTGCCAGTGCCAGTGCCAGTGCCAGTGCCAGTGCCAGTGCCAGTGCCAGCGTCAGCGTCAACGTCAACGTCAGCGTCAGCGTCAGTGCGGGCGTGGTAGAATGGGGGCATGTCGCGCCTAGACGACGCACTTCGCCGATTCGACGAGGCGAACGCCGAGGATCCGAACAGCGAGACGGTCAACGGAAAGCCCGTTCCTAAAGAGCTCGTCTACGGCCAGCGTATGTCCGCGCGTCTCGCGTCCTATGCCCCCGACGCACCCGAAACGGTACGACTGGCCGCGCGCGCTCAGCACATTCGCCGATGGGAAGTGCCACGGGATGGCTATCCGGAGGGCAGAGCGGGGTACCTCAAGTGGCGCACCGACCTCCACAAACGGCATGGCGACATCGCCGGTGCGATCATGGAAGAGGTCGGCTACGACCACGACACCATCGAGCGCGTGAAGACGCTGCTTCGAAAGCGTGGCCTGAAAACCGACCCTGACGTGCAGCTGGTGGAAGACGTCATCTGTCTCGTGTTCCTCGAACACTACTTCCACGACTTCGCGCAAAAACACGAACAAGAGAAGCTCATTCCCATCGTGCAGAAGACCTGGAAGAAGATGACCGAGAAGGCGCACCAGGCCGCGCTGCGGCTCGACTACGCGCCCCAAGATCTGGCGGTCATTCAGAAGGCTTTGCAGACCGATTAGCGTCGGCGGTCATCTTGGGCATCAGAGCTTCAAGCGCCCTTCTTTGACATCGAGCCAGCGTTCTTCGGTGAGCAGCTCGTACCCAGCCTTGGTGCGAACGTAAAGTGGGTCGGCCACGGCTGCCGGGTCGACACCCTCTTTTCGCAGGTCGTTCTTCTGAATCTTGAACGTCCCGGTCTTCGCGAGGCCGCCCATCACGCGCACGAATCGTGGTTGCGCGTAGGGCGGAAGATCCGAAACCGCGCGCCAGAAGCGGTCTGGGTCGAACTCATCCGAGGGAACGACCGCCGCGAGCCCCGCTTGGCCCTCCATGTTCGGGACCGGCACGCCGACGACGGTGGCTTCATCGATGCCGTCGTTGTGCGTGATGACGTCCGCGACCTCGGCGGTGGATACGTTTTCGCCCTTCCACCGAAACGTGTCGCCGATTCGGTCGACGAAGTAGTAGAAGCCGTCGGCGTCGCGACGAAGCAGGTCGCCCGAGCGGAAGTATCGGTCGCCTTTCTTGAAGACGTTGCTGAGAAGCTTCTCCTGCGTCGCCGATTCGTCGGTGTAACCGCGATACTCGAGGCCGCCTGTCGAAACCTTGGGCACCCGGATCAGAAGCTCCCCAACCTCGTCGTCGGCGCAAGGGATGCAAAACCCCTTCTTGTCGCGGAGGTGCTGATCGAGGTCGATGTCGTACTGGACGATGCGCAACCATCCCGCGAGCCCACCGAGAGGAACGCGGCCGACGGACCCTTCGCGGCCGCTGATGTTTGCAATGAAGCCCGGAGCCTCGGTCGCGCCATAGAACTCGCGGATGTTCTCGATGCCAAATCGGGCCATGAACCGCGGCCAGATGTCGGGGCGAAGCCCGTTTCCAACGGCGACACGCACCGGGTTCGGCAGCTCCTTCGGATGCGGTGGCGAGTTGACCAGGTAGCGGCAGAGCTCTCCGATATAGAGAATCGCCGTGGCCTTGTACCGATGAACATCGTCCCAGAACGCGCTCGCGCTAAACGAGCGGCGCAGCGCCATCGGAACGCGTGCGATCATCGCAGCCGATACGCCCAGGAGAAGCCCGTTCGCATGATAGAGCGGGAGCACGCAGTAGAGCTTGTCGCCCGGGCGAAAGTCGTACATCAGCGGCCCGAACCCTGCGCCAGCAAGAATCGCCCGCGCGTGCGAGACCCGGCAGGGCTTCGGAAGCCCGGTCGTCCCAGAGGTGTAGATGTAGATGAAGTCGTCGTCGGCCCGAACCGGCGCGGGCGGATAAGCCGTGGCAGGGGTGTCCGCGAGGAGGCCCGCATAGGGATCGTCGTCAAACACCAGAATGCGATCGAGCGATTGGCAGAGCTCTTCGCAATCGCGAAGCCCAGACTCGAGCGTGTGGCTGACCAGAACGACCTTGGCCTTCGAGACATCGACAGCATGCGAGAGCGGGCGTCCGTGTAGATTGGTGTTCACAAGCGCCGCAGTCGCGCCAACACGCGAAACGCCGAGCACGGAGGCGATGTAGAATGGAGAGTTCTCGGCGAGAAGTGCGACCACGTCTCCCGGCTTCACGCCTGCGGCCGCCAACACATGCGCGACCCGCGAGCTCGCGTCGGCAAGCTCCGACCAGGTGAGATGCTCCTTTTCCATTTCGTAAGCGAGGTCATGGGGCGCGTCCTGAGCGTTCTCCAAGGCCACATGAAGAAGGCTGTCGATTTGTCTCAGCTGGGTGCGGAGCAACCAGGGAACGGTGCCTCTCAGCGCTTTCGGCCCAAAACGAAGCTCCGCGAGGACAGAAGATCGCCAAGACGGCGAAGCTAGGCGCGAAAACATGTCGGGAAGTGTACGCGCTACAAGGCTAGATTCGAGACGTTTTTTTCCGGTCCGTGTGGTACAACAACCGGCCCGTGCCGACGTGGACCGACATCAAGGATCACGCGAGGTCCAGCTACAAGCTGGCCGATGAGCACGAGCACAGCTTCAAGGTTGTGTTCGCGTATCCCGGCAACAATCTGCAAGCGGTAATCGTGTCGCACTACCAAGCGATGGGCAGGTCCTGGGTCGACTTCTCGTCGGCCTGTTGCCGCTCCGATCGCTTGGACCCGGAAGCCGCGCTCCAACAGAGCTTCAACCTGGCGGTCGGCTCCTTGTGTTTGGATGGTGACGTGTACGTCGTTCGCCACACGGTCATGGCGGACCATCTTCACCTCGCCGATCTCGAGATCGCGATGCACGCAGTTGCGCGGGCGGCCGAGCAGATCGAACAGTCTCTTCCCATGTACGAACCGGCTTCTGATATGCTCCCGGACGTGGAAGAGGAGCGCGCCTAACATGCCGTTTGCCGTAGAAGTCTCACGCTTCTTGGGCGTTTTCACCTTGCTGATGGGGCTGTGGGGTGTTCTGACGCCCGCGCGCCTTGCCGAGTTCGTGACTCGGTTCGGGTCGAAAGGCGGCCTCTGGTTCGCAGCTGGCATCCGACTGGTGCTAGGGCTCGCGCTCTGGTTTGCCGCTCCGGCTTCGCATGCACCGCTTCTTCTTCAGGTGCTCGGTGTGCTGGCACTGATTGCCGCAGTGGTGCTCCCATTCATGGGCGTCGACCGCTTCACGCGCTTGATCGATTGGTGGACGAATCTTTCCCCAACCGCGATGCGTTTCAACTCTCTCTTTGCCGTCGCATTTGGGGCGGTGATCCTCTGGGCGCTCCTGCCGGTCGCAGCGTAATCAACCCGCGTCATGCCGAAGCTAGAGGTCACCGCCTGGGACTTGGGGATTCTGATCGGCTACGTCGTGCTCACGCGTGTCGCATTCGGATGGTTCTTTGCGAGGCAGACGCGAGGGGAGGGCACCGAGGGGTTCTTTCTCGGCAGCCACCGGCTGCGTTGGCCGATCATCGGTCTTTCGTTTTACGTCGCGAATATGGGAGGCAGTAGCTTCGTAGGGCTGCCGGGTGCCGGCTACCACGGCGGCGTGAGCGTCTTCCACTACGAGTGGATGCCGGCGCTTCTGATGATCTTGTTTGCGGTGTTTTTCCTGCCGGTGTTCCTGCGGTCCCGCATCTACACCGCTCCTCAGTATCTCGAGCAACGGTTCGGGCGAGCTCCGAGGCTCGCGTTCTCGGCGATGTTGCTGTTGACGAGCATGCTGGTCGACGCGCCCGGCTCGCTCTACGCGGGCGCCATGGTGCTCAAGACGCTGCTTCCCGGCGTGTCGATTTGGATCACGATCACCGTGGCTGCGGTCGCGGCAGGCGTCTACATCGCATTCGGTGGCCTCGGTGCGGTGGTGGCCAACGATGCGCTGCAGGCGCTCTTGATCATGGCTGGCGGTATCGCGATCTCAGTGCTCGCTTGGCAAGCGGTTCCATCGTGGGATGCCGTAGTCGAAGCAGCGGGGCCCGGCGCCTTGAACTTGATGCAGCCTGCCGACGACCCGGTGATGCCCTGGCCCGGGATTGCGGGCGTGTTCATCGTCGGCATGTACTTCTGGTGCACCAACCAGTTCATCATTCAGCGCGCGCTCGGTGCGCAGACTTTGGACGACGGTCGCTGGGGTTCCCTGTTCGCGGGGCTGCTCAAGCTGCCGAACCTCTTCATTCTCATCTTGCCTGGTGTTTTCGCGACGGTGCTCTATCCGGATCTCGACAATCCGGACCTGGTGTTCCCGATGTTGGCGTTCGACCTTCTTCCGATTGGTCTGCGCGGCTTCATGCTGGCCGTCCTTGCAGCAGCGATGTTATCGAGCTTGGAGGCGATTCTTCACTCGGCGTCCACTTTGTTCACGATGGACTTCGTGCAAACCACTCGCCCCGACATGGACACTCAGCAGCTCGCGCGCTGGGGGCGTGGTGCAATCCTGGTCTTCATGGTGTTCGCGGTCGTCTGGACGCCGCAGATCTCGCGATTCCCCACGCTCTGGCAGTATCTGCAGTCGATCCTGTCGTATCTGACGCCACCGGTAGTTGCGGTGTTCCTGCTCGGCCTGTTCTGGCGCCGAGCCAACAGCGCCGGCGCGCTTGCGGGGCTCATCGTTGGGGTCCCAATGGGGGTCTTGGGCTGGATCGCGGTCGAGCTTTTGGCTCTGTTCGAGCTTCAGTACTTGTACGCAGCCATGCTGATGTTCGTGCTGGGGCTTGCGCTGGTGATCGTGGCCAGCCTGCTGACGCCGGCGCCGGCGATGAGTGAGGTCGAGGCCCATGTTTGGCATCCCGAAGACGCCACCGTCGAATCCGGCGAGGCTTGGTACCGAGACTACCGCGTGCAGTCGGTCGCGCTCGCAGCGATCACGCTTGCGATGGTCATCTGGTGGTGGTGACTAGTAGCCGGTGCCGCCGAACCGGTCCGTGTCGCCCCGGTAGATGAAACCAATGAAGGGCTCAGCCCACCACTGCATGCGCTCGAAGAAGTTACCCGTGCCGCTCATCGAGTACTGGATGCCAACGTCGAGGTACATCGAGCCTTTGAGATGGATGCCGACGCCGGCTTTGCCGCTGAAGCCAGGGGCGAACTGCCCGCGACCGTCCCTGCGGCAGTAGTACCAGCCACACCCCCGGCCGAGAGCCGCGAAGCTCCAGAGGTTCGCGTCGAATGAGCCGGTTACATACGGCAGGACGGCGTCGAAAATCGGGATCTGGAATCGTACGCCCGGTGAGAAGGACAAGCGCACGAGGGGCTCGAGGCCCGTGGGACCAACCGCACCCGGAACCTTGTTGGTGTCGAGCGGTGTCCATTGCAGTCCGAAACCGAAATCGAAGACGACCCAGCCGATGTCGAACCCAGCCCAGCCCGTAAGGCTTGCGCCCGGCTTCACAATTTCGTGATCGACGTTGAAAAAGATCGGCACGCCGACCTCGACGCCACCCTGGAAACGAAGTGCCACGCGACGTTCCTGAGCCGAAGCCGAGGAGGCCAAGAGGCAAAGAATCAGGGCTATCCAGAGGGGCGTGAGGGGTCGCACGGGGCGGACCTTACGTCAGGGGCAGGGTCAGTGCCAGCGTCAGTGTCAGGGTCAGTGACAGTGTCAGCGTCAGTGTCAGCGTCAGTGTCAGTGCCAGCGTCAGTGCCAGCGTCAGTGTCCGCGTCCGTGTCGGCGCGGGCGCCGGCGTCAGGTGTGGGACTCGATCCAGCTCGGATAGTCGTCGTATCCGATAGCTTCGTGCCGACTTTGGATTTTCTCAGCTAGTGCCTTCATCGCATCGATCGACATCGGCTCACCCACGGTGGCCTGTTCAGCAATCGACTCCGCTTCCTGCGAAGTGCGCTCCGGGGTCTCCTCCGGCGCGTCACCCACGCCCAAGTATGCGGCCACGACCTTTTCGATGATTTCGATTGCGTTTGCCCGGCTGTCCTTGATGTTGCCTTTGCCCGTCAGCACGTTGCCGAGCCCAAATACGCCAGGGAGGCCGTGGACCTCGCCCGTGTCCCAGCTGTCGTAGTGATAGAGCTCGCCCTTGGTCGGGATGCCTTCGATGGGCTTGGGGATGCTGCCGATCGAGCTGATCACCATCGAGGCGTGCACATCGAGCTCCGTGCCTTCCAAGCCGCGCACCCGGCCGTCGACGACCTCGGTCTTTTGAAAACGAATCCCCGTCAACCGGTCGCCTTCGACGATGGTTCCGACGGGCCGCGAGAGCTCTTCGAACTTAACGAAGTACTTACGGATGACGCGGTCCATGATTTTCACACGGGCCGCCTGAAGCTTGGCCAGTTGCTCCGGGGTCGGGTTGTCAGCGCTTGCCAGCGGCATGTCTTCTTTACGGCGCCGGTAGTAGAGCGTGCACCCCTTCACGCCGAGGTCCTCGGCTGTGACGCCATGGGCCTCGAGCGTTCGCGGAATGCCCTTCATCTCCATCTGGACGAGGTCGACCTCGATGCCGCGTGCTCGCAGCGCGCGCGCATACAACTCTAGATTGACGATTTTCACCACGTCGATCGACGCCAGCCCGCCGCCGACGACGATCGTGTCGTCGGGGATCTCGAACACCGGCCCGTCGTAGCCCTCGTCGTCATAGTGGTTGAACCAATAGACGAACTCGTTTTGGTAGACGAGCCCGCGGCCCTCGTATGCGTCGGCTCCTTCTACCGGCAAGCCGCGGTCGCGCCAGGCACCGTTTGCCAGGACGATCGCGCTGAACCCGGCATCAAGATAGAGCTCGTTCCAGGAAAGGTCGCTCCCGATCTCGGTCTTCGGCACGAAGATCACCTCGTCGCTTCCGAGGTTTGCATTGATCTTCGCGTACTCCTTGTCGCGCAGCTTCTCGTGCCAACGCGGCAGGCCGTCTTCGATCTTGCCGTACGGCCGCGCGCCCTGTTCGAACACGACGGGGATCGCCCCTCGCGCAGCGCATGCTGCTGCGGCTTCTGACCCTGCGACGGCTCCTCCGATGATCGCCACGACTGGCTTCGGCTCCGTCGCGTCCTTCAAAGCTTGGAGCGCGTTCACGGGCCCCGGTCTAGCCTGATTTCGTGACCCGAACAACCGTGTGGCTAGATGAAGCGCGATGTTCCGCGAACGCCGGTGCTCTGCAGGTCATCGCTAAACTGGTACTCGGGATCGAGCAGATTGTTGATACGGTCCATGACGAGGTCTACCGCTCCTTGAAACTTGTCGCGATGCTTATGTTCCGCCTCCGCGGAGAACGGCGCGTAGTCCTCGTCGATGTGGAACTCGGAGAGCTCTTCGTAGGGAATTGGATCGCCGATGCGGTACACGATCCTGCCCGATTTTCCGATGGGCACCGAGCCGGTGTACACCAGGTCGCAGCCGTTGCAGCCGATCGGTACGATTGTCTTCTTGTAACGAAGCGCGACTTCCATCATTCCGATGCGGCCTCGTAGCAGCCGAATCGACCGCGTGCCCTGCGGGAAGACGAGGAGGTCGAGCCCTAGCTCGAAGGAGCGTTCGTTGAGTCGAACGAACTCGGCCATCATCGCGGTGAACACCCGGTTGATGCCCGCGGCATAGGAGCAGTCACGCGGGTTGAAATTCATACCGAGGATGTTGCGAGGGGTTTCGAAGAGTGCGTTCGGGATCGGAGAGACATCAACGGTGCTCGAGTCTTCTTCCGGGGCGGCCTCCTTGTTCACGAGCGTCCGCAAGGTGTCATACTCCGACCCTGTCGGCCGTCTGCCCATCGTCACGTTGAAGTCCTTGGTGATGATGTACCCGCGCGACACCGTGGGAAGATTGCTGGTGAGCTCCATGAAGGTCCCGACCAGCGGGCTTTCGTAGTACTTCCCTTTCACCCATACCGTGATGTAGCGCTCCTCGAGCTTCCACATCTTGTACATGAAGGGGAAGTAGTTGAAGCGGTCCGTGTGGTTCATCGCGTAGATGACAGGCTCGTTAGGAATCTTTTCGATGCCTTCGAGCTGAATGTCGATGCCAGGCAGGAAGTTGTAGTTCGGCGCGAGAACCGTATGTCCGAAAAACACTTGGCCAATGGGGCGCTTCATCAGCCGGATGCGCTTCAGTCGTGGGAGGTCCAGCATCGGAGGGCTACGATCTGCTCAAAAGCCCGCGTCTTGTCAATTCGGAAGCTGCAGCCGCTGCGCGACACGTGTGGCGAGTGCCATGATCGCCAACTGAGGGTTCACGCCCACCGCGGTTGGGAACAGGCTTGCATCCGCAACGTAGCAACCGGGGAGGTCCCAGAGCTCTCCGCTGAGGTTGACTACCGAACGGCGGGATTCGCTTCCCATCCTGCACGTGCCCATCATGTGAACCGTGAAGAGCTCGATCGTGCTTCGCGATCGTTGGCTGCGTTCGATGTGCGCCAAGTCATCGACGCTGTTCGCGACATGGAAGTTACTGAAGGGCAAAATCACCTTCTCGGCGCCCATCTCGAAGTGAAGCGTAGCGAGGTAGCGAACCCCACGGAGGAAGCGCTCGTGGTCGTAGCGGGTGATGCTGTATTTCGCCATCGGCGCGCCGAAGCTTCGGCTCACGGTGCCCCCATGAGAGTCCTCGACGAGCACCCCCGTCATCGCCATGGCGTTGTATCGTCGCATCAGATCAAGGGCTTCATCGCCTAGAAAGGGAATCTGCGCTGCCACAGTGCCCGGGGGAACCGCGTTTTCTGCCATGATGATCCCCTCGTTGCGGAACTCGCGAATCTGACCGCCCTGACTCACGCCCTGCCAGGCGTACAAGTCATGCGGGTAAACCGCTAAGACCTTTGCATTCGGGTGGCAGAGGAAGTTCTTGCCGAGCTGCCGGCTGGGGCGTCCGAGGCGGTGGCCGAGAAGCAGAAATGGCGTCTGCACTGCGCCGCAAGCAACCACCACAGCCTTGGCCCGCACGCAAACATCGATGTCTTCTTCGCGGGTTCGCGGGTTGATCGCCTTCCCGATGACGCCGACACACCGGCCGCCTTCGATCCAGAGCCGCCGGGCGCGCACCTCGGTCAGACAACGAGCGCCGCTCGACAATGCCCGCGGCATGTAGCTCAGCAGAGTCGATTGCTTCGCCCCCGTCGGACAGCCCGTCACGCATTGGTTCGAGCCGACACAGCGATCCTGCGCGCGACGGTTGGGCTCGTACTGCCACCCGAGCCTGCGCGCGCCTTCTTCGAGCAAGCGGCTGTCTTCGCCGATCGAGGAAGGGTGTTGCAGCCGTGCGTGGATGCGTTCCTCGACCCTGTCGAAGAGGGGCTCCATTGCCTTTGCGCCGAGATCGGGCTGTCCCGTGACGCTTTCCCACTCCATGAGTACCTCTTCAGGAGGGCGCCAGGTCATTCCCCCGTTGACTACTGTGCTTCCGCCGACGCAACGGCCTTCGGCATAGGGGATGGGTGGTCTGCCGATGATGACCGTGCCCCCTGAATCCCGATAAAGCCGAGGGAGCGACTCGGTGAGATACGGATTGAAGCTCGCGGTTGGATGGTAGCCTCCTTCTTCGACGAAGAGCACATCGCGCCCCGCTTCCGCCAGCTCGGCGCCGACGACCGCACCGCCCGCACCGGTACCAACGACGACGACCTCGGCGTCGTGCTGCTCGCCATTGCGGTAGTCGCGATGAGCGAGGATGGTCATGGCGTGCCGCTCGGCAGATGGTGGATCTCTTCGTCGGCCCCTGGCTCCCGCCCTTCGATCCATTTTCGTCGCAGCTCGATCCGGTCAGCGACGAACGGGATAGGGGCGTAGTCGAGCTCCTGATGCACGTAGTCCTGGTCGAAGTACGACGACATGAAAAGCCCGAGCGGCCCGTACATCAGGAGTCGCACCGGTAGCCAGCGGCTTTGCACGACGCCGAGCAGCTGCCGTCGGGCGGTCTCCGGGGGAAGCGCGCTGAGCGGTCGCAGCCCCCGGAATCGCCAAAGCGGCGACCAGTTGATCACGCGCATCCCTAGAAGAAAGAGCGTCGCAGTCGACCGGGGCATATACCGAAGGTAGACCAGGGCGTGACGAGCCACGTCTTCGAGGGTCGTTTCAGTGCGCGGACTCGGGGGTAGGATTGCATCCGCGAGCTTCAGCAGGACCCGGTGCATCCGGGGGCCCACCTCGATGGGGTCTGCGAGTGTCCATCCATCTTCGGGGTGTCGCTGGAGCACCGGATTGGGCACTCTGATCTGTTCCGGCTGACTTTTCCATCGGGGGTGCTACAAAAAGCAGTACGCCGTGGGTATCAACAAGGATACGATCCAAACTGGCGAGCCGGTCCAAGAGGACTTAGGTTGCGGCGATAGGAAAAAGGAGACTGAGTGGCGAGACGTAGCCCAAGAGGTAGGAAAAGGAAGTTCGAGCGCAATTTCGAGCAGGAAGACAAGCGCGATGACCACATCAAGCTGAGCGGCGTGGTGAGTCAGGTCTACGCTGGCGGCCAGTTCGAGGTGACGACGGATTCCGGCGCTGCGGTGCGCGCGCAGCTTTGCGGCCGGATGCGCAAGTTCAGGATCCGCGTGATCCTAGGTGACCGTGTAACGGTGGCGCTGTCCCCGTACGACCTCACACACGGCATGATCGTCTTTCGCGACAAGTAGCGCTCGCCGTGTACGAAGGAGCGTTCCGCATCCTCAGGGCACTCGGCGATGGTCGGTCGCTTTCCCGGGATGAGGTCGTTCACGCCGCCGGCGAAGCCTCGTCGGTCGTTCGCGAAGTCACGGAACGCTACGCCAAGTGGTTTGACGACGACGAAGGCCGGCTCCGTTGCTCGGAGCGCGGGTTGGCGGCGTTGGCGCGGGAGCTGGTGGCCCGAAGCGCGGGCGAGACGAGCGACCCGTCTTGGCATTCGGCTTACGCGGCGATGGCGGCCGAGCGAAGCACGCCGAAGCGCGAGCTCGATCAGGTTTACGTGACTACCGATACAGCCGTGCGTCGCGCGGAGCTCTTAGTCGAAGCCGGTGAGCACCAACGTGGGCTCGTGTTCCTCGGCGACGATGATTTGACGAGCGCTGCGGTGCAGCTCGCGGGCGCGGGCCGCAAAGTGACCGCGCTCGATTCCGACGATGAGATTCTCCAGATCTTGGCGCGCCATGCGGAACAGCACAGTTGGGAGCTCGAGACCGTGCACCACGACTTGCGTGAGCCGATTCCGAAAGCCATGCGCGGCCGCTACGGCGCCGTGTTTACAGACCCGCCCTACGCGATTGAAGGTTTTCGGCTCTTCGTGAGCCGAGCGGCCGAAATGCTCAAGCCCGATGGCAGGCTCTACGTCTGCTTCGGCCAAAGCCGGCGAGCCAGCGAACGAGGCCTACAAAAACAGCGTGTTCTCGCGGAGGCCGGCTTCCTCGTTGAGGCGGTATTCGAAGACTTCAACGAGTACGACGGTGCCGAGGCAATTGGATCGCGAAGCGCGCTTTGGCGGTGCCGGGTGACACCCGAGACGCGACCTCTGGTTCGAGGCGAAGCCGACGGCGAGCTTTACACGAGCCGCTCGCCCCACGGCTAGGCTTGAGCCGCGACGATTTCGTCGCACCAGGCGATCAAGTCGTCGGTCACTTCTTGGCGGTTCGTTTCGTTGAGCATTTCATGGCGCCCGTCGGGATAGAGCTTGAGCCGAACGTCGAAAATCGCTGCACGCTTGTATGCATCGTAGAGATTCTTCATGCCCTTGCCGTTGTCGCTGGTAGGGTCCTGGTCGCCTGCGAAGAGATAGAGCGGCTTGCCCTTCGGAACCTTGGCGACGTTGCTCGGCCTCGCGATACGGTCGAGCGCGTGCAAGAAGTCGAGCCAGGTTTGCGTCGACACGGCGAAACCACAAAGAGGGTCGGCGATGTATTTGTCGACTTCGTCAGGATCGCGCGAAAGCCAGTCGAACTCCGTGCGCGTCGGTGAGAACCGTTTGTTGTTTTCGCCAAACGTGAGCTTCTGCAGAACTGAGCTCGGGTTGCGCTTTCCAACGCGAGCACGCTCGAGTCGAGCGAGGAGCTTGCCGACCATGGCGATGGGAGGCGGCTTTCCCCATGAACCGGACAGGACCGCTGCAACCATGTCGTTGGGGTGTTCGAAGAGCAATTGTTGTAGGACGAACGAACCCATCGAGTGCCCGAGAATGATGATTGGAAGGCCGGGGTGACGCTTCGCGATTTCCCGGTTGACGCCATGCGCGTCCTCGACGATCCGGTTCCAGCTATCGTTGTCGGCCATGTGGCCGGGTGGTGCTCCGTCGGGAATGCTCTGGCCGTGCCCCCGGTGGTCGTGCGCGTACGTCGTGTACCCCGCCGACGCGAGGGCCTGCGCAAGACGCGCGTACCGAGACCCGTACTCCGCCATCCCATGAAGAATCTGCACGATCGCCTTGGGGCTTTGAACCGCCCAGCCGCTCACGTGAAGATTCGCACCATCCACCGTCTGAAACGTAAAATCCGCCGACTTCATATCGGCCGCAGCATACTCGAATTAACCCATCCAAAAAGGGGACAGTCCCCTTTTCAAAAGGGTTAACCCTTTCAAAAAGGGGACTGTCCCCTTTAATCGATTGCTAGAAAGCGGGCCCAGAGATTGAGGCCTTTGTCGCAGTAGCTCTGCAGAACGTGGACCATCGTCGAGCGCTTGTCCTCGTTGACCAAAGGCTCGGGCAGCAGCGGATCCAGAACCACGTGGCGAATGCCTTCGCGTCCGAGGAGAAATGATTCGCGAACGGAGTCGTTGAGTGGAAGTTCTTCGAGGCGACCCATGCTGACCGTGAGCTCACCGTGGAGCTTGGAATAGGTTTGCTCTAGGCCAGGACTATCCCAGAGCGCGCGGGCGCGTCGTTCCTGATCGGAGTTGAGTTCATCCATGCGAAACACCGATGCGTTTGCGTCGAGGCCGAGCGCCACTAGCTCATCACGAAGGCCGTCGATGCCGGGCGTGAGGTTGTTCGGCCGTAGGAATAGTCCGGGCTTCAGCGCTTCGAAGCCGAGGTAGCGAAGGGCGCGTTGTCGGCGTCGCAGAGCCGGCCGATCGGTGCGCGAGAGGTCGGCGGTGAACACCGCTGCCCAGGAACCGTCCCAGTTCCCCACGCGCGAGGATACCGTTCGCCAGCCGTGGATTTTATCGTTGACCACCTGAGCGCTTGGACCGAGGCGATACTCGCCGCGCCCCGGTGATTCCAGAAGGCCTTCGGCGCGTAGACGCACAATCGCGACGCGGACGCTGTTCTCGGCGATGTCGAAGACAGAAGCGGCTTGGACCAGAGAGCGCACCGGCAGGGTGCCCTGGTAGATCGACTCTCCGGCAGAAAGGACCTCCAGCACGACCGCTTTGGCGCCTACGTTCATCAGCATGATATTACGGAAAATTTGGAAATATTCTACCGGGGGTAATAGAACATGTTTCACTTTGGGTGTAGCGCATGCGCCCAGAGGAGGCCAGCCGATGCTGACAGACCGCCCGTCCGGAGCTAAGACTGCCCGCGATGGTGCGGCTCAGCGTCAATGTGAACAAGGTGGCCACGCTTAGGAATTCGCGGGGTGGCGCGGTGCCGAGCCTGGTCGACGCCGTGCAGGTTTGCGTCGATGCCGGCGCTCCGGGGATTACCGTACATCCGCGTGCGGACCAGAGACACATTCGACCCGGCGACGTCTACGAGATTGGCGCTGCGCTGGAGCCGCTGCGTGAGCGTGTCGAGTACAACATCGAAGGGGATCCGCGGCCGGAGCTCGTCGAGCTCGTCGAGAAAGTGCGCCCTCACCAATGCACGCTAGTGCCCGTTCGGCCTGGTGAGCTCACGAGCGAGGCAGGCTGGCCTGCGAACACAGCCAAGGAGGCGCTTTCCGAGATCATTCAGCGCTTCCACGACTGTGCCGTGCGCGTCAGTGTTTTCGTCGACCCGGAGCCGGCGGCGATTGACTGGGCGGCCGCGCTCGGCGCAGACCGAATCGAGCTCTACACCGAACCGTACGCGCGCGCGTTCGAGCGGGGAGGCGATGCACTGACCAGCAGTCTCGATCGCTACCGTGCGGCAGTCGAGCGTGCGACCGCCAACGGTCTCGGTGTAAACGCCGGGCACGACCTCGACCTCGAGAATCTGCCGACGTTCCTCAGCTTGGCAGGGATCGACGAGGTGTCGATTGGGCATGCCCTGATGGCGCGTGCGATGTTCGTCGGATTGAGAGCCGTCGTTGCAGAATATCTGCAAATTACAGGAGCGCGTTGACAGTGAGACCGAGTTCTCTAGAGTGCGGCGGCGATGGCAAATAGGACGCACGAGAACCCTTTTGCCGCCGTCCTGAGCGGCGTGCTCGATCAGCGGAGCAAGGAGCCGAAGGTGTCTCCGGTGGCTCCGGGCGTACGACTCGACGGGCGCACTTGCCTCGTTACGGGCGCCAACAGCGGCTTGGGGAAGGCCGTTGCGATTCGGCTCGCAAGGCGTGGCGCGCACGTGATCATGGGCTGTCGAAGCGGCATCCCGGAAGCGGGCGAAGAGGTGCGGGCGGCGAGCGGCAGCGACGAGGTCGAGATGATGAACGTCGATCTCAGCGATTTCGATTCGATGATGGCCTTTTGCGACGAGCTGCGCGATCGAGAAGTGATCCTCGACGTTGCCGTATTCAATGCCGGCGTCGTGCCTGTCACCTCGCGCACGAACAAGCACGGCCTCGAGCTGATGTTTGCGGTGAATTTTTTGGCCAAGTTCGTGGTGCTGCGCCGTTTGCTCCACGATGGGGTCATTCCCAATGCCACTTACGGGCACAATTCGCGGGCGGAGGATCCACCGCGCGTGATCTTCGTATCTTCGGAGACCCACCGAAACTCGATCCCGATCGATTTCGATACGTTCGGTGAGCCGATCGACTACGGGATAGCCGACGGGGTGAAGTACTACGGCCTCAGCAAGTTGTACCTGACGACCTACTTCCAAGAGCTGTCGAGACGGCTCAATCCTGGGGAAAAGGGCGAGAACCCCGATGTCTGCGTGCATGCGCTCTGCCCCGGTGCGGTCAATTCAAACATGGCGCGCGAGGCGCCGACTTGGCTCAAGCCGATTCTCAAGCCCGTGATGACCCTGTTCTTTCAGAGTCCGGAAAAGGCATCGATCCCGGTCGACTACCTCGTCGTTTCGGGCGAGATGGGTGACACCACCGGCGAGTACATGCACATGATGCGGGTCAAAGAAACGTCGCAGGCTTCGATGGATCCCGACAAGGGCGCGCTTCTCTGGAGCAAGACCGAGGAGCTTCTCCACGAACATGACATGCTTTGAGGAATCCATATGACTGACGAGCTGAGCAAACGAGAACGAGAGATCCTCGACGGAACCGTGTGGAACCAGTTTTGCGATACGCTCAAGATGGCGGGCAACGTCGTCCTCGGGCCCAACACGCCGAGCGATCCGATGAATCGCATGGAAGGTTTTCGATACCTGAGCCGGATCACGCGCGCGGCCCTGCAGACGTTCGTCGAGCACAACGACCCGCTTGCTCCGGTGTTACAGCGCGTGGTCCACGAGACGGCGAAGATGGGCGCCGACCACCCCGACAACTACTATCAGAACGCGGCGATCAGCGGCGAGTACGAATACCGCATCATCGGCAACCGCGGCACCGTTCACTACCTGGGGTTCTTCACGCAAAAAGGAAACTACGGGCAAGGCCGTGGCATGCCGCCGACCGGCTACCTCGAGGGGTCGACCCTGGAAGTCGCGCCCGATGGAAGTTTCGAGATCATCGTGAGCACAGAGCAAAAGCCCGGGAACTGGCTCCCGATGGAGAAAGACACCGGCACGTTGATCGTGCGTCAGACGCGCCTCGATCGCGACAACGAAACCATCGCGGACCTGCGTATCGAGCGCCTGGGCGGGGACGGAATGCCGACGCCCTTTGATCCAGTGCGCTGTGCGGAGGGTCTCACTCAGTCAGCTGGGTTGGTGGCGGGGGCTGCGATGCTGTTCGCGAGCTGGGCGGAAGGCTTCAAGAAGCACACCAACAAGCTGCCACGATTCGACCAGAACGTCTCGGACATGGCCGGGGGCGTGCCCGACATCGCCTACTACCACAGCTACTGGAAGCTCGCGCCCGACGAAGCACTAGTGATCGACGCAACACCGCCCGAATGCGAGCACTGGAATTTCCAGCTCGACAACTATTGGATGGAGTCGCTCGACTACCGCTACTACCCCGTTCACGTGAACAAACACACGGCGAAGTATCGGCCGGACGGGTCCGTCCAAGTGGTGGTCGCCGCCGAGGACAAGGGCTTCGACAATTGGATCGACACCGTCGGTCACGAAGAGGGCACGATGTGCTGGCGCTGGGTGCGCGCAAACGAGCACCCCGAGCCGCAGACCCGAGTGGTGAAGCTCTCCGAGCTCTGAGGCGCTCGATGACTTCGGATGAGATCACCAGCAGCTTCGAACGACCGTATCGACCGGTTCCGATTGCGGTGGCAAATCGAGTAGGGCGCCTGCTGTCGAGTGTTGGAATCGGCGGAAAGCCAATCGCCGTAGACGCTGTGCTCGCGGACGCGCGCCGAAAGGTGGGGCTCAGCGACTTCGGCGATGAGGGGTTTCTAGAGCCGCTCGAGGTGCTGGTCGATTCGATCAATCGAGAGGCCCGGCTCAATCCGATTGGCCAGATGATCATCCGCGGCAGAATCGTGGGCATCTTGGCCAACAAGCTGGTGGCGCAAGACACGATCAAGGAGCACCCGGAGATCCTCGACATCCCGATCGAGGCGCCAGTCGTCATCGCAGGCCTGGCGCGCACCGGGACGACGATGCTGCACCGGTTGATTGCGCAGGATCCCGCTATTCGTTCGCTTGCATCTTGGGAGGCATTCAGCCCGGCGCCGGCGAAAGCGAAGCGTGGACGGAAGAAAGACCCGCGATTCGCACAGACCGCGGCTGCTGCCAAGGGGCTCAAGTACATGTCGCCTGGCTTCTTTGCCATACACCCAGCCGAGCCCGACGCGCCCGAGGAAGAGGTGATTCTCCTCGAGCAGGCGTTTCTGACGACGACGCCAGAGGCGATGATGAACGTGCCGACCTACTCCAAGTGGCTCGAGGAGCAGGATCACGTTCCCGCGTATCAGGCCCTGAAGCGCATGATGCAGTACTTGCAAGGGCAGCGGCCCGGCCTCGGCAAGAACGTACGCTGGGTGCTGAAGACACCACACCACCAGGAGTACTTCGACCCGCTTCTCGAGGTGTTCCCAAAGGCAACCATCGTTCACACGCATCGCGACCCGCTCAAGACCAGCCCCTCGCTTTTCAGCATGCTCACGCACTTGCAGATGATCTTCAGCGACGAGGTCGATCCGAATCGCGTGGCGAATCATTGGCTCGGCAAGATCGAAAACATGGCGCGGCGAGCACTCGCGACGCGGGAACGGGTGAACGACCGAGGGTTCGTGGACGTTTCATACTACGACCTGATCAAAGACCCGCTGCCTCACGTCGCCCGGGTCTACGAAGCTGCCGGAATCCCTCTCAGCCCCGAGACGGTCCGCGTCATGGAGGCGTCCCGCAAGGTCAACAAGCAGCACAAGTACGGGCGCCACAAGTATTCCCTCGCCGACTTCGGCATGACCAAGGATGACGTAGAGTCCCGAATCGCCCCCTACCGAGCCCGCTTCAACGTCCCCTACGAATGAAAAGGGGACAGTCCCCTTTTAAAATGGGTTAACCCCTCGGAAAAGGGGACTGTCCCCTTTTTGAAAGGGTTAACATTGCTGGCATGTTGAGCGACGTTGGGGCGGTTCCGGTGTGGCAACGGCTTGTGTCGTTGGTTGGGCTTTTTGCGATGGTGGGGATCGCCTGGCTGCTTTCCAAGCATCGCGATCGCGTGCCGTGGCGTGTCATCGCCTGGGGCATCGGTTTGCAGGTTTCGTTTGGCGTCCTGGTGATGAGAACCGACATCGGGCTCCGACTGTTCTCGGTCTTGAACGATCTGGTGCTCGCCCTTCTCGGTTTCACCGCGCAGGGCACGGAGTTCATCTTTGGCGACTTTGCATCCGAGAAGTTTACGATTGCGATCAACGTCCTGCCGACGCTCATCTTTTTCTCGTCGTTGATGACGATCCTCTACTACCTCGGCATCATGCAGCGCTTGGTCGGTGTATTCGCCTGGATCATGCGCCGCACCATGCGGACCTCCGGCCCTGAAACGCTTTCCGTCGCAGCCAACACCTTCGTCGGGCAGACCGAAGCGCCGCTGATGATTGCACCATTCATCGGCAAGATGACCATGTCGGAGCTGATGGTGGTGATGACCGGTGGCTTCGCGACGGTCGCAGGCGGGGTGCTCGCTGCGTATGTCGGGCTGCTCAAAGGTGTCTTCCCCGATATCGCCGGGCATCTCATCGCTGCAAGCGTGATGAGCGCTCCGGCGGCGCTGGTGATCGCCAAAGTGATGTGGCCCGAAACCGAAATGCCTGACACCGAAGAAGATGTCGTCGCCGAGGTCGAGAATCCGGATGCGAACGTCATCGATGCGGCGGCGCGGGGGGCCTACGCGGGCATGAAGCTGGCCCTGAACGTCGGGGCCATGCTGCTGGCGTTCATCGCCTTGATCGCGCTTGGCAACGCCCTCCTCGGTTTGCCGTTTCAGCTCTACAACGACTGGATGGGTCTCGAGGGCGCCGCAGCCGTGGCGCCTCTTACTTTGCAGGAGATCCTCGGATGGATCTTCTGGCCGTTCGCATTTCTGATCGGTGTGCCAGTTGCCGAGTGCGCCACCGTGGGAACCTTGCTCGGCGAAAAGATCGTCCTCACGGAGTTCATCGCCTACCTGCATCTCTACGAGTCGCTCTCCGCAGGTGCCGCACAGCTGTCACCGCGCACCGTCGTGATCGCGAGCTACGCGCTTTGCGGATTCGCAAACTTCGGCTCCATTGGGATTCAGTTAGGCGGAATCGGCGGGATTGCGCCGGAGCGGCGCCATGATCTCGCACGTTTGGGGCTGCGGGCGATGTTCGGAGGGATGCTCGCGTCGTTGATGACGGCGGCGGTGGCCGGGATGCTC
>Ga0209456_10000258_pt1 | contig 29839 bp, 24 predicted proteins | sample COG_11_FD_184755 | JGI IMG/M metagenome (GOLD analysis project Ga0209456, IMG submission 184755) | Pelagic marine sediment microbial communities from the LTER site Helgoland, North Sea, for post-phytoplankton bloom and carbon turnover... | ecosystem: Environmental > Aquatic > Marine > Neritic...
CGAATCAAATCAGTCGGGCAACGGCGGCTCGATCTCGATTTCTGCCGAACAGAACGCCGCACTAATGAAAACACTCGATGAACTCGAGGGCCCGGACATTCGCATTGAGGATACCGGCGTCGAATGGCGCGTGCTGGATGAGGATGAACTATCCGAAACGGCAGTTGACGAACTGCTTGACGAGTCGCCGACACCCGTCGATCAATTCCTCACAAAGACACCCAGCGCCGTCGAAGCAGGTGAAATCTTCGAAGAGTCGGCGAATGCCTTCGCCCAAACTCCGGTCGAGGAATTGCGATTCGACGACAACACGCCATTACCCGACGACTTTGACCTGGACGACGAATCCTCGTACCTGCCGGAATCGCCGGAGCAGGATCAGTCCGCATTAGAGGCAAGTGGCGACGCCGAAGCGGAACTGCTCGACGATTCGGAAGATACCGAGGTCGACATCGATCTCGGCGAACCCGAGGAGTGGGCGGATATTCTGGGTGAGTTCGATGAACTTTCCGAGTCCGATCCCGCCGCGCTCGATGCCGGGCAGGCCGCTGTCGAGGATGCTGACGAGCCGCTCGACGTCGACACGCAGTTCGCGTTGCAGGCGGAAGCCATGGGCATAGACCTCAGTGGTATACATCAGGCGCCGGCACATGAGCCGAACGACGCAGCGGCCCAGTCCGTTGATGATGAAGATCAGGAGCCCGATGACGAGCTGGACGAAAGAGTAGAACTTGAGCCCGGCGACGAACCGGGCGAAGAAGCTGAGCTCGACCGCGATGACAAGCTGGATGAAGAAGTAGAGCTCGACCACGGTGACGAGGCGGACGAAGAGGTAGAGCTCGACCTTGATGACAAGCTGGATGAAGAAGTAGAGCTCGACCACGGTGACGAGCCGGACGAAGAGGTAGAACTCGACCTTGATGACGAGCCGGACGAAGAAGTAGAACTCGACCTTGATGACGAGCCGGACGAAGAAGTAGAGCTAGAGGTCGATGAAGAGCCAGGCGAAGAAGCCGAGCCTGCGCTCGACATGGAAGCCGAAGACGAGGCCACCGAGGGCCATGCGGTCGACGAAGAAGCAGACGAGGAAAAGGTCCCGCTCGAATTCGGCACTATCAGCGCGGCAATGGCGGAGCTCGAAGAGCAATCAAACGTCTTCGATGAGGACTTCTTCGACGACGCACACGAGCTTGAACTGGAACTCGATGACGAGGTCGGCGATCAAGACGAATCGGACCTTGCAGCCGGCCGGGAAACCGACTTCGTCATCCCACCGCAAAGTGAAGAAGAGCAGACGCTCAACCTGTTGATCGACGAGGATCTGCTAAGCCTTGCGGTTGAGGACGACGATGGCTTCGCATCGACCATTGTCGTCGCCGAAGAAGATCTGGATAGCATGGATACGGGCGAAAGAGAGCGACTGTCCATGGAACCGCACGTATCGTCGGACTTCGAATCGATCGTTTTGGAAGGCGAATTTGTCCACTCTGCTCTCGACACGGAAAAACGCGAAGCCGATAAGGCGGCCGCCGCCGAGTTCGCAGAACGGGCGCAAGCCGCGAGGGACGCAGAGGCGGCAACGCCCGCCAGCGGCAGGAGCGTGGGCATGACCGCGGCGATAGTCGCGCTCACGGTACTGATCCTCGGGCAGGCAATGCATCAGTCGCGCGAGGCTCTTGCGACCATTCCAGCCGTTAACAGTGTTTTAGGCCCGGTATATCGGGCGATCGGCAAGCCCTTATCCCCGGCGTGGGACGTAACCGGCTGGACTTTCGAAGCCACCCAGCCCAAACCCGATGAGAACAACGAACAATTGACGGTTCTCTCGCGCATAGGCAACAGATCAGACGATCCGTTGCCGTACCCGCTGATCAACGTCGCGCTCATAGACCGTTTTGAGGAAACGATCGGCAGCCACACGCTTGACGCGGTCGACTACCTGGCTGACGATCTGGACCCCGGCGCATTAGTGCAACCCGGCGATACTTTCACCGCCGTGATCTCTATCCCATCCCCGGCAGAAAACGCGACCGGTTACAAACTGAAGGTCTGCTACCGCCTGTCGGCCGGGCGGCTGCGCTGCAACAACCCGGACTTCAGATAAGAAATTTCCCACGCTCCTGCCCTGCGGTTGGCCGCTTGCTGCAGTAAGATACCGGCATGCCTGTTATCGATCTCAAACCACTCCGGATAGGTCCGTATACGCTATGCAGCCCGTTCGTGCTGGCGCCAATGGCTGGCGTGACTGACGCGCCGTTTCGGCGCCTGTGCCGCCGGTTTGGTGCCGGTATGACGACGTCCGAGATGACAACGGCCGATACCCGCCTGTGGCAAACCCCCAAGTCGCGTTACCGGCTGGACCTGGATCTCGACGCGGAACCGATCGCCGTGCAAATCGCGGGGTCCGAGCCACAGCAGCTTGCGATCGCGGCCGTCGCCTGTGTAGAACGCGGCGCTCAGATCATCGACATCAACATGGGCTGCCCTGCCAAGAAAGTGTGCCGGAAACTTGCCGGGTCAGCACTTCTTAAAGACCGGAAGCTCGTGGCAGCAATACTGAACGCAGTGGTAGCCGCTGTGGACGTTCCGGTTACGCTCAAGTACCGCACAGGCTGGGATCTCGAGCATCGCAATGCGGTGGACATTGCACATGTCGCCGAGGATGCCGGCGTTCAGGCGCTCGCAATTCACGGCCGAACGCGCGCATGTCGATACCGCGGTGACGCCGAGTACGAGACGATTGCCGCAGTCAAGCAAGCCGTGAACATACCGGTCATAGCCAACGGAGATATCACCACCGTGGAGAAGTCGCTTGAAGTATTGCGCCTAACTGATGCAGATGGCTTGATGATTGGGCGGGGCGCCCAGGGGCGCCCGTGGATCTTCCGCGAACTAAATAATCTCCTGGACCCGGTTGCGGAAAATACGCAGCTAGAAAAAATCGAATTGCGTGATATTATGCTCGGCCACTTGAGCGATCTTCACCGGTTTTATGGGGATGTAACTGGCGTTCGAGTGGCTCGCAAGCACCTGACCTGGTACTGCAACAGCCTGGAAAACGCCGACGCGTATCGTCATCAGGTCGTGCGTGTCGAGCGTGCTTCGGAGCAGACCAGATTGACGAAGGAATTCTTCGGGAATTTACCAACGTGACTCAAAAAAAGAACATGACGAAGGACCTCACGTCCAAGAACAGCAAGAAGCCGCTTTGCAAACACACTGAAGACGCACTTGATCAGTACTTTACAACCCTGAACGGTGACCGGCCGGGTGATTTGTACGATTTGGTAATCGGCGAGGTTGAACGACCCCTGTTCAAAGCCGTCATGGACTATACGCAAGGTAACCAGAGTCAGGCTGCCGGCATTCTCGGCATTAACCGCGGGACCTTGCGCAAGAAACTCAGGACATATTTGCTTATTAAGTAGGAGCCGTTTCGGCATCCCTTTTTTCTTTTCAGGTGCAACCATGTTGAACGTACGACGCGCGCTCGTCAGTGTCTCTGACAAGCGTGGCTTGATTCCTTTTGTGGCTGGTCTAGCCGAACTCGGCGTCGAGGTATTGTCGACGGGCGGGACCTGCCGCCAGCTGCACGATGCCGGCCTGGATGTCATCGAGGTCTCGGAAAAGACGGGTTTTCCCGAGATCATGGACGGTCGCGTCAAGACACTGCACCCCGTGATCCACGGCGGCCTGCTGGGACGCCGCGGCACTGACGAGGCGGTCATGCAAGAGCATGGCATCGAGCCGATCGATCTGCTCGTCGTCAACTTGTACCCGTTCGAACAGACCATCGCGCGTGACGACGCGACGATTGACGAGGCCATCGAGAATATCGACATCGGCGGACCCGCGATGATACGAGCCGCGTCGAAGAACCACGACGGTGTTGCCGTGGTCGTTAGCCCGGACGACTACGAGGCCGTTCTCGACAGTTTGAAGAACGAGGAGCTCTCTCTGGAGAGCCGCCGTCGCCTCGCGGCCAAAGCGTATGCGCACACGGCGAGCTACGACACCGCCATCACGAAATACCTGTCGCAGTCGCTGGGAGACGATGCGCTCGGCGACCGTTTCCTGTATTCAGGCGCGCTGTCGGAGCGACTCCGCTACGGCGAGAACCCACACCAGGACGCGGCGTTCTATATCGACCAGCAGGCCGCAGCGGGCTCGCTCGCGACTGCAAAACAGCTGCAGGGCAAGGCCTTGTCGTACAACAACATAGCGGACAGCGATGCGGCCCTTGAATGCGTCAGACAATTCGAAAGTCCGGCCTGCGTGATCGTCAAGCACGCCAACCCCTGCGGCGTTGCCGTCGCCGACGACATACTGGAGGCCTATGCGAAAGCCTTCAAAACAGATCCGACATCGGCGTTTGGCGGCATCATTGCCTTCAATCGCCCGCTCGATGCGAAAACAGCCGGGACGATCATAGACCGGCAGTTTGTCGAGGTCATCGTGGCCCCGGCAATCGACTCGGAGGCGGCTGAAATCATAGCCGCAAAGAAGAACGTCCGCGTATTGGAAACCGGCCCTTTGAGAATGACTTCAGGCCTGCATACAGGCAAAACCGCTCCCACATATGATTTCAAAAAAGTGTCTGGCGGTTTGCTCGTGCAAAACACCGACCTTGGCATAATCACGGCCGACGATCTCAAGGTCGTTACGGAGACGGCGCCAACGCAGGAACAGATTCAGGACATGTTGTTTGCATGGACGGTGGTCAAGTATGTCAAATCCAACGCCATCATCTTCTGCAAGGACAACATGACCGTGGGCGTCGGCGCCGGGCAGATGAGCCGCGTGTACAGCACCAGGATTGCCGCCATCAAGGCCCGCGATGAGGGTCTTGAAGTCGCAGGCTCAGTCATGGCCTCGGACGCTTTCTTCCCATTTCGCGACGGCATCGATGCCGCTGCCGAATACGGCATCTCGGCCATCATCCAGCCCGGCGGATCGATGCGCGATGACGAGGTTATTCAGGCCGCCAACGACCACGGCCTGGCCATGGTCTTCACCGGCATGCGCCATTTCCGCCACTGATGAAGGTCCTCGTCATTGGCTCGGGCGGGCGCGAACATGCGCTGGCGTGGAAGTGCGCGCAGTCAAAGAACGTCGACACAGTGCTGGTCGCACCCGGCAACGCGGGTACGGCGCGTGAAAACAAGGTGCGAAATGTTGCCGTCTCATCCGACGATATCGAAGGACTCGTGGCACTCGCGCGGGCCGAACGTGTCGACCTCACCATTGTTGGCCCGGAGGCGCCGCTGGTCGCCGGTGTCGTAGACCGGTTTACCACGCTAGGATTGCCCTGTTTCGGGCCTACGGCCGCCGCCGCCCAGCTCGAAGGTTCGAAGGCATTCACGAAGGACTTTCTCGCACGCCACAACATCCCGACCGCGGCGTACCGCAATTTTTCCGAGCTGCAGCCCGCGCTGGAGTACATTCGAGACCAGGGCGCGCCGATTGTTATCAAGGCCGACGGCCTGGCTGCGGGCAAAGGCGTGATTGTCGCGATGAGTCTCGAAGAGGCCGAGCGGGCGGCCACGGACATGCTGGCCGGCGGCGCTTTCGGTGAGGCCGGGGCGAGAATCGTCGTCGAGGAATACCTGGACGGCGAGGAAGCGAGTTTCATCGTCATCACCGACGGTGACAGCATTCTGCCCCTGGCGACGTCACAGGACCACAAGGCACGCGATGAGGGCGATGTCGGCCCGAACACCGGAGGCATGGGCGCGTACTCGCCGGCACCTGTCGTAACGACAGAAATCGAACAGCGGATATTGAATCTTGTCATCCGGCCGACACTGGCCGGCATGAAGACAGACGGTAACCCGTATCTTGGCTTCCTCTATGCCGGACTCATGATCATGCAAGACGGGACACCCAAGGTAATCGAGTTCAATTGCCGCATGGGCGACCCCGAAACACAACCGATCCTGATGCGGCTCGCGTCTGACCTGGTGGAAATCTGTGCGGCCACGCTGAACGGTACTTTGAGCGCGCAATCTGCCGAATGGGATCCACGAGCGGCGCTCGGCGTGGTATTGGCCGCCGGCGGTTACCCCCGCAGCTACGCGAAAGGCCGTACGATCACTGGTCTCGACATTGCGGACAGCGATACACAGAAGGTATTCCACGCCGGCACCGCCAGCGTTGGTAATGCCGTGACGACGAGCGGCGGTCGCGTTCTTTGCGTTGTCGGGCTCGGCGAGACCGTAGCCGCGGCGGCGAAAAGCGCCTACGAAGCAGTGCACAAGGTCACGTGGGAAGACGTCTACTTCCGCCGTGACATTGGTCACCGCGCAATCGCGAGAGAGAGATAGCGGGTGCTGACGACGGCCGAGGCACGCGAAGCGATACTGGCGGCAATGCCGGAGTTTCCTGCTGAGGCGACGACCCTCGCCGACGCTGACGGGCGCATCCTTCGCCAGACCGTTTGCGCCGAGAGAGACCAGCCACCATTCAACCGGGTCACGATGGATGGTATTGCACTCCGTTTCGCGGAGTTCAGCAGTGGCGCTCGGGAATTCCCGGTTCAGGCCATACAGGCGGCCGGTGACACACCCCTCTCGCTGCAGTCCGGTCAGTGCATCGAAATCATGACCGGCGCATCTCTGCCGGAGAACGCGGACTGCATCATCCCGGTCGAGCGCATTGCATTGACAGATGGTATCGCCGTCATAGAAGCAGGCTACGCGGCGACGTCAGCCCAGTTCATCCATCCACGTGCTTCGGACCATGCGGCGGGCGCTCATCTTCTAACTCCCGGCAAGCGCATAACGCCGATGGACATCGCGATAATCGCGTCCTGTGGACTGACGCATGTTCATGTCAGCCGCAGGCCGGTCGTTCGCGTGATTTCGACGGGCAACGAGTTGGTGCCGCCCGGCGAGTCCATCGAGCCTCACCAGGTTCGCCTGTCGAACGGACCGGCGATGCAGGCCATGCTCAGAGAACAGGGTTACGCAGATTGCGATCATGCTCACCTGGTCGACAATCCCGACATCCTGAGGGAGCGCATTGCCGGTCATCTCGACGATGCCGACGTGTTGATCCTGAGTGGCGGCGTATCGATGGGTAAGGCGGATTTTGTACCGGAGGTACTGGCCAATCTCGGCGTAGACGTCGTCTTCCACAAGATCAGCCAGCGGCCGGGCAAACCCATGTGGTTCGGCGTCGGCCCTGACAGGAAAGCCGTGTTCGCACTGCCGGGCAACCCGGTATCAGCGCTGGTTTGTTGCCGCCAATACGTCATACCCGCGCTCGATGCGGCCTCAGCCGCCGCACAACGCCCGCCTGAGTTCGCATCGCTCGCCAGCGACGTTACGTTCCAACCTGAGCTCACGTGTTTCCAGCCCGTCCGTTTGCTATCGAATGCCGCCGGCCAGGTGCTGGCGATGCCGGTCAAAACCAACACCTCGGGTGATTTCACTGCGCTATCGGCCACGGACGGCTACGTCGAACTTCCAAAAGAGCAGAGCCGCTTCCCCGCCGGTACCCCGGCAATCCTGCACCGTTGGCGCTTCAGTTGACGGGCCTTGCAGCTACGGTTGCCCTGCCAGATACTGGTTCACATGATTTCAGCAAACGACGCTCTCGACGAACTGCGTGACGGTAATCGCCGCTTCGCGGCTGGCGAAATCGATGCCGATTCGATAGCCAGCCGGGTCCATAAGGTCGGTATGTCAGGTGGTCAGAACCCGTTCGCAATAATCCTTGCCTGTTCCGATTCCCGCGTTCCGGTCGAGCTGGTCTTTGACCAGGGCCTGGGTGACCTGTTCGTCATCCGCGTAGCCGGAAACATCGTTGCTCCTTCGCAGATTGGCAGTATCGAGTTCGCCGCCAGCCAATTTGGAACAAGGCTCGTCGTCGTCCTGGGGCACTCAAATTGCGGTGCGGTTATCGCGACGCTCAAGGAACTGTCCCTTGAGCAGACGCATCGGTCGCCCAACCTGCGCGCAATCGTAGACAGAGTGCGGCCGGCTATCGAGCCAATCCTGCAGGCGCATACGCACAGTGATGAAGCTACTCTGACCGGCGCCGCCGTACGCGCCAATATACTGGCCTCCGTCGACAAGCTGTCGCATGGCTCACTCATTCTCGAGCAACTGATCGAGAGCGGTGAACTGACCATCGTCGGTGCCGAGTATTCGATCGAGACTGGTAAGGTCGAGTTCTTCGACCGGGACCGATTGTGAATAGCCTTTCGATTCGTGGCCGCTGCTTTTGTGGAAATATCCGTTTCGAAGTGACCGGGCCGGAGAAATTCGCCTGTTTCTGCCACTGCGAGAGCTGCCAGCGCGCGGCCGGTGCGCCGGTTGTAGCCTGGGCAACGTACGCTCGGGATTCGTTCAGGATTCTGCGGGGCGACATGCATTGGCACAACTCTTCAGCAGGCGTGACCCGCGGGATTTGCAACAACTGTGGTTCATCCATCACCTACGAGCACCGGAAACGGCCCGGCGAAATAGACATCACGGTCAATTGCCTCGACGACCCGACAGGGCCGACGCTTCGAGCGCACATCTGGACGGAAGACCAGCAGCCGTGGCTGAGAATCAGCGACGATCTTCCTGTCTACAAGCAAACCGTCACCTGAAAGTACGATCCCGTGCGACCGATTTCGTGTCGCCTCCCCGTCTTAACCAGTAGTGAAAGCCTGTGGCAGTGAGGAGCTATAGGCCGCGGTGCGACAAGCGCTCCGCCCGGACGGGACATGCATATTGGTCACATCAACCTGGCGAAATCCTTCAATGGCGCCGGCGAACATTTCGTCAACCTGGTTGAGGCGCTGCAATCGCGCGGCGTACGAGAGTACGTACTGGTCCGAAATGTGGCTCTCGCAAAGCGCCTGGATCTGCTCGAGGACGTGACTGTCGGGCCTACGGTAGGCTCCGCCGTAATGGCCTATTGCCTGATGCCTCGTGTTGACGTCGTTCATATTCACGACCCCTCAGAAGGACAGTCTGGCCTGTTATTGACGCTCACCCGGTCCATACCGTTCGTCCTGACGCACCGTGATGAGTCGCCGGGCAAAAACCCGCTCGCGCAGGCCGTCTACAGGCGTGCGTCGGGCATCATCTACCAGGCCGATGCCGATGCTGCCAAACACCTGCGAATCTATCAGCACGCCATTGATACCTGGCGCGCAGCTGGCAAGTCAGCGTGAGATCAGAATTCCCAAAGCACGCCAATTGCGGGCAGCAGCGGCATCCAGTAGTCGTGACTGTAATCGAGGAACTCATTGCCGTCGTCGTCTTCCTCGAGATCCCAGTCACGACAGCAGACGTTGTCGTGGTTCAGAACGTTCGATACCTCGATGAACGCGAGCAGCGTTCCGCGCTTCACGTCGAAGCGGCGGCTGAGCCGCAGGTCAAGGCTCGTGAACGTAGGGTATTGTTCGGCATTGCGGGTGCCGGGTACGGCTTCGAATTGCGGTTCGCCGTCGTCATCGACTCCGTCAGCCACGAGGAACAGGTCGGTCGCCGGCCAGCCGCTGTGAACACTCGCCGCCATCGAGAAATCCCAGCCTCTGTCGTTGTGCCAGCCAAACCCTGCCTGGAGCGCGTGACGTTGATCCCAGCTGCGCTGCACGTCGTCACCATCGATCCGATCCGTCACTTTCGACCAGGTGTAGCTGGCCCACCAGTTCCAGTTGCCGAGGGTACGATCGGCCGAAAATTCAATGCCGCGCGCGCGTGCTTCTGTCGGGTCGAGGCGCACGCGGTCAGCCTGTAGTTCGGGAATGATACCGAGTGGATCGTACAGGTTTTCGAATCGCGGCCTGGGGTCACGAATCTCTTTCAAAAACGCTTCAACACGAATCGTTGTGTCGCTGGCCGTCAGATGTCGCAGTCCGACGATGAGCTGGTCGGCCCGCTGCGCGGGCCAGTAGTTGGTAATGCCGTCCTCGATTTGTAGTGACTGCACGGGCTGACTTTGATAATAACGCCCGACGCTGACACGCAACTCTGTGGACGCCCAAGGCCGCCACATGACACTGAAGCGCGGGCTCAGTTGCGAATCCGAACTGGCGTCGGTGTAAGTCTGATCGTCCCAGCGCAGGCCCCACTCGAGCATCGCGCGTTCGGAGACACGCCAGCGGTCTGACAGGTAGAGCGCATAACTGCCGCCGCTCGGGTCTGCCTGCAAGCTGCGTACCACATCGGGAGGTTGGTTTTCGAAAATCTCCTGCAAGCCGGAATACTCGGCCATTGCGTCGTAATCATATTCAGCATCGCTATAGGCCAGGTGCAGGCCCCATTGCATGTGGTGTCGATCCGAGGGAGTCCAGGCCCAGTCCTGGCGAATGCCGTACTGACTGACGTCACGTTCATCCCTGACACGCGCAATCAGCTTCTCGGGATCATTCACCGAGCCGTTGCGCCGGTTTTTGTACTCGATCATCGAAAGCACGGTGCTGCTGGTCAGCGTTGGCGACCAGTTGCTGTCGAGCCGCAGCCAAAACTGCGCATTACGCGTGTCGCTGGTGACCTGTTCGAGCTCGGCGGGGTCCGATTCCGTGACGATTTCGACTTCGTCATCCGCGTACAGGGCGTTTACCGAGAGACGCGCATCGGGTGAGATATCGAAGGTGTATTCACCGAAAATGTCGAAGTAGGAAGGCTTTCCGTACTCGGAGTCGATGACGAGGTCGAGGTTGCCGCGCCGTGCCGAGAACAACCAGTTACTGTCATCGTCTCTGCCCGCCGTCAGGAACGAGGTGTTAAAGACGCTGAGGCCTATCTCCGTATGCCTCGATTTTTCTGAATCGAGCGAATCCATGAGCACGAGGCCGCTCATGCGGTCGCCATAGCGGACCGGAAAGCCGCCCGTGTAGACCTCGACACCCTCGATCGCGCGGGCATCGATGGCGCTGAAAATGTTCTGGTAATCGCGGATGTGAAACGGGTCGAACAGCCATTGGCCATTCAACATGATACCGATCTCATTCGCTTCTCCTCCGCGAAAATGCGCAACCGCGGACGCGCCGCTGGCCGCTGTGCCGGGCAGGCGTTGGGTAACGCGAATCGGGTCTTCCCCGATATCCGGCATGTTCTGGATCGTCCGCTGATCAATGGCGAAGCTGGAAGTCGAAATATCGCGTGATATTTCGTAACGACTTGCGGCGACGACCACGGTTTCGATATCGGCTTGCGCAGGTTCGGCGGCGGCTGTCGGAGAAGGTCGCGGCGTCTCCCCGGGTTTGGCTTTGACAATCAGGTATACGCCCGACTCATCCCGTACAGCCAGGCCGTGCGGCCGGAGGATCTGCCGCACAATTTCCACGGGAGTACCTGGCGTGGGCTCGGTGAGAACACGCAGTTCGTCATTTACGAGATTCGTGCTGTAGGCGAAACGGTGGCCCTGGTCACGAAACCCGTCGATGACATTTGCCACGGTGCGGCCAACGTATGGCACAGCCTGCCCGTCGTCGGCCAAAGCAGGCGACAAAACGAGCAGAATCACAAGCAGCAAGATTCGTATCATTCTTTTAGTTACTGGCTGTCGCTAACGTAGATCACTCCCTCTTCGATGCGCCACTCGAGCGCGGCACTCGCCAATCGAAGTCTTAGCGCGTCGGCCGGCTGAGTATCGATCGTGCCCCTCAGAATTGCGTCCTGCCTGGCGACCTTCTCCGCCCGACCTTCGTATCGCAGCTCAAGACCCATTTCGCGGCAGGCCCACAGCAGAAACTCGTGCAGCGATTTGCCGTCGACATCTGCAGCGGGCGAAGTCCTGCCTACCCACCCCCAACTGCCGCCCGAACGGTTGATGCTCAAGACCGTAGGCCGCTGCCGTCCGGCCAACGAAATCTGCTCGCCCGATGACGCGACGACGGGGTCTTGATACTGGCCATCTACCGACACCTGACCTTCCCTGACACTAACCGTTAAGGTGTCGCCCTTTACGCGGGTCATGTACTGCGTTCCTATGTGCGTGACCTCACCATGTTCGGTTCGAACGACGAAGCCCTCAGCATCTCCGCCAGTAATACCCGTCATCAACGTAGACGGATCGGTGTCGAAATAAATCCGACCGGATTCCAGGTACACGGAGCTATCGTCAGTAAACTCGACGCGTGTGTTCTCATCCATGCGCATCGAGCCACCGCTACTCCACGCCAGCGCCATGCCCGCTTTATCTCCCGTGACAATGGTCTGGCCGGAGAGAACGCTGGAGAGTTCCTGTGTCTCGCGAAGCTCGGACGCTTCACCGAGCAGATAAATAGAACCGAAGCTCTTCTCTATAGAAGCCACCTGCACGGCTTCAACAACGGGTGCGCGAAAGACGCTGAATATTGAAAAGACGCCGACCAGCACGGTCGCCGCAATTGCGAAAGTCAATACACGACGGCGCGATTGATGCCGGCCGCTAACGTGTTGCCACTCGGCCCGAACGGCGTGCTTTACGGCCGCCACATCGGATTGCGACGGCATCGGTCGCGGTGACGCCTGTGTAAGCAGTTGCTCCAGCGCATCGTCAGATGGAACGCCTGTGCCTTGATCGAAGTTACTCATGATTTCACCAGCTCGTTCTCGTTCAGTTCGACACCTTCTGTCATAGACGAATACACGTCGGCAAACGCCCTCTTGGCGCGGGCCAGCAATGACTGTGTTGCCTCAGCGCCAATGTCCAGCCTCACGGATATTTCCTGTATCGAGTGCCCTTCAATATATTTCCACTCAAGGACATCGCCGTACCGCGGCGGCAGTTTATCCAGGGCAACCTGTATCAACCGCAGCAACTCAACACGACGATAGTGACGATCCGGACTCATTTGCTCGGGCACCTGGAAGGAATCAACGGCAGCCTGAACCTCGGGATAATCTTCGGTCAGCACGATGTGCTCACGATAGCGTCCCTGCCTTGCCAGCCAGTCGCTGGTCTCGTTACGGCAGATTGCGCACAACCATGTGAAAAGTGCGGATTCCGCGCGATAGGTGTGGAGCTTTCTGATGGCTCGTGTGAGCGCAATCTGTGCGACTTCGCGCGCCGCATCCGGGTCGTCCGACAGTCGCGTCAGCGCGAAGCGATAAAGCCGTGCGAAATTTTCGTCAAAGAACTGTTCAAAAGCTCGTTCATCGCCGCCAAGCAATTGTTTTACAAGCTTTTTGTCTTGAAAATAGACAGCCATGTCCTACCACCCCGGGGACTCGATTATTAGACGGCTGCTGCCGCAAAAATCGGTCGGACGATCAGACAATTGTACGCTTTAAGGCCCTGAACGGGGTGCCAACTCTACGTAAGCGCCACGGGAGCGATGGTGGTTTCACGCAATCGACAGTGCTGGATTGCGCGTTTTAGACTTGTTCTATGGGCCTTGAATATTCGATCTCGCATGAAGAATCGCTCATCAAGGTGAGCGCTCATGGTCGAGCCGATTATCTTTCGATTGATCAAATGTGGAAGGATATTGCGGCAACCTGCAAGGCGCGGAACTGTTTCGTTATTCTGGGTGTATCGAAACTCGACACGCCGATTTCCGCGACGGACGCATACGATCACGAGAACATTTTCCGCTCAGCAGGTATCGGCGTCGACCACCGAATTGCGTGGGTAGATACGAATCCCGCCACAACAGACAGCTTCGAAATGGTCGGATCAGTGCTGTCCAACCGAGGCCTGCTGAATGGCCGCTTTTTCACGCGCGTTAATGAGGCGCGAGCCTGGCGCGAGGAAAATTAAAAAACGACGCGATCTTGATTATCGAGAAAGGGGACATTCTGCTTTTTTTCTGAAAAAGCAGAATGTCCCCGTTCAGTATTAGCGCTTCATTGCCTCGAAGAACTGCACATTGGTCTTCGTGTCCTGCAACTTGTTCAGCAGGAACTCGACCGCTGCGAGCTCATCCATCGGATGCAGTACTTTCCTCAAAACCCACATCTTCTGAAGTTCATCGGGATCCGTCAGGTACTCTTCCTTACGCGTACCCGAACGGTTGATGTTGATTGCGGGGAATACGCGCTTCTCAGAAATACGGCGATCCAGGTGAATCTCCATGTTTCCCGTGCCCTTGAACTCCTCGTAAATCACCTCGTCCATCTTGGAACCGGTGTCGACCAAAGCCGTTGCAAGGATCGTCAGGCTGCCACCTTCCTCGATGTTGCGTGCGGCACCGAAGAAACGCTTGGGACGATGCAAGGCGTTCGCGTCAACACCACCGGTCAGGACCTTGCCTGACGATGGAACTACGGTGTTGTAAGCGCGCGCGAGGCGTGTAATCGAGTCGAGCAGAATAACCACGTCGCGCTTGTGCTCGACAAGGCGCTTCGCCTTTTCAATGACCATCTCGGCGACCTGCACGTGACGGCTCGCCGGCTCGTCAAACGTCGACGAAACCACTTCGCCACGAACCGTACGCTCCATCTCGGTGACCTCCTCCGGACGCTCGTCTATGAGCAGAACGATAAGGTCGACTTCCGGGGTGTTTGCGCAGATTGCCGATGCAATATTCTGCAACAGCATGGTCTTACCGGCTTTCGGCGGTGAGACGATCAGGCCACGCTGGCCTTTGCCAATAGGCGCGACCATGTCGATGATGCGCGCCGTCAGATCTTCAGTGCTGCCATTGCCTTGCTCGAGCTTCAGGCGCTGGGTCGGAAACAGTGGCGTCAGGTTTTCAAAAAGGACCTTGCTGCGCGCATTTTCCGGTGCATCATGGTTGATCTGGCCAACTTTGAGCAACGCAAAATAGCGCTCTCCGTCTTTAGGCGGACGAATCAATCCCGAGACCGTATCGCCTGTACGAAGATTGAAGCGGCGAATCTGGCTGGGGCTGACATAGATATCGTCAGGGCCGGCGAGATAGGAGCTATCCGCTGAACGCAGGAAGCCGAAGCCGTCCTGCAGAATCTCGAGTACGCCGTCACCGTAGATATCTTCACCCTGGCTGGCATGTGCCTTGAGGATGGAAAAGATCATGTCCTGCTTGCGGGAACGCGCAAGATTCTCAACACCCAGCGATTCACCGAGTTCGACCAGCGCAGCCGCCGGTCGGGTTTTCAGTTCCGACAGGTTCATGACGTTCTTGCTTTGCTCGAGCTGATCAGCCGGAATTACGTCAAGACTTCCCTCGTCATCAGAGGGATATTCGTGCTGTGGCGCACGGCGGCGACGGCGGCGATTCGGATTGCCCTTACTCTTGTTGCCCGCTTTATTCGGGCGATTTTTCGTTGAAGTACCCAAGTACCCTCTCACAGATTGGTGTCCAGAAATTCGTCCAGTTGCGACTTCGGCATCGCACCCATTTTTTGCGCCTGCACAGCGCCGTCCTTGAACAGGATCAGTGTCGGAATGCTGCGGATACCGAACTTCTGAGCCGTGTTCGGGTTCTCGTCAACATTCAGCTTCACGACCGCAATTTTGTCCGCATGCGATACCGCGACCTCTTCAAGCAGCGGTGCAATCACCTTGCAGGGACCGCACCATTCGGCCCAAAAGTCGAGCAGGACTGCTTTGTCATTCTGTAAAACGTCGGCCTCGAACGTGGCGTCCGATGTGTGCACAATATTGTCGCTCACCGGCTACTTCCTCCAAATGAAAGTGTTGGTCAATAGTGGTTTTGCCCGTCGTCTGACTCTTCGACCAACGAACATTGCAAAAACGGATGACGCTGCCTCAACTATCAGGCAATATGTCGCAGCTTTATCGCCGGCTAATTCCGGCTATTTCCGGCTTCTTTCTGGATCGTTCAGGAAAGCGAAATTGGCGGGTGCGACGGTTGTCGCGTCGAATTAGGCCCAATTGGAACGCTTCACGAGCCATTTTGCAAGCTTTTAACTCATATTTTCTGGTCCCTATCGTATGTCTGAAAACCATCTGAGTGACCTCAGATTCGACTCCCTGCCACTTCAGGAAAGTGTGCGGGCCGGAATTCGTGAAGCAGGATTCGAGTTCTGCACGCCGATCCAGGCCAGTACGCTGCCCATCGCCCTAAAGGGTCACGACGTTGCCGGTCAGGCGCAAACGGGTACGGGGAAGACGGCGGCCTTCCTGATTGCCGCCTATGAGCGCCTGCTCAGCAAAGAACCGACGGGCAGAGAGAAACGCCAGCCCAGGCTGTTCGCGCTCGCGCCGACACGTGAGCTGGCCGTACAAATTGCCAACGATGCGGAGGTCCTGGGGAAGCACACGGGCCTCAAGATCGGTCTCGCTTTCGGCGGCACGGATTACGAAAAACAGCGAAGAATACTGGAGAACGGCGTTGATCTGCTGATCGGTACGCCCGGGCGCATCATCGATTACTTCAAGCAGGGCGTTTTCAAGCTCGACCGGGTTGAGGTGGCTATCCTCGACGAAGCCGACCGCATGTTCGATCTTGGCTTCATCAAGGACATTCGCTATTTGCTGCGCCGCCTTCCGGACCCCGACAAACGCCTCAATATGCTGTTCTCGGCAACGCTGTCACAGCGCGTCATGGAACTCGCCTATGAGCACATGAACGAGCCCGAGCTGATACGCATCGAACCGGACAAAGTGACGGCCGATCGGGTTCGTCAGGCCATCTTCTTCCCCTCGAACGAGGACAAAATGCCGCTGCTGGTCGGCCTTGTCCGCGAGATGGGTGAAGGGCGCATTATGATTTTTGTGAATATGAAGCGCGAAGCCGAGCGTGTGCAGGACTACCTCGAAGCCAACGACATTCATGCCAAAGCCATCTCGGGCGACGTGCCGCAAAACAAGCGCCTGCGTATGCTGATGGATTTTCAGAGCGGCGAACTGGCCGTCCTCATCGGTACGGACGTCGCCTCGCGCGGTTTGCATGTCCCTGATGTTCAGTATGTGATCAATTACGACCTGCCGCAGGACGCCGAAGACTACGTCCACAGGATCGGTCGAACGGCACGCGCCGGTGCGGCCGGCGACGCCATTAGTCTGGGTTGCGAAACCTACGTAATGTCACTGCCCGACATCGAAGAGTACATCGGCCACAAGATCCCGGTTGCGAACTACAATCCGGAGGATTTGCCGCAACTGGTCAAACCAAAACCCAGGAAGAGGAAACCCTCAGGCCAGCGCGGCAGACCGGGCGGTGGCGGCCGCGGAAAGCCTCGTTCGGGCGGCGGCGGTCGACGCCGACCGCCGAGAAGATCCTAGGGCAACATATCCACTACGGTCTCGACACCACGAAACTCGGATCCGCGCTGCACGGGTCGCGTCGTGTCGGGCCGCGTGACTGTAACGAGCATCTCAACGCCATATTCCTGCGCGCTTCTCAGCACTGGCTGGCTGTCATCGACAAACAGCGTCGTCTCGATGTCGAACCCGACGTCATCCTGCAGCGCATGCCAGAAGGCCTGGCTTTCTTTCGCGTGGCCGTAGTTATGGGAGCTGAAAACGCCGTCAAAATAGTCCCCAAGACCCGTTACAGCGTCCTTTAGCGCCAGCGTATCGGGATGCGAATTGGTCACCAAAAAGACACGCGTATCCTGTTTGTGAACGGTGCGCAGGAAATCCAGGGCGCCCGGCAGGTACCCGATACGGTGATTGACATCGTGATGAAGCTGAATCACATCGATACCCAGTCGTTCACACCAATGATCGAGGCAATACCATTCCAGATCGCCCTGCACGGCGCGGTATTGGTCGAACAAATGATCCCGTGCCGCTTCAAACGTGATCCCGTTAGCCGCCGCATAGCGCCGCGGAACCAGGTCCTTCCAGATGTAATTGTCGAACGCGAGGTCGAGCAAGGTGCCGTCCATATCGAGCATCAGGGTCTCGGTGCGCTGCAACGCGGTTTTCGGATCGAAATTCATTGATATACTGCGCGCCCGGAAAACCTGAAGGAACAAAGCATGGAGCTCAAGTCATTCATCGAACCCATCGTCGCGCTGGCTGAGGGCGCCGGCCGTGCGATCCTCGAAGTCTACTCGACGGATTTCGAGGTGCAAAGCAAATTCGATGAATCACCCCTGACCCAGGCTGATCTCGCGTCTCACCACTGCATCGTGGCGGGCCTCCGGAAATTGACGCCCGACCTGCCGATAATCTCTGAAGAATCCGGCCTGCCGGACTTCGAAGAGCGCCGGCTCTGGGATTGCTACTGGCTGATAGACCCGCTGGATGGCACCAAGGAATTCGTTAATCGAAACGGCGAGTTCACGGTCAACATTGCGTTGATAGAGAACAACCGGCCGGTATTGGGCGTGGTTCACGTGCCCGTGCAAGACAAGACCTATGTGGGCTGTGAAGGCATTGGTGCCAATTTGCGCGATGGCGACAATCCACCGCAGCCGGTTCGAGTCGCCGCCCGGAGCCGTAACCCCGTCCGCGTGGTTGGCAGCCGGTCGCACCGCGGCGCCAGCCTCGACGCCTTCCTCGCGGCCGTTGGCGAGCACGATATGGTGCCGATGGGCAGCTCGCTGAAGTTCTGCGTGGTCGCCGAAGGCGGCGCCGACGTCTACCCGCGCCTCGGGCCGACCTCCGAATGGGACACGGCAGCGGCCCAGGCCGTTGTCGAGCAAGCCGGCGGGAGCGTGGTGACGCTGGACGGCAAGCCGATGCAATATAATGCGAAATCCGACATCCTGAATCCGCATTTTTTTGTCATTGGCGCTTCTGACAAAGACTGGTTGGCGCTGTTACCCGGCAGCGAGTAGCATGGTCCGATGATCGACAAGATCGATACCGAATCGTTTAAGCAACTCGAGCGCTTACGAGAGTTGCGCGTCAGTCACAGGGACCTCGACTACCTGATCGACCGCCTGCAGGACGACCCCATGGTCGATCAGTTGCGCATCCGAAGGCTCAAGAAACGCAAGTTGCTCCTGAAGGACATGATCGCCACCCTCGAAAGCGAGCTGATACCGGACCTCGACGCGTAGTCGATTCGCGGTCGCTCGCTCTTACGATTCGTCCCCCATCCGACTGTGCCGACGCCATAGCAGAAACGACGCAGGAATTACGATCAACGTAAGCACGGTTGCACTAACCATGCCGCCCACCATCGGCGCTGCAATTCGTCGCATCACCTCCGACCCCGTCCCGCTGCCGAACATGATCGGCAACAACCCTCCGATCGTCGCGGCAACCGTCATCATGACAGGGCGAATCCGCAACACAGCTCCTTCGACGATCGCTTGCTCGAGGTCGTCACGCGAGAGATCGCGCCCGCCTGCCGCCGCACTTGCAATCCTCCGCCGGATTGCCTGGTTGAGATACACGAGCATGATCACACCAATCTCGACGGCCACGCCGGCCAGCGCTATGAATCCAACGCCGACGGCAACCGATAATTCATAGCCAAGCAGGTACAACAGCCAGAACCCGCCGACCAGAGCCAACGGCAGTGTCCCGAGGATGATCGCGACTTCGGGCAGGCGCCGGAAACTCAGGTAAAGCAGTAACACAATGACAGCCAGCGTTAACGGGCCAACGATTGACAGCCTTTCTTTCGCCCGCACCATGTACTCGTACTGTCCGGACCACCGCAGCGAATAGCCCGGCGGTAGCTCGATGGCATCTCCCACAACCCGCTGCGCCTCGGCGACGTAGGAACCGAGATCCCGATTCGCTATGTCGACGTAGGTCCAGCCGTTGAGCCGGGCGTTTTCACTCTTTATCACTGGCGGCCCATCGGTAACCTTTACGTCAGCAACATCAGCCAACGCGATCCTCGCCCCGCCCGGAGTTACGATGGGGAGTAACTTAAGTTGCTCCACCGAATCGCGTACGCGTTGCGGATAGCGCACATTGACCGGGTAGCGCTCAAGCCCTTCGATCGTATGGGTAACATCCATTCCGCCAACCGCGGAGCGCACGATATCCTGCACATCATTGATGTTGAGACCAAATCGTGAGGCACGCTGGCGGTCGATCTCGACATCCAGGTAGCGCCCTCCAACCACTCGCTCTGAATAGACGGAAACGGTTCCATCGACGTCTTTCAGCACTTCTTCCAGCTGCCGTCCGATTGTCCCGATGACGCCCAGATCTGGCCCCGCCACCTTGATACCTACCGGTGTCTTGATGCCCGTCGCGAGCATATCGATCCGTGTCTTGATCGGCATGACCCAGGCATTGGTGAGTCCCGTGTACCTGACGGCTCGGTCCAGTTCGTCTCGCAGCTTCTCCGGTGTCATGCCGGCCCGCCACTCTTCTCGAGCCTGCAGCTGGATTACCGTCTCGATCATCGTCAACGGTGCGGGATCGGTAGCCGTTTCGGCACGACCAATTTTTCCGAACACACGTTTTACTTCAGGCACCTTGGACAACATTTTGTCCGTGTGTTGCAAAATCTCCCGCGCCTTGTCGATCGACACCCCTGGATAGGTCGTCGGCATGTACATGAGGTCGCCCTCGTCCAGGGGCGGCATAAACTCCGAACCCACTTGCGACGCCGGCCACAGGCCCGTGGTCAGGATCACCGTGGCAATCACAAGCGCGCCCTTCGGAAACCGAATGACAGCGTTTATTACCGGACGGTAAGCGGCGATCAGCGCACGATTTATCGGGTTCCTTTTCTCCCCGATAACGCGGCCGCGAATGAAATAGCCCATGAGCACGGGGACGAGCGTAACGGACAGGATGGCGGCGGCAGCCATTGCATACGTCTTGGTAAAGGCAAGCGGGGCGAATAACCTTCCTTCCTGCGCCTCGAGCGTAAACACCGGTAAGAAGCTCATCGTAATTATCAGCAACGAAAAGAACAGCGGTGGCCCGACCTCGCTCGCCGCTTTGGCAACTATTTTCCAGCGATTCGCGTCGGTGAGCGCTTGTTTCTCGATATGCTTGTGAACGTTTTCAATCATGACTATGGCCGAATCGACCATCGCGCCTACGGCAATCGCGATACCTCCCAACGACATGATATTGGCGTTGATGCCCTGCAACTTCATGATGATGAACGCAACGAGAACGCCCAGTGGCAGGCTCAGCACGATAATCGCCGACGAACGCAGGTGAAACAGAAATGCGGCACAAATCAACGCGACGACGACGAATTCCTTGATCAGGGTGCTCTTGAGCGTATCGACCGAGCGTTGAATCAGTCCTGAACGGTCGTAGGTGGTGATGATTTCGACCCCGGTGGGAAGGCTCGGCACGAGCTCCGCCAGGCGCGCCTTTACAGCGTCTATGGTTTTCGATGCGTTCTCGCCCCACCGCATGATGACGACACCACCAACGACCTCGCCCTCACCATCGAGGTCCGCGATACCGCGCCGCATTTGCGGACCGAGGCGAATCTCGGCGACGTCGGCGAGCACGAGTGGCGTGCCTTGCTCATTCAGGCCTACGGGAATAGCGGCCAGATCCTCAATGCTCTCCAGATAACCGCTCGCCCGCACCATGTATTCGGCCTCACCCATCTCGATGACCGAGCCACCGGTTTCCTGGTTGCCGCGCTGGATCGACGCCTTGAGCTTCGCCAACGTAATACCGAATGCACGAAGCTTGTCGGGATCCACGACAACCTGGTACTGCTTCACCATGCCGCCGATCGTCGCCACCTCTGCGACACCCGGGACAGTCTGCAGCTCGTATTTCAGAAACCAGTCCTGGAGACTTCTGAGCTGCGCGAGATCGTGCTCACCGCTGCGATCAACGAGCGCGTATTCGAAGACCCAGCCGACGCCGGTCGCATCCGGTCCGAGCGAAGGCCTTGCGTTGTCCGGCAGCTTCGAAGACACCTGGCTCAGGTATTCAAGAACGCGGGAACGGGCCCAGTAGAGATCGGTGCCGTCTTCGAAAATGACATAGACATACGAGTCGCCGAAGAACGAGTAACCGCGAACGGTGACGGCTTTTGGCACCGACAGCATCGCCGTCGTCAGTGGATAGGTTACCTGGTCTTCGATCACCTGCGGCGCCTGGCCCGGGAACGACGTTTTAACGATCACCTGCACATCCGAGAGGTCCGGAAGCGCATCCACCGGTGTGTGCTGCAATGAGTAAACACCGCCGACAGCCGTGAATACCGCGATGATAAGGATCAGCAGACGGTTTGCCACCGACCAGTGAATCAGGCGGCCGATCATCTTGGTGGCTCCAGCCGTTTCAGCGCGGACTCGATATTCGATTCCGAGTCGATCAGGAATTGCGCCGACGTAACAATGCGGTCGCCCTCGGCGATTCCCTTGCGGATCGCCACCCTGTCGCCCGACTCGATACCGAGCTCTACAACCTGAGAACGATAACGACCCTGGCCGAGGGCAACGACAACACGGTCCACCGCGCCGCCGCGAATGAGCGACTCGCGAGGCACGTGTACGACGTCGTCCACGGCCTCGCCGTCAATCACGACGCGCGTGAACATATTGGGGCGCAGCATTTGGGACTCGTTATCGAATCGCAGACGAACTTTGAGGGTTCGGGTCTGCGGATCGAGCTCCGGATACACGTAGTCGACCGTACCCAGTAATCTCGTGCCCGGCAGGTAATCCAGCTCGACGATAGCCTTCTGCCCCGGCTTGACCCACGCCGCCTGCCGCTCGAAGACCTCGGCCATTACCCACACCCGGTCAAGTTGAGCAACCGACATGATTTCGGTGGCTGGCGTGACGAATATCCCCTCACGCACGCCCAGGTGTGCGACGACACCGTCTGCCTCTGCAAAGACGCGCACACGCTGCGTGACGACACGTTCCTTGTCCAGGCGTGAGATCTCCTCCAGCGAAACGCCCAGCGCGATCAGGCGGTCCCTGGAGGCGTCGCGCAACATCGCGTTGTTGCTGCTCAGTGCCACCAGGTATTCCTGCTGCGCATTGACGAGGGTTGGCGAGTACAACTCGAATAACAGCTGTCCTTTCTCGACCGGATCGCCGGTTGCCGACGTCGCCAGTTTCTCGATCCAGCCATCGACGCGTGTGTGCACGTGCTGCAATGTGTCTTCGTCGTAGGCGATGTACCCGACGGTTTCTATGCGGCGCGGTAATGTGCCGCGCAGGGCGACACTCGTGCGCACGCCGAGGTTATTCTCCATCGTCGCGTCGATCGAAACGACGCCCGGCTGCTCACCCTTCTCGTCGGCAAATACAGGCACGAGATCCATGCCCATCGGTGACTTGCCGGGCTCGTCGCGGCGGAAATTCGGGTCCATCGGGGCAACCCAATACAAAATTTCGCGACGGCCGTCCTTTGCCGGGCTGCCTGCCACAGTGTCGTCCGGAATCCAGGCACGGCCGACCAGCAGGCCTGTCATCAAGGTCGCGGCGAAGCCAATAATCAAAAGAATGTTTTTATTCATTGGAGTATTCCTCCGAGGTTGGCCAGTACCGCGTAGCTCTGCGCACGCTCTACGTGTAGTCGCGTGTATTCGAGGCGGGTATTCAGATCGTCGATGTAGCCACGCATCACATCCGAAAAATCTCCGGCGTCACTCTGGTACGCCTGCAGCGCCGACTGTGTCTGACCTTCGGATTGACCGAGTATTTGCGAGTCATAGAGCGCCAGACGCCGCGTCAGGTCACTCCAGCGTGCGTACTGCAGATCGAGCTGACTCTGCAGTTGGGCATGTAGCTCGTTCTTCGTCTCGACAGCGGCGCGACGCTCCTGCAGGGCCGATGCCAACTGCCGATCCTGCCGGTTTTTGCTGAACAGCGGCAGATCGACCGACGCCGCCAGGCTGACAAAGTCCGAGCGCGGCTCGCCGTCAGGAAGGGACCCTTCGCGGTATCCATAAACGAGATCGAGCGCCCAGCCAGCCTTGTAATTCTCTTTGGCAAGATCGATACGGGACTGCCTCGCCGAAATGCTGGCGTCGGCAGCCGCAAGACTCGGGTGGTCTGTCAGGTCCTGTCGTAAATCGTCAAGCGGTGGCAGTTGTTGCCAGCCCGGCAGCTTCATCGCGATTGGCCGATAAGCATCAGTTCCCAGCCACCGGGAAAGCTCGGCCTGCGCCTCCGCCCGAGCACGGTCTGTTTCGATCAGGCGATCGTCAAGCCGGCTCAGCTCGAGCTCGGCACGCAACACGTCGTGCTGCGTTTTTCGTCCGACCGCATACATCGAGCGGGTAACGCTGACGAGATCCGCGAAGAACGGTCGCGACTCGGTGACAATCTGCTGGGCGCGCTGCCAGAGATATGCGTCCAGCCAGGCGGTCCGTGTGGCGGTCAATACGTCGCGCGAACGTGCCTCTGCACTCTTGCCCAGTTCCGCCGCCAGTGATCGCAAACGCACCGAGCTGAGGGCCCGTGATCGACCGCGAGGGAACACCTGTCGAATGCCCAGTTGTGCCTGCGTCATTCCCTCGGTCGAGAAGCCGCCGCTATTGATCGGGAAGTTCGCGAGCCCGACTCGCAGCGTCGGATCCGGCAATTGCGCCGCGGCGACGGCTTGCTCTTCGAATGCCGATGCCCGAGCGCTCAAGGATTCCTGCCCGGGCTCGTTGCCCATGGCAATATCCTCGGCCTCAGCCAGGGTCAACGGTACCCTGTGCTGTGCTTCCGCATTCAATGTGAATAGCGTGCCCGCAATGAACACGACGAAAAGTATGTTGTCTCGCCCCTTAGCAAGGGGCAGGTACTGCAATTCGGGCAAACGCCCACCAATGAAGAACATCAGTCAAACTCCTGCTTGAGAAACCGGAAAGGTTTACGGCAAGGAGTTGGCTAATCCAGGTATACGCAGAACAGGACGTGTAATGGTGGCGAGACGCCGAATAGGGCGGGCGGGTCGGCGGCACAATGTCGTTCGGCTGTCGCTCGTGCCGCTAGCTCCGCAGTCGCAGGCGCCACGACAAAAGCCACTTCAGAGGCTGGTTTCGCCTGCAGCTTGGCGCTGCGAGCATCGACACTGGCTTCCTGTTGATCGCAGCACTCAGACTGCACCACGGCACCTGACGGTTCGGACTGAATCTCACCATGACCATGGTGCGCCGCCATCTCATGCTCGTCGGCGGGCGGACAATGCGGGCAGAGCTCACCGCCCTGGAACGCCATGGCACAGGGCAGGATAACCATGTTGAGCCACACCATCGCAAGCAGGCCAAGGACCTTAGGTCTGATGGCTGCCGGCTTCCGACGGGCTTTAATGCGGCTGAACATCCAGTCTTTTTAGACCTTTCCGCCCGGCGGCGCAAGGAACCAAGCTAGTTTTTTGGCCCTATATGGGCCTCACCGCGCTCCGCGGCCAGTAATACCTGCTTGCGTCGCTCCTCCAGCCTGGCAAGGCGGTCTGCATCGATTTCATCGACACACCGCGGGCATGAAACACCTTCACGATAGTCTGGTGACGCCAGGTCCTCGCTGCTGAGTGGCCGCCGGCACGCGTGGCATTGCACGTAGCCCCCCTCTGCCAGGTCACGGTCCACGGCAACACGCGTATCGAAGACGAAGCATTCGCCTTCCCAGAGGCTTTGTTCTTTCGGCACGGTCTCGAGGTAATTCAGGATGCCGCCCTGCAATTGATAGACCTCGTCGAAACCGAGCTCGAGCATCAGCGCCGTCGCCTTTTCGCAGCGAATTCCGCCCGTGCAGAACATCGCCAGCGGCCGGTCGGTCGCGGTCTCGGCCAGCGCTTTCGCAAAATCAGGAAACTCCCGAAAGCTGGCGTTGCCAGGATCGATCGCGCCGGGAAACGTGCCGACTTCGAACTCGTAGTGATTGCGCGTATCGACGACCAGGACATTCGGATCCTGGATCAGCTCGTTCCACTCTGCGGGCGCGACGTACTCGCCGGTCTTTGTGTGCGGCAGGATATCGGGGCGGCCCAGCGTAACGATTTCCTTCTTGATCCGGACACGCATGCGACGAAATGGCGCCTCGTCCGCGTCCGTCCAGCGCGCATCGAGAGGCTCCGCGATATCGAAGCGATCCTGTAACCAGGACAACACGGTACGAATGGCCTCCTTGCTGCCGGCAATTGTGCCGTTAAAGCCTTCGGTCGCCGCCAGGATCGTGCCGAGCAGGCCGTGTTCGTCGCAAAGCGTCTGCAGGTCATTGCGCAAAGCTTGCGGATCCTCGAGATCCAGAAACCCGTAAAACGATACAACTTTCATTCTCAGACCTGCTCGCTGTCTTCGGACATCGTAAGCGACAGAATACTGTGGCGTATCTCCTCGCCGAGTACCAATCGCGCGTCGGCGGCAATGCTCTTGATGTTTTCATCGTATTCGATCAGGCCGTCGGCGTTACGACGCAGCACATTCTGATCCTGCAGCAGGCGAATGAAATCATGAAACAGCGTCTTGTTGAAGAAGTCGGGCGAATGCAGGCCGTAAATCATCGAAAGGCGCTCGGCGCTTTGCTGGCAACTGCTTTCCAGGCGTTGCCGGGACAGGGTGCCCGAGCCGTTGCTCACCAATATCGCGACTACAAGGTAGAAACGCTGCAGCATAGGCACCATCGACTGCCCAAGCATCAATAACTGGAAGGCTTTCTCTGATCCGGCCGGTGGACGGACCAGCGTCTCCGTGCTTTCGCCATACTTCAACATTTCCATATCAGTCAATGACTGGATTGCCTCCGACGTTACATCGTCGATGTCGCGAAAGGCCCACTTCAGGTTCAGCTCCTTCTTCATGAACGGGTAAATGAGACGAATCAGTCGCTGCAATTCCTTGTGTTCGAGTTGCCTCCCCTGGATGAAGCAACAGGCTACCGACGCCGGAACCGCGAGCAGATGCAGGATATTGTTGCGGAAGTACGTCATGAGCACCGCCGTGTGCTCCGTCATGTCGATAACCTCGCCCATCGGGTGCGTAGTGCGGCTGATTACGTCGAGTCTCTCCCCGTGTTCGATGATCTGGTCGGGACTCCAGTCCGGGATGGTCACGGAATCCGAGTAAACGAAGCGCTTCATGAGATCGATGCTCAATTGCAGCTGCCGGCGCAGCTCGTTGATGCCGATCTTCTGCTTCGGCGTCGCGAGCAGCACGTACGCGAGTAAGCTGATGGGCGTGACAGCGGCGGCCGCATTGATGCCGGTCATGATCTTGCTGCCGACCTCGTCCACGACATCGGCGAGCCAGGTCGGTCGCTCTCCGTTTCGCGATTCATGGTCGCGCCATTCGGGATGCACGCGATCAAGAACGGGCGCCAATTCGATCGGCTCTGCAATATTCACGTATACATTGCCGAAGTGCTCACGCAGCGACTTCACCGACCTTATCAGCCCACCCAGGGACTCTTTCTTCTTTTCCGCGCCCCCCATTTCGCTGATGAACGAGTCTCCCTCGATGAGTTTCTCGTAGCCGAAGTAGATAGGTACGAAGACGACCGGGCGTTGCGGATTCTTGACGTATGAATGGATCGTCATGACCAGCATGCCGCCCTTCGGCGCGAGCAGCCTTCCGGTCCGGCTGCGGCCGCCCTCCACGAAATACTCGATCGAATGGCCCTTGAGGAGAATCTGGTTGAGGTAGGCATCGAATACTGCCGCGTAAAGACGATTACCCTTGAAGCTACGGCGCAGGAAGAACGCGCCTCCGCGCCGCAGAATGCCGCCGACAATCGGCATGTTCAGGTTGATGCCGGCAGCGATGTGCGGCAGGTGCAGGCCTTCTTCGTAAACGATATATCCCAGCAGAAGATAGTCGAAATGACTGCGGTGGCACGGCACATAAACGATTTCCTTGTCCCGCGCCACTTCGTGCAGTCGCTCAATGTGATTCAGTTCGATACCGTCATAAATACGGTTCCATAGCCACCTGAGAAATCGTTCAACAACGCGAACTGTCGGGTAAGAAATATCCGCCGCGATCTCCAGCGCATATTTCTGCGCTTTGCGTCGCGCGACTTCCTGTTTACGGAAATCGTCGCCCGCTTCCGCCATGATCACCCGGCGAACTTCGGGTGTGCGCAGCACCTGGTTGACCAACGTGCGGCGGTGCGACAGATCGGGACCGACGGTGGCGACCCGGCGTTGGCGAAAGTGGACGCGCAAGATCCTGGACACCTTGCGGTATGCGATGGCCGAACTCTTGCCTGCGGAGTCGATAGACCGCAGCGGCAGCGCATGACTGAAGCGCAGCAGTGTGTTCCGACCGTGAAGCAAGGTCGCAAAGAACTTCCTGCTGCGGCCACCCACGTCCCAGTTCTCGGAGAACAACAGCTTGACCAGCGATCGTTCTTTCTCAGGTGACCTTCCCCAGTAAATCGCTACCGGAATCAGCAACAGGTTCTGCTCGCCGTGTTCTGCCGCTTCAACCAGGCGCAAGAGCCGCTGCGAACCCGTTTTACGGGGTCGCCTGAAGAAAAACCCCTTCACCTGGCGCAACGCAACGACTCGCTTGTACTCGCGAGCGCCACAAAATTCGAAGGAACTGCTCGGCGACGGCAAGCCATTGTTGGCGCACGCACGTTCAAGGGCAAATACGTCGGCCAGCCCGCCGGTTTCGAGCACGTAACAGACAGCCGCGTCCTGATCGGTGATCAACTCAAACGGGAACTCCGGCTGAACGACGGGCCGAGCCCACAAGGAAAACACCTTTTCGGCCAACCAGTACAGCGGGCGAACGATGAGGCCTGCGATATTCATGGCGGACAAGTCTACCGGAAATACGATGGCATCCGGGTACGCGTCGATACCGATTACTTCAGGAAGCTTCATGGTGCCCGCACGGCTCGACCTGTCACCCGAAACACTGTCGGCCTGCCCGGGGAACCTGGTATGTCATACTGGCTCGCGCCACAATGCCGAGGGCCTTTGTATGATGAGACGAGTTCTTGCTGCCGCAGCCTTAGCCTTTTCTGCGGTCGGTTCCGCTGATGACATCACTTACATACAGGTTTTGGGAATTGCCCAGGACGCCGGCTACCCGCAGGCCAACTGCTATCAGCCGCACTGCAATCGCGCCTGGGAGGACAAGTCGCTCAGACGCACAGCGAGCTCGATCGCCGTCGTCGACGATATGACGAAGACCAAGTATTTGTTCGATGCTACGCCGGATATGCGCGACCAACTGTATCGACTGCACCGCAACGCTCCCGATAGCCTGTATTCGCTCGATGGCGTATTCCTTACACACGCCCACGTGGGTCATTACACGGGACTCATACACTTCGGCCACGAAGCAAGCGCCACCCGGAACCTGCCTGTCTACGCGATGCGGCGCATGCGCGAGTTCCTGTCGAGTAACGGCCCATGGGATCAGCTGGTTCGTTACGAGAACATCAGGCTGACGAGCCTCGAAAACGGAACAGCGGTTACGTTGAGCGACGGGCTCACGGTGACACCGTTCCTCGTGCCGCATCGCGACGAGTATTCAGAAACCGTGGGGTATCGGATCGATGGCCCGAACAGATCGGCTGTGTTCATCCCCGATATCGATAAATGGGACCGCTGGGATACGGACATCCGCAGCGTCATTCGATCGGTTGATTACGCGCTGCTGGACGCCGCGTTTTACGCGGACGGTGAACTTCCCGCGCGAGACATGCGCAAAATACCTCACCCATTTGTGGCCGAGAGCATGACTCTGTTCGAAGATATGACGGAAGAAGAAAAGTCTCGCGTGATCTTCATACACATGAATCACACGAACCCGTTGTTAATTGAGGGTAGCCCGGAGCAGGCCGAGGTCGAAAAGCGCGGCTTCAGATTTGCGCGCGAGGGAATGCGCCTGGAGCTCTAGGCTCCAGGCGCACCAGGTATTAGTCCTGTGTTGCGTCGTCGATAGCGGCATCAACGTCGTCTTTTTTCTCCATCAACATATCTTCAACGCCTTCAGCCTCATCCATCGCGCCCTGCATGGCGTCGGCAGCTTGGTCCTGCGCGTCGTCGGCCATTTCTCCGGCGGCATCCATGGCGTCGTCAGCCATGTCTCCAGCCGACTCGGCGGCATCCTCCATCGCGCTACCCGCTGAATCCATCGCGTCTTCGGCTGCTTCCATCGTGGCGCCCGCCGCCTCTTTGGCAGAATCGGCGGCCGAGTCCATTGCGTCTTCGACCGAAC
>Ga0209456_10000259_pt1 | contig 29757 bp, 29 predicted proteins | sample COG_11_FD_184755 | JGI IMG/M metagenome (GOLD analysis project Ga0209456, IMG submission 184755) | Pelagic marine sediment microbial communities from the LTER site Helgoland, North Sea, for post-phytoplankton bloom and carbon turnover... | ecosystem: Environmental > Aquatic > Marine > Neritic...
AGGGCCAGATTATGCATGGCACTGCCCCCAATAGCAATAAAATGTATGCGCATTTACAATAAAATTAGATGCTAAAGATAAGAATTGGAAAGAGCATCTCAAACCTTCTTTAAGCATGTTATTATTTTTATCTTCGTAACGGAACCAAAGAGGATTACCAAGCCAGTTATTGAAAATATTTGTTCTAGATAGTTATGACTATAAAACTCTCAGAAGTTACTTCTCAGGAAATTATGCCCGGTTATCATGGTAAAATAATTCATACGGAAAATATGACTCTTGCCTATTGGGATGTGAAAGAGGGTGCCACAGTACCGGAGCATTCTCATAAAAATGAACAAATAATGCAGGTTTTAGAAGGCACTTTTGAGTTTACGGTCAATGGACTTACCAAACGCTATAAACCGGATGATCTGATAGTTATTCCGCCCTTTGCCCCACATAGCGGTAAGGCCTTAACGCCTTGTAAGTTAATGGATATCTTTAGCCCGGTTAGGGAAGAATACAAATAGGCATTTAAAAACTTATGAGTTTAAAGCTTTTCAAAAAATAGTTTTATGCAGATTTCATTACAAGGTAAAAAAGCCTTAATTGGTGGTAGTAGCCGGGGTATTGGCAAAGCAATTGCCGAACAGTTGGCGGATAGTGGTGCCAGTGTCACACTTATGGCCAGAAGTGAAGATCAATTAAAATCTATTGTAGCCGGGCTTATACCTAATAATGGACTTCCTCATGACTATTTGGTTGTGGATTTTTCTGATTTTGACAATTACCAAAAAATAATATCAAAATATTTTGAAAATCATAAGGTAGACATCCTTGTAAATAATACGCAGGGACCCTCTGCCGGTAGTGCCTTGGAGAAAAATATTACAGATTATCAGGTGGCTTTCGACCTGTTGTTTAAGTCTGTTGTTTACACGACGCAGTTGGCTCTGGACCACATGCTGCAAAATAAATGGGGGCGTATAATTAATGTGGCCTCTATATCGGTAAAGGAACCGTTGGGTTATTTGGCACTTTCAAACACTATAAGGGCTGCGGTGGTAACGTGGTCAAAATCATTAGCCAATGAGGTTGCTTCAGATAAAATTACGGTAAACAATATTTTAACGGGATATTTTGACACGGAGCGCATCACAGATTTGAATAAAAAGAAATCGGAACAAATGGGTATCCCTTTAGATAAAGTTCGCAAAGCCATGGAAGATCAGGTACCTATGAAGCGTATTGGCGATCCTAAGGAATACGGATACTTGGTTTCTTTTCTGGCTTCGGATAACGCTGCCTATATAACGGGAACGAATATTCCCATAGATGGGGGCTTATTAAAATCACTTTAATTAAACAGACCTAATCATTTAATTAAAAGCAAAGATTTATTCTTTTAAAGCAAGAATTTTTTGTTTCTCTTCCTGTGCTCTTTTAAAATCAGTTCGTTTTTTCAAAGCCCTATTTATCCAAATTAAAGAATTTTGTTTGCTCCCTTTTTTCCGGTACAGAAGTGCCATTCTATAATAAGCCCACTCTAAAGGAACTCCGTCTTTAATAGAATGGTTCTCAATATATCTGGTCATATAATCAATTCCTGTATCTAATTGAATGCCATAATCACTGCACACCTTACCTATCTGATAATTTAATTGATTTCTTTCAAATTCCTTATATTCTTTTACCAAAGCCAGGGCTTCAAGATAATTTGTCTTAGCCTTAACTGGTTCATCGTCATATTCATATACATAACCAAGGGCCAAATAGCAATCAATAGATGAAATCTTCTTGAGTTCTTTAGCCAATTCATAGGCCTTATTATAGCTTCCGCCAACTATTCCCGGCAATGAAACATAAAAATCTATCAGAGCCCAGTGCGCTCCAATATGATATGGGTCTAGAGCCAGGGTTTTATAAAAGTTCGATTTTATACGCCCTAAAAGAGTAAGTCCAACAAAAGGATTGCTGCTTTGGGCTTTTTTTGCTAAAACGCCGCCATACTTAAAAAAGTAGGCAGGATTATCCTCAACTAAGATGGTAAGTTTTTTATAAGTCTCGATAGCCTGGTTCCATTCTTCCTGATATGCATAAGTTTCACCCAGTTTATCCATGAGAACAGGATTAGAATACAGGTTGGGCTGTTGTAATAATAATTCACTGGCGCGCTTGTAATTCCCAGTACTCATTGAATAGGTTATATCCTCTGAAACGATTTGAGCATTTAAACCAATACCATCTAAAAAAATTAAAAGGAATAAGAAGTGTCTCACATTATCTCTTTTTACTCAACTATTATGTCGTAAACGAAATCAATACCTTAAAAATTACGGCAGGCTCAAAAAAAAGGACTAAAATGAGCCGCAAAGTAGTTTCATCCGAACATTGATTAATTTATCCACCAAGTTAAATTTTGTTCAATATCAAAAATTCTTGTTAGCTTTAGGTCTAAACAAAAACCAAATATTATGAATTCAAAAGTCTTTATGGTCCTAAGAATACTTCTTGGGGTGTTTGTCCTGGTTTTCGGACTCAATAAGTTTTTCAATTTTATTCCAATGGAAGCGCCAACGGGTGATGCCGGTGCCTTTTTTGGAGCACTAATGAGTTCAAATACACTCACAATGGTTGCTATTATTGAGGTTGTGACCGGAATTGCTTTAATTTTCAACAAATATGGAGCTTTGATGGCATTAATTTTAATGAGTGTATCTGTGAATGCCGTTCTATTTCATGCAACTCTGGATCCTGAAAATATAATGGGTGCGCTGGTTTTAATCATATTAAATGTAGCTGTCCTTTATGGATATAAGGATAAATATGCCCCATTGCTGCAGCAATAGCATGTGGTAGCGTAATATTATGACGGAAGTTTTTTAATTTAATAAGCTTCCGTTTTTTTATATACTCATCCGGTCCTTAAATGTTTAGGATTATTTGCCTAAATATACTACTTCAGCGCTATGTATTAATTAAGGTAAGTTTTGGATTATTTTTTCTTGCCCTTCTTAATAACCGGGGGATACTTTGAAAATACTTTGGTCACTATTTCATAAAGCTTCTTTTCCCTGGTTCCTGGAGAATTATTCTCACTAAAGTTACTGAAACTTATAGCCTGCCAAAACAAGGCATCCTTTTGGCTATCTACCAGATCAAAAATTATTTCTCGTTCCAGATTAGAGCCCCCTAACGGAACTCCTAATGATACACCTCCTCCTACATTACCACTTGTACCGCCAATTCCAACCCCTACCGTACTGTTATTTGGAGTTACAAAAGAATTGCTTTGAATATTGATATAAAAATCCGGTTCTTCGGATAATAAGATTCCACCCATTTGCATAGTTGAATCAATCGCATTAAAAAGTCGCTTTGAATCCAAGTCACTCAGACCAGTTTGCATTTCAGGATAATAATTATAAGTACTGTAATTGGTAAAATCTACAGATTTATCAAAATCATAGTTAACCCTTACCGTACTACAGGAAAATACACATACAACAACCAAGAAGATCATTATATTTCTCATAAGCCATTTTATATAAAAATAAAGAAAAAAAACAGGGTAGTTGAAAATTGTATTGTTTAATCGTTTAATAGCAGCCAAAGCTTATCTTTAAGCTCATCAAGACCCAATTCTGATACAGAGGAGATGAACATATAGGGTGTCTCTTTTAAATCTTTATCCAATTCTATTTTCATTTCCTCAATCAACTCATCATCCAGCATATCGGATTTGGAGATAGCTACTAATCTATTTTTATCTAAAAGTTCAGGATTATACCTTTTTAGTTCATCTAAGAGAATTTCATATTCTTTGCTGATATCATTGCTATCTGCAGGTATTAAAAACAGAAGGATGGAATTGCGTTCAATATGCCTTAAAAAATAATGTCCTAATCCCTTGCCCTCCGCCGCTCCCTCGATTATTCCAGGGATATCTGCCATTACGAAACTCCTAAAATCTCTGTATTTGACAATTCCCAAGTTTGGTTTTAGCGTGGTAAATTCATAATCCGCTATTTTGGGTTTTGCAGATGTTAATACTGATAGCAGCGTAGATTTACCGGCATTGGGAAATCCAACTAATCCTACGTCTGCCAAAACTTTAAGTTCAAGGGTCAAATGTTTTTCCTGCGCTGGCACACCAGGTTGTGCGTACCTTGGTGTTTGGTTTGTAGCTGTTTTAAAGTGCCAATTCCCACGACCTCCTTTACCTCCTTCAGCCGCAATTATTTCTTCTCCGTGCTCTGTAATCTCAAATAGCAATTCATTGGTCTCCGAATCGCGTGCTATCGTTCCCAGGGGTACGTCCAAAAATACATCCGTACCATCGGCACCCGTACTTCTGTTTTTACTTCCATGTTCGCCGTGCCCGGCCTTAAAATGCCGCTTATATTTGAACCCAAGAAGTGTCCAAAGGTTTTCATTACCACGAATAATGATATGTCCGCCTCTACCACCATCACCACCATCGGGCCCGCCTTTAGGAACATATTTTTCTCTGTGTAAATGCATAGATCCTTTACCTCCATTTCCTGAGGTAACATGCATCTTTACATAGTCCACAAAATTCCCTTCGGTCATTGTTCAATGTTCGTTATAATAAAAGTAATAGTATAATTGGATCTATGTTCCTGTTCAGATCAACCTTCAACCTGTAAGGCATGAATAACATCGTCAAGACGCTTCGTAATATCTTCTATAGCTCCAATACCATTTACACTATAGTATTTATCCTGAGCTTCATAGTACTCTTTTAGAGGAGCTGTTTTTTGATTGTATTCTTCGAATCGATTTCTGATCTTATGCTCATCCTGATCATCAGTTCTGCCACTTATTTTACCTCTTTCCAATAAGCGTTGAATAAGCTCTTCATCATTGGCGTCTAAGGCAATAGTTGCGTCAATTTGCATTTCCTTTGAATCCATTAAGTTATCCAGTGCTTTTGCCTGGGCTACGGTTCTTGGAAAACCGTCAAAAATAAATCCGTTAGCTTCTGGATGTTTTTCTACTTCATCCCTTAGCATTTTAATGGTAACCTCATCCGGAACCAGTTCGCCCTTATCCATAAAGGTTTGTGCTAATTTCCCCAGTTCAGTATTGTTTTTAATATTATATCTAAAAACATCGCCGGTAGAAATGTGCAATAAATTATATTGATCTTTTAAAAAAGAAGCTTGTGTTCCCTTACCTGCTCCTGGTTTTCCAAAAAGTACAAGATTTATCATATGGTTTTGGTTTAGTTGGTATACATCTCTTAAATTTCTTCCTTGTTCCTTATAATCCAATCCATAACCTACTATAAACTTATTTGGAATTTCTATTCCAATGTAGTCAATGGGATATTCCCCGTTGTAAATTTCGTGTTTATAAAACAGACTGGCTATTTTAAACTCCTTGACATTCGTCTTTGCAAATAAATGGACTAATTCCTGTAGGGTCCTGCCAGTGTCAATAATGTCTTCTACAATAACCACACTTCTCCCCTCCAAATTTTCGGGAAGATCTAAGAGGGTTTCTACAATCCCTGTAGATATAAGGCCCCTGTATGAAGCTAATTTTACAAATGAAACCTCACATGGATAGGGATAACATTTTAATAAATCAGAAATAAACATAAAGGCCCCGTTAAGAACTCCAACAAATATGGGCACTTCATCTTTATAGTCCTTCGCAATTTCAACAGCAATTCTCTTAATTGCAAGTTGTATTTCTTCTTCTTTCAGAAATGGCTTAAACAATTTGTCATGCAGTTTAATCAATGGTATAGGTTTTATAGGATGGCAAAGATAGTATTTTGCTTTCTCTTTTTTAGGCTTAGGACAGCAGATTCTAACATTTAGATGTATTTTTGTAGCTATCAAAATAATCTTATTCACCTGATAAAGTATAAGTTCATGAATTTCTTTTCTTCTGATTTTAAGCTAGGTATTCTTGGAGGAGGTCAGTTGGGTAAAATGCTCTTGTACGAAACCAGGAAGTTTGACATTTATACCAAAGTGCTGGATCCATCACCTGAGGCCCCATGCAAAATTGCATGTAACGAATTCGTCCAGGGAAGCCTGATGGATTTTGATGTAGTTTACAAATTTGGAAGGGAAGTAGATTTACTTACTATTGAAATTGAAAATGTAAATTTAGATGCCCTTGAAAAATTGGAAGGAATAGGAAAAAAGATTTATCCATCTACAAAGGTCCTTCGAACTATACAAAATAAGGCTAAACAGAAGTTATTCTATATTGACAATCAAATTCCAACGGCACCATTTTCCAGATTTGCATATACAAATGAAATAAAGGATAGTGTTGCTCATGGAGGTATAACTTTTCCTTTTGTGTGGAAAAGTGCCCAATTTGGATATGATGGGCAAGGGGTAAAAATAGTGCGTTCCCTGAATGATCTTGAAAACCTGCCTAATGTAGAATGTATCACTGAAGATCTTATTTCTTTTAAAAATGAACTGGCCGTTATAGTATCGAGAAATGTTCAGGGTGAAGTAATTGATTATCCGGTAGTGGAAATGGAATTTCATCCGGAAGCCAATCAGGTAGAATATGTCCTATGCCCAGCCAGAATTGATAATAAAGTGGCTATTAAGGCAAGGAAGATTGCTTTAAAGTTGTCTGAAAAATTACAGCATGTTGGCCTGTTGGCAGTTGAAATGTTTCAAACATCAGAGGATGAGATTTTGGTCAATGAGGTAGCTCCCAGGCCCCATAACAGTGGTCATTACAGTATAGAGGCCAGTTATACAAATCAGTTTGAACAGCACCTAAGAGCCATCCTTGGATTTCCTCTTGGATGTTCAGATAGTAAATTGACTGGGGTAATGGTTAATTTGGTGGGTGAAGAAAACTATACCGGCGAAGTAGTTTATAAAAATATTGAAGAAATTTTTAAACTAAGTGGCGTTACACCTCATATTTATGGTAAAAAGGAAACAAGACCATTTAGGAAAATGGGGCATGTAACTATTATACATGACAATATAAATGAGGCCCGAATTATAGCCGAAAAAGTGAAAAAAACGATTAAAGTAATAAGCAAATAATAAAAATATGAGCAAAGTAGCAGTAATTATGGGTAGCTTGAGTGACCTTCCAATTATGCAGGAAGCCGTTGATATTTTAAAGGGATTTGATATTGAAGTAGAAGTTGATATTGTATCTGCCCACAGAACACCGGATAAATTATATGATTTTAGCAAACAAGCTCATAAAAATGGATATTCTGTCATCATAGCAGGCGCTGGTGGCGCTGCCCACTTACCTGGAATGGTAGCTTCACTTTCTCCTCTGCCGGTAATAGGTGTCCCGGTTAAAAGCAGTAACTCTATTGATGGCTGGGATTCAGTTTTGTCTATTTTACAAATGCCCGGGGGCGTTCCGGTAGCGACCGTTGCACTTAACGGCGCAAAAAATGCAGGTATACTTGCTGCGCAAATCATTGGCAGTAGTGATCAGTGTGTAATGGATAAAATTCTTTTATACAAAGAAGGACTAAAAGATAAAGTAGTTAAAGGTGCTCAGGAAATAAATAAACCTAAATAGGAAATTTAAGCGTTGTTGTCCTCGTTAGATTAAATCCTCTTCATAAATAAAGTAATAAACATCGGTCTATATATGAATCCTTTATTAACCCCATTTGATATCCCTCCCTTCTCTAATATTAAAAATGAGCATTTTATGCCGGCCTTTCTGCAAGCCATTGAAAATGCTCGTAAAGAAATTGATGACATAACCAATTCCGAAGAAGAACCCACTTTTGAGAATACTATTGAGGCTTTAGAATTCTCAGGACAACATTTAGAACGCATTGCCAGTCTTTTCTTTAACCTGAATTCTGCAGAAACAAATGATACCATCCAAAAGATTGCTCAGGAGATATCGCCCTTGCTTTCCGAGTTTAATAATGATATTACCCTTAATGAAAAATTATTCAGAAGAGTAAAAAAGGTATTTGAGAATAAAGACAAATACCCGCTTACAGCAGAACAGCACACCTTACTTGATAAAAAGTATAAAAATTTTAGCAGAAATGGTGCTAACCTCAATGAAGAACAAAAAAAACGCCTAAGGGAGATTGATACAACACTTGCAACACTAAAATTAAAATTTGGTGAAAACCTGTTAAAAGAGACAAATAAATTTGAAATGCACCTCACAAACGAAGATGACCTTGACGGGCTTCCAGAAAGTGCAAAAGATGCCGCAGTGCAGTTAGCAAAAAACAAAGGTAAAACAGGATGGCTTATTACTCTGGATTATCCAAGTTATATTCCATTTATGAAATATGCACGCAAGAGAGCACTAAGAAAAGAGTTGTCAATGGCATTTGGTAGCAAAGGGTTTCACAATGACGAACTAGACAATCAGGCTAATGTTCTCCAAATTGCCAATCTTCGACATGAAAGAGCCAATTTATTGGGCTATAAAAGTCATGCGAATTTCATTTTAGAAGAGCGAATGGCCGAAACCCCGGAAAAAGTGTATGATTTTTTAAAGGAATTGTTGATAAAGTCAAAGCCTGCAGCGCAACAGGAATTTAAAGAACTATCAGAGTTTGCAAAAGAACTGGATGGAATTAAGGAACTACAGTCCTGGGATGGGTCTTTTTACTCCGAAAAATTAAAGCAAAAACGCTTTAGCCTTGACGATGAAAAGCTCAAACCATACTTTAAGCTGGAAAATGTTATTGAAGGAGTATTTATGATTACCGAAAGACTATACGGATTGTCATTTGAAGAAGTATTTGATGTGGACAAGTATCATCCGGATGTTAAGACTTATAGAATTTATGATAATGATAATAAATTTATATCCTTATTTTATGCGGATTTTCATCCCAGGGAAGGGAAACGCGCTGGTGCCTGGATGACTTCATTTAAGCCCCAGTTCACCTTGAATAACAAGAATGAAAGACCTCAGATTTCAAACGTTTGTAATTTTACCAAACCTACAGAAAATAAACCATCACTGTTAACTTTTAATGAAGTTACTACCCTGTTTCATGAATTTGGGCATGCTCTCCACGGCATTCTTGCGAATACGATCTATCCAAGCTTATCCGGTACCTCTGTATATTGGGATTTTGTTGAGTTACCCAGCCAGATATTGGAAAACTGGTGTTATGAAAAAGAAGCTCTGGAAGTATTCGCAAGGCACTATGAGACAGAAGAACCTATTCCTATGTCATTAGTTGAAAGTATAAAGAAATCTGCAACATTTCAGGAGGGGATGGCCACAATGCGCCAACTGAGTTTTGGTTTCCTGGATATGTCATGGCATGCATCTGATCCGTCAATTATTTCAGATGTGAAGAAACACGAAGTTAAAGCTTTTGAAGATACTTTACTTTACCCAAATAACCAGGAGACGTGTATGAGTGTGTCTTTCGCCCACATTTTTCAAGGTGGTTATTCAGCGGGCTATTACAGCTACAAATGGGCTGAAGTATTAGATGCCGACGCCTTTGATTATTTTAAAGAAAAAGGAATTTTTAACAGAGAAATAGCTGAAAAATTTAAAGATCATATTCTTTCCAAAGGTGGGACTGAAAAACCAATGGTTCTTTATAAGCGCTTTAGGGGGAGGGAACCTAAAATTGAAGCTCTTTTAGAGCGCGCTGGATTAATGAAAAAGACTGCTTGATTTAATTTTTTACTTCCAGTGCATCATAGCCCCCCAACAGGTCTATTACATTTTTATACCCAGATGAGGTCAGTAACTCTGCCGCACTTGCACTGCGTCCTCCTTTTTTGCAGTAGACATAAATAGTTTTCTCCTTTTCTATTGTCTTGAATTGATTAATAAAATTCTTATCATACCAATTAATATTTATTGCATTATCCAGATGACCCTCTGCATACTCCTCTGGGGTTCGAACATCAATTAGGACGGCATTTTCAACATTCTGAGGTGTCAATTCTGAAATTGACATAGATTTAGTTTGAGTGCAGCTTATTTGAATAAATAACAATAGAATGAGATAGCCGATATTCTTCATAATTGTGCGTATTACATTTAAAATTAATATTTTCATTAAAATTAATTTATTTTTGGATTCCACAAGTATCAAAATGACGGAAAATATTTTAAATCCTGATTCATGGGTCGACCAATACGCCGACTATCTATTTAACTATGCCGTGGCACGGGTAAGCGATGCTGAGATCGCTAAGGATTTGGTACAGGAAACATTCCTGGCAGGTTTAAAATCTGCTAAAAATTATCAGGGAGCTGCGGCAGAGCGCACCTGGCTCATTGCTATTTTGAAACGAAAAGTCATAGACCATTATAGAAAAATTAATTCAAAGAAAGGCAAGGCTGAAGTGCGAATTAATTATAGTAGCCATAGTGATTCCTCAGGAGATTGGTTGGAAGAAAATGTAGCGGATCCGTTTAGCACACTTGAAAATGATGCAATAGAAAATGAAGAATTGGGACTAGCCATACAGAAATGTATATCTCAGCTGCCAAAAAAGCAATCCGCCGTATTTGTTATGAAAACCATACGTGGATTAAGTACTGAAGACATATGTAATGAACTTGGGATAAATCCGTCTAACCTTTGGGTAATGGTGCACAGAGCGAGAACGAATCTTATGGGTTGTCTCAATGAAAATTGGTTTAAATTATGATTAGTTGCGAGAAAGCAAGTACAATTTGCAATAAAAAACAGTACAAAGAAGCATCACTTCTTGAACAAATCAAATTAGGTATTCACCTTTTGTACTGTAAAACCTGCGCAGCATTTTCTAAGAAGAACAAAAAACTAACCATACTTTGTGACAAGGCCAATTTGCATAATCTTTCTGAGCAGGAAAAGGAAAAAATGAAAGAGAAGATTGAGCATTATCTCTAAACATAACTATCCAGGATTATTAGGATTCCCAGCCAGCAAATTGGAATACTTTCCACAAAAAAAGAAGCGAAATATTTTGACTGCTTTCTATGTGTCAGCAACAGCATAATTATTAAAATCAAAAAGAGTATTGTTTTTCCGGCAATTTCTAACCAACTTAAATCATCCTTAAGAAAGGTTATTATAAAAAATATAAAAGACAAGAGCAGTCCAAGAACTTTGGTTTGAGATACTCCGATGCGCTGTGGTATTGTCTTAAGATTCAATTCATCATATTCAAGATCCCTAATCTCAAAAGGTATTAACAATATGAGAATCAGAATAAACCGTTGGAGTATTAAAAGGTAAATGTCCCATGAAAATGAAATAGCCGAAGATATTACCGGAATTATGACGGTAGCTCCTGTCCAAACCAGCGCCACCAGAAGTACTTTTAAGATACCTGAATTCCTTAAATTCTTGTGCTTTGAAGAAACCGGCAATGCATACAACCCTATAAGTACGGCTAATACAAAACAAATGAACCATACCGCATAACTCAGAAAAAAGAAATGATATCCTGCAAACGCCAATAATAGTAAACTGAAAATTTGTATTTGCTTGTGATAGCTATTCTTTACCATGATATATTTTTTGGCTTTAACCCCATATTTAATAAAATTATAACTCGGAATAGTTCCAAAAAAAATGAAAAAAATGAGATGCTGCCCGGGTAAAATGTTTAAGTGCAGATTGGTGATCAATAATAGACTTATAACAGCAAACGCTACATGAATGCTGGCATCTAAATAAAAATTAAAAATACGGCCTAACCACCCCATTAAGCAAAAATAGCCAAACTGTTCATAACGTATCTTTTTCGTTAAAAACTTTAGGCTACTACGCTTTGAAATAGATTATTTTACAAGAATTAATCCCTAATTTTGTTCACTATTATTTTAGCAATAAAATCCGGAATTATGACGACAGACCTGTTTGCTTCAAGACATATAGGTATACGAAAAGAAGATCTGCCTAAAATGCTTAAAACCATTGGTGTGGAAAGTATAGACCAGCTTATATATGAAACTATTCCCAGTGATATAAGACTTGAGAAACCTTTAGATCTTAGCACGGAAATGAGCGAGCATGAATTCCTGTCACATGTAAATTCCCTTTCTTTAAAAAATAAGATATACAAGACTTATATCGGTCTGGGATATAACGAATGTATTACCCCATCGGTCATTAAAAGGAACATTCTTGAAAACCCAGGATGGTATACGGCTTATACGCCATATCAGGCCGAAATTTCACAAGGGCGATTGGAAGCCTTATTGAACTTCCAAACCATGATTTGCGATCTTACAGGGATGGAGCTATCCAATGCTTCACTTTTAGACGAAAGTACTGCAGCTGCCGAAGCAATGACTATGCTTTTTGATGTAAGAACGAGGGGGCAAAAGAAAAATGAGACTGTTAAATTTTTTGTGTCTAATGAAGTATTGCCACAGACCATATCACTACTGCAAACCAGATCAAAGCCCCTCGGAATTGAATTGGTAACCGGAGATCATGAATCATTTGAGTTTACCGAGGGTTTTTACGGTGCTCTTTTGCAATACCCCGGGAAATATGGTCAGGTATATGATTATAAAAGTTTTGTTCAAAAAGCCAGGGATAAGGAGATGAAAGTTGCGGTAGCTGCAGATTTACTCAGCTTGGTTTTATTAACCCCGCCTGGTGAAATTGGAGTAGATGTAGTTGTTGGAACCACACAACGATTTGGAATTCCTTTGGGCTATGGGGGCCCACATGCCGCATTTTTTGCCACTAAAGAGACTTATAAACGAAATATCCCCGGAAGAATAATAGGACTTACCAGAGATGCCGACGGCAAGCAGGCATTACGTATGGCTTTACAGACCAGAGAACAGCATATTAAAAGAGATAAAGCTACATCTAACATTTGTACAGCACAGGTTTTACTTGCGGTTATGGCAGGGACCTATGCAGTATATCATGGGCCAAAAGGGTTAAAATATATTGCAAATAAAGTTCATAATAATGCCAGGACATTAAGTCAGTTAATTGAAAAACAAGGATTTGAACAATTGAACACCTCTTTTTTCGACACCATTAAGGTACAGATTCCGGACACGAAGTCCTTAAAATCAATCGCGGAAAAAAATAGTATTAATTTCAATTATATTGATAATAATACCGTTTCTATATCGGTCAATGAGGCAACAACCAAAAATGATATTAAACTAATTTTCACTTGCTTTAGTGAATTGTCTGAATCCAAAGAAATTTATTCTCTTGATGCGAAAACAAAAGATGTTATTCCATATTCATTAATACGCAATACACCCTTCCTCGAAAACGAAGTCTTTAATTCATATCATTCGGAGACAGAATTAATGCGTTATCTTAAAAAATTAGAGCGAAAAGATCTGGCATTAAATCATTCTATGATCTCACTTGGTTCCTGTACTATGAAATTGAATGCTGCAAGTCAAATGCTGCCTTTGAGTATGCCGGCCTGGGGAAACATTCATCCATTTGTTCCTGTTGAACAGGCAGAAGGTTATCAAATAATCCTCCGGGAATTAGAAAGAGATTTAACGGAAATCACAGGTTTCTCAGGTACTTCTCTGCAACCCAATTCCGGAGCACAAGGTGAGTACGCCGGATTAATGACTATAAGGGCATTTCATGAATCCAGAGGCGACGTTCATAGAAATATTTGTATTATTCCAGCTTCGGCGCATGGAACTAATCCTGCTTCGGCTGTAATGGCTGGAATGAAGGTTGTTGTAACTAAAACAGATGATCGAGGAAATATAGATATTGTGGACCTGCAGGAGAAAGTAGAAATGCATTCTGAAAATTTGGCTGCATTAATGATTACATATCCTTCAACACATGGAGTTTTTGAATCCTCCATTAAAAAAATAACACAACTTATTCACGGCCATGGGGGACAGGTTTATATGGATGGTGCTAATATGAATGCACAGGTTGGATTAACAAACCCGGCAACTATTGGAGCTGATGTTTGCCATCTTAATCTTCATAAAACTTTTGCTATTCCACATGGTGGAGGCGGACCTGGAGTGGGTCCAATTTGTGTTGCAGAACAATTGGTTTCTTTTCTACCTGGTAATCCGGTAATAAAAACTGGTGGTGAAAAAGCAATTACCGCAATTTCAGGGGCTCCCTGGGGCAGTTCATTGGTTTGTTTAATTTCATACGGATATATTAAGATGTTGGGAGAAGCCGGATTAACTGAATCTACAAAAATTGCTATTCTTAATGCTAACTACGTAAAGAATAGGTTAAGCGGAAAATTTGATGTTCTTTACACCGGAGAACAAGGGCGTGCGGCACATGAAATGATCATAGATTGCAGGCCATTCAAACAAAACGGGATAGAGGTTTATGATATTGCCAAACGCTTGATGGACTATGGTTTTCATGCTCCAACGGTATCTTTTCCTGTCGCCGGGACCCTTATGATAGAGCCTACCGAAAGTGAAAATCTTGATGAATTAGATCGATTTTGTGATGCTATGATATCAATCCGGTCAGAAATTGATCAGTCCACGGCAAAGGATACAAATAATCTATTGAAAAATGCACCACATACGTTGCATATGATGACTAATGATTCATGGGACTTTCCATATTCAAGGCAAGAAGCTGCATTCCCATTACCCTACCTGAGTGAAAATAAATTTTGGCCTAGTGTGAGAAGAGTAGATGATGCCTATGGAGATCGTAATTTAATATGTACTTGTGCTCCCATTGAAGCATATGCAGAAGCTTAGCTTATCTGCTATAAACAGGGGTTTGAAAGGCCATGCCAAAGCTGAAGAACTTGTTCCAATGTTGTAAATTTATTTTGAACATCGTAATTGATTACCATACTTGCACAGTACAGCAAACTTTTTTAGTATTTTGCCTAAAACTAAGTCATCTCCACTAGACATGAGTATTGGAATTAGCGGCACAGGGTGTTATATCCCGTCGATCACTACTCAAAATAAAGATTTTGAGCAACATAATTTTCTTACAAGTGAAGGACTTCCTTTTGCTTATACCAATGACGTTATTATCGAAAAATTTAAGGCAATAACAGGAATTGATGAGAGGCGCTATGCCACAAAAGATCTTAATGCGTCAGATATAGGTTTTTTTGCAGCAAGCGATGCTATTAAAGATGCTGAGGTTGATGCTGAGGAGCTGGACTACATAATTTTTGCGCATAATTTTGGGGATGTAAGCCATGGGGCTTCTCAGAGCGATACAGTACCTAGTTTAGCCACAAGAGTAAAGCATCTCCTAAAAATTAAAAACCCTAATTGTGTTGCATATGATATGCTGTTTGGATGTCCGGGTTGGATTGAAGGTATTATTCAGGCGCATGCTTTTATTAAAAGTGGTATTGCAAAAAAATGTCTGGTAATTGGGGCCGAAACACTTTCCAGGGTAATTGATCAGCACGACAGAGATTCTATGATTTATTCAGATGGTGCCGGAGCTTGTATTATTGAAGATACTATGGATTCCGGTGAGATACTTGCACATAGTTCAGCTACGTATACTAATGAAGAAGCCTATTATTTATTCTTCGGCGAATCTCATAATAAATCATGTTCGAACAAAACACAATATATTAAAATGTATGGCCGTAAAATTTATGAATTTGCGCTAAATCATGTTCCAAATGCCATGAGGAATTGTTTGGAAAAAAGTGGAATCCCAATTGAAGATGTAAAAAAAATATTTATTCATCAGGCAAATGAAAAAATGGATGAAGCTATCGTAGAACGATTTTACAAATCTTATGGGTTGGAAATGCCTGAAGGAGTTATGCCAATGAATATTCATGAAATGGGAAACAGTTCTGTGGCAACCGTTCCCACCTTATTTCATATGGTTAAAACCGGAAAAATAGAAAATCAGCATATAGAAAAAGGGGATGTTGTTATCTTTGCCAGTGTTGGCGCAGGTATGAATATCAACGCTATAGTCTATAGATGCTGAAAATATGTATGACAAAACTTTTCCGGGTAAAAGGTACAAAAATACACTTACCTTTCTTCAAAAACATATAAATACCCAGGAAGCCATATTGGATTTAGGGGTTACCAACCCATTTTCTGAAATAATGAAGCAGCATGGCTATAAGGTTGAAAATACCAGCGGTGAAGACTTGGATGTAGATTTTAACTTTGTACAGAATTCGAATGCCCATGTAGTCACCGCATTCGAAATCTTTGAACACCTACTCGCACCTTACAATATTTTGAGAGCAATAAAGGCAGATAAGATTGTTACCAGCGTCCCATTGCGCCTATGGTTTGCCTCAGCATACCGGAGTAAAACGGACCCCTGGGATAGACACTATCATGAATTTGAGGCCTGGCAGTTTAATTGGTTGCTTGAAAAAGCTGGTTGGGAGATAAAAGATACATTTAGCTGGGCTAATCCTGTTAAGAAATTAGGACTTAGACCTTTCTTACGCACTTTTACTCCTCGTTATTATATTGTTTATGCTGAGCGAAATAGGACGCCCGAAAGCATCGGATTTATTGCACCGGAATAATTATAACTTACTATCGTGAATTATTATATTGTAATCTGTGCACATAATGAAGAAGCATACTTAGCTGCCACGCTCAATGCTGTTCTATCGCAAACTATGCAACCAAAGAAAGTTTTGGTTGTGAATGATAATTCTACAGACAAGACCGAAACTATTATAGATGAATTTGTCTCCGAAAACAACCATATTATTAAAGTTAACAAATCATCCTCTGCACTTCATATGCCTGGGGCTAAAGTTGTGGAAGCATTTAATGAAGGATTTGAGCTGTTAGATGACCAATACGATTTTATTGTCAAACTGGACGCTGATATTATACTTCCGGAAAACTACTTTGAAAAAATATCAGAACTAATTTATTCAGATCCTAGAGCAGGGATTTTAGGCGGATTTGCTTATGAACAAGATTCCAAAGGAGTGTGGAAACTAAATCATCCTATGAATAAAGATCATGTCCGTGGTGCTTTTAAAAGTTATACAAAACAGTGTTTTAAAACTATAGGCGGATTAAAGAATTCCATAGGCTGGGATACTGTTGATGAGTTATTGGCACAGTATAATGATTTTAAGGTGATTACTGATGATACATTAAAAATAAAGCATTTGAGACCTCTGGGGGCTTCCTATAACAAACAAGCACGTTATCTGCAAGGTGAGGCCATGTATCGTATGCGTTACGGTTATTTTATTAGTTTCATTGCCTCACTTAAGATTGCTTTTAAAAGAAAAAAGACGATATTATTTATAGATACTTTAAAAGGTTACTCCAAGGCCAATAAAAAGAATCTTCCCTTTCTGGTTTCTAAAAAAGAAGGCGAATTTATTCGCAAATTCAGATGGCAAAAAATTCTTAATAAATTATTCTAAGATCTGTGTGATAGGCCTGCCGGTAGCTCCGTTAGGAAATGCAATCCCTAACAATATGGCTATGGTAGGTGCAATATCAGGGATTTCTGTTCTAAGAGCTGTTGAGCCCGGCTTGATACCTTTTCCATAAAAGAGTAGTGGCGTATGGGTATCATAAATCTGAGCAGATCCGTGCGTGGATCCCGTTTTGCTATAATCAATAATTCCAGGTTTTGGCACCATTAATATATCACCAGAGCGTTTCATGTTGTATCCATTTTGAATAATGTATGGAATTCCGGTCGTATACTCATTATTTTGCATTTGATATGCGGTGTAAACCTTTTCAAAGGCCTTGTATGACAGCAATTCAATGGCCAAAGTCTCCTGAACTTCCTTTAGATTTAGATCTAAATTTTGAATAATCTTATGATCAAGAAAAAGCTGGTTGTTAGAATAATTTTTAATTAAATCTACGGAACCATACTTGTATTTAATAAATTCTCCTAATTCTGATTGTATTTCAGTCCTATTAATATATCCGGCTGGTATTTTTTGATCTTTCAAATACGCAGGAACATTTATTGCTCCATGATCTGCAGTAAGAAAAACGGTATATTCCCCGGCTCCCACTTTGGTATCGAGATACTTTAATATTCGTTCCAAATCACGATCCAAACGCATGTATGTATCCTGTATTTCCTTCGAATTTACACCAAACCAATGTCCGACATAATCTGTACTTGAAAAACTAATAGCTAAAAAGTCTGTTACACCGTCTGTACCGAGTTCCTCCTCTCTCATTGCTTCTATTGCAAAATCGGTAGTAATACTATTTCCAAAAGGTGTAACCTTTAGCAAGTCATATTTACTATTCTTATCCCATAAACCTGGAAGATCATGCGGAAAAACAGGAGTGCTTTCGCCCGTGTACAGACCCTCATATGCATTATTATCAGGACCGCTTTCCTCATAAGAAGTAATATCCTCAATAGTATTCCAGGGCTTTTTATATTTCTCAACAACATTAGAAGAATTATAATCTACGACCCACTTGGGTAAATTCTCCATATAATAGGTACTGCTGATCCATTTCCCTTCACTTCCGCCGAGGAACCAATAAGCGGCATTCGCCGTATGACCACCGGGAAGGACTGCCCCTCTATCTTTAAGTGCAACAGCAATAACTTTACCTTTTAATTGTGTGTGTAATCGCAATTGATCGGTAATGGTGGTAACCGTCATTCTATGAGGTGACATCTTTCCTGCATCTGAAATCACTCCAACTGTTTCTAAAGAATCATCGGATGCACAATAGACCAGTTGATCAATTTCCTTATCATACCAGTTATTTCCTATAATTCCATGTATTGCCGGAGTGGTACCTGTGTACACAGATGCGTGTCCCGGGCCGGTACTTGTAGGTGAATAATTAAAGTGGTTATTTTTACAATTAAAGCCTTCATTCACCAGTCGTTTAAAACCACCATCCCCATAATGGTTCCAAAAACGTGTCAGGTAATCATAGCGCATTTGATCAACGACTATACCAACAATCAACTTCGGCGTGGTTTTCAGGGGAGCAGAAACTTGTATTTTAGCAGATTCTTTGGCTCTTCGTTGACATATTACTTCTGAAGAATTCAAAAAGAATCCAATTAATAAAATCGATGTGAAATAACTTTTGGAAAACATTATATATAAGTTCAAGTTTTAAAAATGCCTAAATTAAGTTTTAAAATTTTAAATGAAGGTTAAATCAAGGCTAATATTACTATTTTTACCGCTAGAAGTATCGCATAGTTTTATGAATTATATCTCATCAATTGGCAGCTATTCCATTATGGTTCGCGAGGTTTTTAAAAAACCTACAAAGTGGTCAATAATGAAATCTTTAATTTTAAAGGAAATTGATGAACTAATTTATGGTTCAATGGGGATCGTAATTTTTATTTCCGTTTTCATTGGAGGTGTTGTGGCCATCCAGACCGCATTAAACCTTACAAATCCATTGATACCTAAAGACCTGATTGGTTTTGCTACCAGGCAATCGGTTATACTCGAATTTGCCCCTACATTTACATCAATCATAATGGCTGGTAAAGTGGGTTCTTATATTACCTCCAGCATAGGTACCATGCGGGTAACAGAGCAGATAGATGCATTGGAAGTTATGGGAGTAAATTCCCTTAATTATCTGGTTTTCCCTAAGATAATAGCAATGTTATTTTATCCTTTTGTAATTGCTATATCTATGTATGTGGGAATTTTTGGAGGGTTAATTGCAAATTCTTTAGGGAATTACAGTACATCTGCTGAATTTATTCAAGGCATACAATTAGATTTTATCCCCTTTCATGTAACCTATTCCTTTATTAAATCTATTGTTTTTGCATTTATAATTGCTACCGTCCCTTCATTTCATGGCTATTTCATGAAAGGTGGCGCCCTTGATGTTGGTAAAGCAAGTACAACCTCTTTTGTTTGGACCAGTGTGGTGATCATTATATCTAACTTTGTTCTTACACAACTATTATTAGGCTAATGATAGATGTAGAAAACTTAAGTAAATCATTTGGAGATACCCAAGTATTAAAGGGCATAACTACTTCCTTTGAAAAAGGAAAAACCAATCTGATTATAGGTCAAAGTGGCTCTGGTAAGACGGTATTTATGAAATGTCTTTTGGGTTTAATTGAACCAGATGAGGGAACAATTAGTTATGATGGCCGAATGTTTTCCAAATTGTCTGGAAGAGAAAAACGAGATTTAAGACAGGATATGGGGATGGTATTCCAGGGGAGCGCATTATTTGATTCCATGACCGTTGAAGAAAACGTCATGTTTCCTATGGATATGTTTACTAATCAATCTCGATCGGAAATGGAAGACCGGGCAAATATTGTACTAAAAAGAGTTAACCTCATTGATGCACATAAAAAATACCCAGCAGAAATTTCGGGAGGTATGCAGAAAAGAGTTGCTATTGCCAGGGCTATAGTAATGAATCCCAAATATTTATTTTGCGACGAGCCAAACTCTGGCCTTGATCCCAATACAGCGATCTTAATTGATAACTTGATTCAGGAGATCACAAAGGAATTTGATATAATTACCGTGATTAATAGTCATGACATGAATTCGGTTATGGAAATTGGTGAAAAAATAATCTTTCTTAAAAATGGTATTAAAGAATGGGAAGGCACCAATAAGGAAATCTTTAAAACAGATAATGAAGCAATAACTGATTTTGTGTATTCCTCAGAGTTATTTAAAAAGGTTAGGCAAATGTATATTGAAGAGCGAAATTAAATTGCTCACTGCTTTATTTGAACTTTTTCATCATTTATTCTCAGTTTTAACCAGTTGTTTAGTTTTTGAGTATCTTCCTTTATATCGGGCCCCTTGGTGCCCTTTTTCCATACTACATCAAAAATCGGAATGGTATCAATCGTAGTAAAGTCAGTTGTAATGGTATAAGCAAACCCTAAGCTGTCGAGATTCTCAAAATTGGTTTTAGCTTCTGCACTAATTTGCCTAAAAGGAATTTGTTTTGTGCTTAGTTTACTCAGGTTGGCTAATTCAGATTCCAGAAGACTGATACGTTCATCCTTATTAAGTAATTCGGCCTTTTTAGATTCGTATAATTCATTAATATAATTGAACTTTATTTCAGAATCGTCTCTTCCCCCCTGAACAATTTTTAGTTCCGTATCTTCCAGTCTGGAAAATGTGGTTTTTTGTTCATTCCAGCTGGCGATAACATTATCAGGTATAAGTTCATCTCCCATACAAACTAATTCAATTGAAGAACCACCTTTCCTGTTATAGTTAATCTCAGTAAGATTATCTAAATACCTTCCCCTATCCTTAAACTTATATACTTCAATAGTCTTTTTAATTAAATCCTGAGCCTGTCTCATATATCGGGATTCCTGCCAAACATTATAAAAGGTAATTATGGCGGGAATCATGACCAGGAGGGAAACCAAAGTAGTAATCCTGGCAAAAACTCGTCTCTTTTTCGAATTAATGTATTTAACCATTGGAAAACGGAGGAATTTTAGAACAATCACTGTGGCAACAGCGATAAAAATGGTGTTGATGATAAAAAGGTACATAGCCCCGGTTGCATATTCCCAATTGCCAATCGCCAGTCCAAAACCTACAGTACATAAAGGCGGCATTAGAGCCGTTGCAATAGCCACTCCAAAAATTACAGTAGCTACCGTTCCCTTTTTTGCTCTGGCTATAACCAAAGCGAAACCACCAAAAAAAGCGATTAACACATCTCTGATATCAGGCTCTGTTCTGGCCAATAACTCAGAGGATTCATCTCTTAACGGAAAAAATTCAAAAAATAAATATGCTGTAAGTATGCTAATGACCACCATTACGGCAAAATTCTTCAAAGAACGCCTTAGCGTATCAATATCATTTATTGCAATGGACATGCCCATACCTAGAATAGGACCCATTAATGGAGAAATAAGCATGGCTCCAATTACAACAGCCGTAGAATTTGCATTTAAACCAATTGAAGCTATGAAAATTGAACATATCAATATCCAAATCGTATGCCCTTTAAAAGGTATATCGGCTATAATAGCTTGTTTTGTAGCTTCCTGATCTGTATCCTTACGAATGTTTAAAAGGTCCGTAAGAAATTTTTTGGTGCTTCCTAAAAATCCCTGAAAATCTTTTTTAGCTTGTTCTCCGCTGAGCTTCTCATCAGCATCGGATAATGGATTTTCATTAAAATCTTCATTCATAATTATGTGTATTGGCCTCCAAATCTCTTTTTTACTTCTGCCAAAACACTTTTGATAGATTGTTCTTTGGATTTAGGGTAAATCATTAGTACTTCTTCTTTATCAACAATTATATAATCTTTTAATCCATCAATAACAGCTATTTTATCTATTGGTAATCGAATCATATTTCCGGAAGCATCCTCACTTAAAACTTTACCATTAACAATAGCATTGTCGTCTTCATCTTTCTCAAGTTTATGATATAATGAACCCCAGGTACCCAGGTCATTCCAGTCAAAAGTAGCAGGAAGAACAAATATTGCCCTGGCTTTTTCAAGGATGGCATAATCTATTGAAATATTATCTGCTCTTGGATAATTTTTATCGATGAATTCTTTTTCACCCTGGGTATTAAATATATCAAATCCGGAATTAAACAACTCATATTGCTCCGATTGAAATTCCTTGAACGCCGCCAAAATGGTTCTAACGCTCCAGATAAAAATACCGGCATTCCAAAGAAAATTCCCTTGTTTTAAAAATGACTTAGCTGTTTCGTAATCCGGTTTCTCTCTAAATTGATTGACTGCAAATAAGCCTGAATTTGTTTCTTGCTGTGCTATTTGTTCAAATTCGATATAACCAAATCCCGTATTAGGGAAAGTAGGTTTTATTCCAAGCGTACATATTACTTCCTCCCCAGCACATTTATCAAAACAATTCTTCACATTGAGTTCAAATGCCCTTTCATCTTCTATCCAATGGTCACTTGGAGCCACAATCATTAATCCCTCAGGATTCATTTTTTTTATTTTCAAAGCTGCATATAAAATACAGGGGGCGGTATTACGCATCACAGGTTCCAAAATCACCTGTTTTGAGCTTATCATAGGAAGCTGACTCAAAACAAGGTCATTATACCTTTCATTCGTAAGAATTAGAATGTTTTCTGTAGGTATAAAATTGTTGAGACGACTAAAGGTTTTTTGTAAAAGAGTATCGCCAGCACCCAACATGTCATGGAATTGCTTTGGGTATGCAGATGTACTAACCGGCCAAAACCTGGAACCCACTCCCCCAGCCATTAAAACGGCGTAATAGTTATTATTTTTTTTCATTTCTTATTTATTAATTACTACCTCAACTTCCGCATGAGGTTGAAACAAGTATACCCTTCCCGATGAGATTTCAATACACTGGTATCTTTTTACTTTTCTTTGTCCCTTCTTAAATAACTTCCCATTATGTATCTTAAAAATACTTCCTGAAGGTAATTCAAAAACTTGAATTTTGTCAGTTGGAATATCATAAGCCATCAAAGCCATGGACAAATCAGAATCTGTAGTGCTGCTGGCTTTTGGGTTACTAAAATGTTTTGCAAGGATGGGTAAAATAGAAGAAGGAAATATTTCCGGTCTAATAAATGGAAGCATAAGGTGCTGAAAAGTCTGCTTCCATTCCAGGCCATGAGGTTTTATTCTTCTTCCAAATTTTTCATAAGCTACCAAATGTCCAATTTCATGAATAAGCGTTATTAAAAAACGATATTTATTTGAAGTGGCATTAACCGTAATTTGATGCGACCCATTAGGCATCAGACGATAATCTCCATGGCGAGTTACCCTCTGATTAACTATTTTTAGGTTCACCCCATTTCCTTTTATAAGCTCAAGACAAGGCGTGACTGCATTCTCAGGAAGGTATTTTAACAATGTTTCGTTCATTGAAGTTAAAATTGTTTTTATTGTTTTTAGCCATGTAATAAAGACTTTTTTTGCTAATATCAATGGACAAAATAAATTTAAGAACGCATATTATTCTTTAAATTAAGGGGTAGTACTACTTACCTGTAATAGCTTCCCATTGTAATAGCGCTGTCCATTTAATGCAAAATCCATAATATAAATGGCCATATCCCTGGCCGTTACAGGTGCTTTATAGCCCGGGAAAGCCTCTTCCAACATTTCAGTTTGTACAGCTCCAATGGCCAGTACATTAAACGAGGGGCCCGTTTCTTTAAATTCTTCAGCCCATAATTCGGTTAGTGTAATTACAGCTCCTTTGCTTGAACTATAAGCCGAAAGCCCTGGGAACTTAACGCTACCCTGTACGCCTCCCATAGAACTAATGGTTACCACATGCCCCTCAATAGTCATTTTTGGAATGAGCAGTCTGGTAAGTTCTGCAACACCGAATACATTTACCTTATATATTTCTTCGAATTCAATCCTGGTTGTTTGAAGAAAAGGTTTGTTTAATAATTGTCCGGCATTATTAATTAGAACATCTACAGTTCTCCAATTATCTTCTAAAAAATGTTCAAGCTTTTCAAAATCTTTGTCTTTGCAAATATCAAAAGGAAATGCAGTAATATTACCTTCATTTAATTCCTTAATTGGCTTATCATTTCTGGAAAGCGCTAAAACCTTATGCCCGCTTTGGGCAAAAAGGCGGGCCAATTCGTATCCCATACCCCTGCTGCACCCTGTAATTATTACATTAGACATTCAATAATACTTTATTTCTTGTTCGGGGGAATTTGAAAATCCAACCAATACGGGTATCATATTGTTTATTACATGAGCCATATGTTCAAAATCCATTTGGTCCACCTCATCACCTACTTTGTGATAGAAATTAAAATTAGTGAAATCAAAAGTGCAATAGGTCTGCGATGGAATATTAAATTCGTTGTGAAAAGGATAGTTATCCGATCTTTGAAAAAGGCCAGACTCCTTAGCCTTGGGTAAAAATCCAACCAAAGTTTTATTAGCATATTTATTAGTTTCCTTTGCCAGATTGGATTTATCATAACCCGTAACAAAAATCAAATAGTCCTTATCCACCATAGGAACACCGGTCATCTCAAAATTAAGCATCAAATAAAGGTTAAGACCATCTTCTTTCAATTTTTTAGCAAGATGTTTGGATCCTAGTAAACCTTTCTCCTCGGCACTAAAAAGAGCGAAGATAAGGCTCCTTTTGTTGCTCTTATGAGTTCCAAAATACCTTGCTAATTCCAGTACTGTAGTTGTCCCGGAAGCATTGTCATTAGCGCCATTAGCAATAGCATCACCATTTGTGGGTGTTAGTATACCAATGTGATCATAGTGCGCACCAATAATGATATATTCATTTTGTAGTTTCTTATCGGTTCCTTTCAGGACACCAACAATATTGAAAGCCGGTTTATAAAAATTGGTTAAGGTATCCTTAAATGTTCCGAAATAGGGCTTTAATCCATTTTGAACAAAGATGCCTTCTATAAATTCAGCAGCTTTTTCTATCCCTTCACTTCCTGAATCCCGGCCTCTTAAATTATCTGATGCCAAATAGTTCATTATGCCTCTGACTCTTATACTATCTGAAAATTCGGCTTTCCCACGTTTTTTAACCTCGGTTGTTTTCTCTTCAGGGGGTATGTTCTCGCCGTCAGATATATTCAAATTCCCTTTAAGGCCGTCCGGACCTGCAGGAGGGTTTGAAGTAGTGGATTGAGCTTGTTTTAACGAACCACAGGCAGTTAATAAAGTCAATAAAAAAAGTAAAATTACCTGCTTCATTTGTATTCTATATTATACAAGGTACCCTAAGTATTCCGGATACCTTATTTTATGTATTAACAGACTGTTTTTCAAGAAATAGATTTTATTTTATCAAGCTAACATAATGACCGGATTCTCCAGATAGGCCCGTAGGGTCTGCAAGAATTGGGCTCCTGTGGCTCCATCTACCGTTCTATGATCACATGCCAAACTAATCTTCATGGTATTCCCAACAGCTATTTGTCCGTTCTTTACTACGGGCTTTTCAACGATAGCACCAACGGAGAGAATGGCAGAATTAGGCTGATTTATTATTGAAGTAAATTCAAGAATACCAAACATACCCAGATTAGAAACCGTAAAAGTGCTTCCTTCCATTTCGGCAGGAGTTAATTTTTTAATTCTAGCTCTTCCTGCCAAATCTTTAACTGAAGTACCAATCTGCGTTAAGCTCATCTGATCAGTAAATTTTAATACGGGTACTACCAAACCGTCATCTACCGCAACAGCTACCCCCACATGAATATGCTGATTATATCGGGTAGTGTCGCCATTCCATGAGGTATTAACCTGAGGATGTTTTTTAAGTGCCATGGCACATGCTTTGACCACCATATCATTAAACGAAACTTTGGTGTCCGGAAGACTATTTATTTTTTCTCTAGAAGCCTTGGCATTATCCATAGCAACCTCAATCATTAAGTAATAATGAGGAGCCGTAAACTTAGATTCACCCAATCGTTTGGCTATTACCTTACGCATTTGAGAGTTTTTAACCTCTTCAAAATGTTCTTCCCCTATTGGAAGGATTTGAGGTGCAGTTACCGGACTATCCGGAGTCGTTTTGGGTTCAATAACCGCAGCAGGAGCAATAACTTCCTCAGATGGTACAAAATTTTCTATATCTCGCTTAACAATCCTGCCATGATCTCCGCTACCTTTAACAGCCATAAGATCTATTCCCCTATCTGTAGCAATTTTTCTCGCTAATGGAGAAACAAAAACCCGTTGTCCTGAATTTAATGGTTTTACCTCTAAATTATCTTTATTTGCAGCTTCCTGAGGAACTTTTATCTCTTTCTCTGTAGTCGTACCTGTTTCCGTTTTTGAAGCAGGTTTAGATTGCAATACTGCCTCAACGTTAGTCCCGGCCGGACCAATTACAGCCAATACTTCGTCAACAGGTGCTGATTCGCCTTCCTTTATGCCTATATAAAGAAGTTGACCTGAGTAGAAGGATTCAAATTCCATCGTTGCCTTATCAGTTTCAATTTCGGCCAATATATCACCCTCTTCAACTTCATCTCCTACTTTTTTTAACCAGCTGACAACGGTCCCTTCTTCCATGGTATCACTGAGGCGAGGCATTTTAATTATCTCAACGCCTTCAGGAATTTCAGTTGAACTATTACTTTCTTCTATTACCGTAGATTCTTCCTTTTTAGCTGATGTTATTGTGTCTTCTCCAGCTTCAACTTTGTTATTTGATGTTCCCTGGTTACCATTTAATAAAGACGAAATATCTTCTCCTTCGTCACCAATTATGGCTAATAATGTATCAACCGGTGCACCATCTCCCTCAGCAATCCCAATATGCAGTAAGGTGCCTTCGTGAAATGATTCAAATTCCATGGTAGCTTTATCTGTTTCTATCTCAGCCAAGATATCTCCCTCTTCAATCTTATCACCAACATTTTTTAACCATTTTACTACGGTACCTTCTTCCATGGTATCGCTTAACCTGGGCATATTTATTACTTCTGCCATTTACTTATAATTTGTGTTGTACAAAGGGATAGTCTTCTTGTTCATATACCATATCGTAAAGCTGTTCTACTGGAGGATATTCAGACTCATCTGCAAATTTCTCACATTCCTTAACAAGATTTTTCACCTTATCATTAATTGCTTTAATTTCCTCTTCAGAGGCGTACTTCTTCTCCTTAATAACCTCAAGAACCTGACTAATAGGATCTATCTTCTTATATTCTTCTACCTCATCTTTTGTTCTATAGTGTTGAGCATCAGACATAGAATGGCCTCTGTATCGATATGTTTTCATTTCCAGAAAGGTAGGGCCACCGCCACTTCTTGCTCTTTCTATTGCCTTACTCATTTCCCCGGCTACCGTTAATGGATCCATACCATCAACAGGGGCACAGGGCATTTCATATCCCAAACCAAGTTTCCAAATATCTGTAGTGTGCGCAGTTCTTGCTACCGAAGTACCCATCGCATAACCGTTATTCTCACAAACAAATACAACCGGTAATTGCCAGAGCATTGCCAAATTAAAGGTTTCATGCAATGAACCTTGTCTTACAGCACCATCACCCATATAGCACAGAGTTACTGAATCTCTTTTAAAATATTTATCAGCAAAAGCCAATCCGGCTCCCAAAGGTATTTGCCCTCCAACGATACCATGACCTCCATAAAACCTATGTTCCTTAGAAAAAATATGCATGGAACCACCCATTCCTTTAGAAGTACCGGTTACTTTGCCATATAATTCCGCCATTACTTTCCTTGGGTCTACACCCATTCCTATGGGCTGAACATGGTTCCTATAGGCTGTAATCATCCTATCTTTCTTAAGGTCCATTGCATGCAAGGCGCCGGCTAAAACAGCTTCCTGACCATTGTATAGGTGCAAAAATCCGCGAACTTTTTGTTGAATGTATACGGCAGCAAGTTTATCTTCAAACTTTCTCCAGAACAACATTTCCTCGTACCATTTTAGGTATACCTCCTTGGTAACTTTTTTCATCAAATAATTTTCTTTATAGTGTACTTGTTTTCTGCCGAAAAATTCAGATATGAATAGTTCAGGAATATCAAGGAAAAACAAAAATACACATTAAATCAATAGTGAAAAAAAAATGATAGAAAAGGTATAAATCCAGTATAAAAAATGAATTTATGGTTAAATCTAATTTCTTCAGGAGTATAAAAAAGATTATTTTAAGTAGGAGCTTCCAAATGCTAAAGGAAGGATATCTTCCAGGGATCCGCATTTAAATATTTTACCCGAAGACCCCATCATTAAAATAGATATTGGTGAATTTTGTTTTTGTTCATATTCAGCAATGGCTTGTCTACAATTTCCACAAGGAGCTGCTGGTCTGTCTACTTTATGGGTATTAGATGATGCACTAATGGCAATTGTTTTTATTTCAACTTTGGGATATTTTGCACCTGCCTGGAAAAGTGCTACACGCTCTGCACATAAACCTGAAGGGTAAGAGGCATTTTCCTGATTATTACCTATCACGATTTCGCCATTGGCTAAAAGAACTGCTGCCCCGACCATGAATTGGGAATATGGAGCATAGGCATTTTCTCTGGCCTCAACGGCAATTTGCATAAGCGTTTTTTCACTTTGGGAAAGCTCATCTAAAGTATCATAAACCAATAATTCAAAGGAAATCCTGAGTTTTTCCATAGTATGTGATAAATATCCAGACTAACCGGAGTTAAAACTAAATGTACTTTATTTTAGATAGTTGTGCAAAGCAGCTTGATACCAAAATAAAAAAACCTGTCCGGGGACAGGTTTTTTCTACAGCTATATTTTCTTTAATCATTATAATACTCCGCTCCCAGATTAAATGTAAGTGAGAATCGCAACGTGTTTTCAAGAGGGTTCTTCACTTGTGAAGTAGAGAATAGGTACGAAAGATCTATCTGAACCGATTTGAATTTAAATCCGGCTCCGATGGTGAAGAATTGTCTTGCTCCTTTAAATTCACTTTCGTGAAAATAACCTGTTCTAAACATAAAAGCATTTTGATACGCATATTCAGCACTAAATGCCCAGGTTATCTCCTGAAGTTCTTCTTCAAATCCACCAGGTGCATCTCCGAATGATTTAAATATGCCTTCAAACCAGCCTATCTGCTGATATATGTCATTATCTGCAGAATCTATTACCCCATCATCATTAAAATCCTGAGGAGTGGGTACTAAGAGTTTGTTGAATTCCAGATTTAAACCCAGTACATTATCCTGATCAAAAATAAAATCAAACCCTCCACCTATTCCAAGATTTGAAGGTAAAAAATTGGATTGACCACCTTCCTCATATGTTATTTTGCCTCCAAGGTTTGAGATATTAAAGCCAGCTTTCCATCTACCATCAAAACTATTATAGGCTATTTCACG